>Ga0164295_10002935_pt1 | contig 13876 bp, 11 predicted proteins | sample GEODES006metaG_FD_111798 | JGI IMG/M metagenome (GOLD analysis project Ga0164295, IMG submission 111798) | Oligotrophic lake water microbial communities from Sparkling Lake, Wisconsin, USA - GEODES006 metaG | ecosystem: Environmental > Aquatic > Freshwater > Lake | place: USA: Sparkling Lake...
ACTTAAAATTTCTTAGCGACAAATCGAACCATTTATCGCCCACGGTGCTGGCCCATTTTTTATCTAAGAAAGGGGAAGCAAATCGTTGATTGGCGGGCAATTCGATCTGCTCATCGACATATAAAGAAGCGATGATATATTTTTCGCGTAGCAAATTATTAATGGCAGGTTTGGTCCATACATTTTCTTCCATTTTTCGACAGTTAACGCAAGCCCAACCTGTAAAGTCGATCATGACTGGTTTGTTTTGTTTTTTACCTTCGGCCAAGGCATCTTCGAGATATAGATAAACTTTTAATCCTTTTAAATCGTGGGTTCTAGCGCCTGAACCATTTTTTAGTTTCTCTTCTTTATGGAACCAACTATAAAATTTAGGTGGCGGAAAACCACTGACCAAGCTGATTTCTTTGTTCATAAAATCGAGCGACAAATAACCCGCGAAAATGATGGCTAAGGCCGCCAATACTTTCATCGGCATGGTGCTTTTAAAACTAGGGTCTTTTTTGAATGTAAAAATGCCCAATAAATAAAGCGCAGTAAGTATGGAGATGATAATCCAAATGCCTATGAATAGCTCTCTTTTTAGCAATCCCCATTGCTTTACCAAATCGGCATTAGAGAAGAATTTTAACGCGAAGGCCAATTCGATAAATCCGAAAACCACTTTTACAACGGTGAGCCATCCGCCAGATTTTGGCAAGGCTTTGAGTAAGTTGGGGAAGATGGCAAATAGGGCAAAGGGGATGCCGAGACCGATACCAAAACCCGACATGGCCGGTGTAATGAGCTTTGAATTAGAGATATTACCTAAGACCAAACCTAGCACTGGACCCGTGCAAGAAAACGACACAATGGCCAAGGTAAGCGCCATAAAGAAAATACCGCTGATACTGCCGATATTGCTTTTTTCGTCGACCTTATTGGCGATAGAAGCGGGTAAACTAATATCGTAAAAACCAAATAATGAAAACGCAAAAACAAGGAAGATGGCGAAGAATGAAAGATTGACCCATACATTGGTTGAAAAGGAATTGAGGGCATTACCACCCCATCCTAAAAACAAGAACGGAAGACTTAATAGAAAATACACTAAAAATATAAAGAAGCCATAGGTGATGCCATTTCGGACCCCTCTTTTTTTATCGCCAGAGCCTTTTAAGAAGAAACTAATCGTCATGGGTATCATCGGTAAGGTGCACGGGAAGAACAAGGCTGCAAAGCCGCCCAAAACGCCATATAACAAGGCCGTCCACACCGATAATTCTTTTTTTAGAACACCACCGCAGTCGCCAACGATTGTGCCGAATTCGCCATACACAACCCCGCCAGTTGCCTGCGCCAAAGTATCTTGTATGGTATCTGTATTGATTGCTACTAACGTATCTTTGACCAGCGTATCCACTTTTGTTTTGTTGTTGGTGTCCTCATTCTCGTTCATATCGATCACAAAATCGACACTTGTTGGTTTGAGGCAACCATTTTCGTTACACGTTTGATAATAAAATTCGCCTTTGATTTTTGTTTTGCTTTTGTACTTAATTTTTTGGGTATAGACCACTTTGTTTTCAAAAAAATGATAGGGGCCAATGCCTGCATCGTCTTGCGTTTCGAGCTTTCCTTTCTCTGTAGCGCTGCCTATTAATTCAACCTCATTATTTTTTGTGAAGGTAATTTCTGGTGCAATTAAAGAACCATCACCGCCCGGATTCATCGAATAAATATGCCAACCCTTGTCCATTTTGGCGGTGATAATTAATTCGGCATTGGTTTCAGAAATAATTTTTGTGGCATAAGACAAATGCACTCTGGTGGGGCTTTGACCAAAATTGGCGATAACAAATGCCGTTAGCAAAAAAATTGCAGCAGTAATTTTTTTCATTTTGATAATTTTAGAATGCGATCAAAAACTTTTCTTGTTTGGGTGGAAGGCATTGCTGATCGTCGCAGCACATATATTCCACGTATCCTTCAATGGTTTGCTTACCGCTCAGCAATTTTACTTTTTGTTTAAATACGGCGGTTTCACCAAATTCTTTTAAGAACAAATCGAACATCGGTTCAATACCCTCTTTCACTTTGGTGCCCGTTTCGGAAACCACGCCAATTAAGGCTATATTTTTATTCTCGTTAAAATGAAATGTGGTAGGAATTGGCCCTCCTTCTTTAATGAATTGAGAGTAGGTCCACCAACCGGGCGCTATAGTAGCTGTACAAACTAGATTATATTCTTTTTTACCCAAGCTTTCTGTTGTGAAAGTCCATTTTACTGGATTCAAATCTTGTGCTTGCGTCGAAAACGCGAAATACATGATGGCGATAAAAAAAATTTTTTTTTTCATGGTGTTTATGATGTGCTTACAGCGGTGCTTTCGATTAAAGATGAAAATAATTTAAAGCCATCTGTATTGCCTAAAATGATTTCTGAGGCTCGTTCAGGATGGGGCATCATGCCAAAAACATTTCTGTTTGCATTACAGATTCCAGCGATATTAAGTAAAGATCCATTGGGATTGCTTTCTACATTCTCTTCTCCTGCTGAGGAGCAATAAGTAAATAATATTTGATTATTTTCTTGTAGGGTTTGAATGGTTTTTTCGTCGGCATAATATCTACCATCGCCGTGTGCTATCGGAATTTTCAATATTTCTGCTGCAGCACAATGCTGTGTTAGGGAGGAGTTTGTAGTTTTCACTTTCAGCCAAACATTTTTACAATTATATTTTTGATTGTTGTTGCGCAGAAGTACGCCAGGTAATAGTCCTGCTTCGCACAATATTTGAAAACCGTTACAAATACCCCAAACAATGCCTCCATTATTAGCATGTTGAATAACGGCTTCCATGATGGGAGAAAAGCGTGCGATGGCGCCTGTTCTTAAATAATCGCCATAAGAAAAGCCACCGGGAATGATGATACAATCTTGGGCCGTAAATCCTTGTAGCGCTGTTTCTTTATGCCAAATTTCTTCTACTTCCTGACCAGCCACATTTCTTAATACGTGCACCATATCTTGGTCACAATTCGAACCTGGAAAAATAACCACACCAAACTTCATAGCTGTTTATTGTTTAATTAGCTTACGCCAGTAAAAAAGATTAATCCTAACAAAATTACATGAATTAGCTCAGCAATCCATATTCTTTTTACATCTTTAACAATTGTGTAGAGGTAAAACGAAAATGGGATTACAAAAAATATAAACGCTGTAATTTTTAAAGTATTTGCAAATAATAAAGTAGGCAATAGTGCTAGAATAAGTAAAAGACAGATGCCATAAAATTTTCGTACTGGAACAATCGACTTGATAGATTCTGTTTGTCCTTTTAAAATACCCCCTATGATAAAAATACCAACCACGATTAGCTTGGTATATTCTAGGAGTTGATGCTGTTTAAAAAGCGATACATGGTGGGTAACAGAAGGGATTAAATTGCCAGAAAACAAGGAGAATCGATTAATGAGGAAACGGTAGGTGCCTATTAAAAATATTGGAATAATAAAACCTAGAATAGTTAGAATTAAATCTCTGAAGTGAACTGTTCGCAAGATGATAATACAAGCCAATAAAAAGAACACTAAGAAAAAAATGGGTTTATATACCAAGGTTGCCAACCCCATATAAAATCCTGCATCGAATAAACCCGAATGATTTGAGTCGTTAAGAATCGTATTATACAATGAAAAAACGGAAACAAACACAATAACAAAGGCGATTAACTCATTTGTCACCAAGTTGAAATCTACCATTAAAGAGGCGGCTAAAACAAAAAGCAGGGCGGGCAAGAAACCATTTTTTTCTACTATCTTATTTTTGTTTAGAATAAAATTAAAGTAGAAGGCGAGGCTTAGGATGATGATGGTGCTGGTGAGATAATGATACCAGATATTTTGTGGTGTAACCTTGCAGAAGATGTCTGTAGCAAACGATAGCGGTTGTGTATAATCGATGGCTCTAGCGATCTTTTTATAAAATAAAATAGGGCAGCGAATTAGAAATGCATACAGAATAAGTAATACCACCGAAAATGGATTTGACGTTCTGATTAGCTGTATCAAGTTACCTTAATAATTTATTTTGATTAAACGGAAATCGTTATTTCTATAACTGGGCAAAACTAACTCATTTACCTGAGTCTGCACCGCCATCTTTGGAATCATCATCAGGTTTTTGTCGTTCTGATTCAACAATACTTTTCTTGATATATTGATATTATCATCTATGCTTTCTTCAATAAAATCATTTTTGATCAAGAGGTCATCCACAAAAAATATTTTGAGATCAAGGCCTGTAGAAATCGCACTGAAGGATGAGTAAGATCCATTATCGTTTTCGGTGGCCTGCTTTTTTCTAATTATTTCATATTTATTAAAACTACCGTCGCTATTGAAATAGAATAGTATAATATCGTTGTAGTGATAAATATTTACCATTCGGGTGGATGGTAAATAGTTAACGCCGCCAAAGGTAGGCATGCTTAAATCTATGGGGTCATGAATTTCGTTATCTTCTTTATAAAACGACTCTGCCATACAAATGGTACCTCCCGCTAACGTGCTATATATTTTTTTTATTTTATAGGTATAAAGCGCTCCATTTTCTTTTACGATACCATTGGTTACATGTTCGATAAATGCATTGTCGAAAATATATTCGAGACTATATTGTTGGATCATGCTATCGGTATTAATCGAATAATTAAGTAGGGATTTCGCACCCCGATTGGTTCCTGAAGATTCACCAGTGAGCAAAGTTTGGCAAATAAAGCGATTGTTTTTTTCGTCAAGTTGGAAGAACATTTCGTTGAACACCTCTTTTTCGAAACTAACAAAACAAGAATCTAAGACCTGTCCGGCAACACCAATTTTCTTTACTTCATATACCGGTTTATACTCTTTTGTTTCGTGTTTTAAAACAAGATAGGTATTCCCATTATTATCTATCAACCCATCCTCAGCAAAAGTTTCGGCATTATTTCGAGCAATAGGTATGTTTTTTTTGAATCGTACCTTTCCTGTATTTGTTGTAGACACGATGTGCATTTGCGTCAGTTTTCCATTGGTATATACAGGAATAAAAAAATCTATAAATTGCTTGTTGAGGCTATAACTGAAAGAAGCCTTCATTTCATCTGTATTATTTTCGAATGTAACCGTATCCAAAGGTTGTTCAATACTGGTTTCTAGCCGGTCGCTAATTTGACTAAAGAATAGATAGTAATTCTTTTTTTGGTAATCAGCGTAAAAGAAAGTGGCCCCGCTTTTATTAATTGAAAAGGTGATTGGCGTATAATTATTCCTACGAACTAGTAATGTTTTTGCTGAGGTTAAGTTTAGATTTTCGTCATATAAGTCGATTCGTTCTTCATCTCGCCCATAATTTCTAACCCAGAAACCAGCTTGGTTTTTTCCTAACAATTTAAATTTTGGTGTTCGATTGCTAACTTCTATAGGTTTTGATATCAGAATGCTTTGCGCAAACGCAAAAGAAGTTATCATTGCAAGCACGAAGAAACCAATAAAACTTTTATGATTAAACATGCAACGAAGTTAAAACATATCCCCTATATTTTTCTGACAAGAAGCGATTATTCAAAAAAAATAACATATCGGCGTTTTCATTTGTAAAGCGTTGAAAGCCGCACAAAACATAAGTGAAGAATGCTATTGTTTTAAACGAGGATCGATTGCATCGGTAAGTCCTTCGCCCACAAAGTTGAAAATGGTAACGGTGATAAAGATGGCAAAACCTGGAAAGATAGCTAACCACCAAGCTGGTGCGTACTCACGAGCACTACTTAGTAATTTGCCCCAAGTAATCACATCTGATTGCGTACCGATTCCTAAGAATGATAAACTAGATTCGGCTAAAATGGCACCTGCCACACCAAATGCGATGGAAATGAGAACAGGGGTTAACGCGTTAGGAATCGCATGTTTGAAAATAATTCGCCATTCGGGATAGCCTAGTGATTGAGCTGCTTCAATAAATTCTAGATTTCGTACGCGTAGTAATTCGGCTCTGATGAATTTAGCGATACCTGTCCACCCGGTTAAACCAATAATCACCATAATTAGCATAATAGATGGCTGTTTGATGATGGCGCAGATAGTAAGAATCAATAACAATGTTGGAATTGAGATAATCACCTCAATGGTTCTAGACACGAGAATATCAATAGGAATGCTGATTTTATTTCCTAAGAGCGGGATTTTTCTAACCGGGATAAGATAAATAATCAAATTAGGAATTGACATCAATGATAGGAACAATAGGCCACTGAACAGAAATGAGATAATAAAGCTTGTAAAAGACTCTGCTAGGGCGTCTGAAAGATTATAAGAGCGCACGATAAATGAGTAAAAAATGGCAAAGGGAATAAATACCAGATTTAAAAGCAATCTAATTCTAGACATTTTAAATCTTTCATCACCAAAATAACCAGCCATTGCCCCTAAGAAAATACCTATGATTGAAGCGATCGACATTGAAACAACGCCTACTAGCATAGCGATTCGGGTGCCATGAATTAAGCCCGAAAGTAAGTCTCTACCTATTTGGTCGGTACCCAACCAATGCGTCCATCTTTTCGAGGCCACCTTTTGGTCTTTAAAAGGCGGTTTGTAATCATTGTTATCTTTGTCGGTTTTATGCGGTGCATAAGGAATGGGCGGAAAAACAACTGCATCATATTTCAGATTTTGCCAATCTGCGTTTATCAAGTCGACTGGCCACTTGGATAGTCCCATATCCACGCCATATTGTTTTATGATAGGGAAATACGAATGTCCGTTAACTTTACAATACAGCGGTTTATCGTTGGCTAAAAAATCGGCAATTCCTCCGACAATGATTAATAAATAAATTATTCTTAATGACCAGAGTGCTAATTTGTTTTTTTTGAATTGTCTTTTAACAATAGCTCCATAACTGTGATCTACTGCTGTAATCGTTTCCCTTTCCTTGTCATTCGTATGCTGTGTTGTACTCATGCTAATATTATCTCTTGACTAAATGAATGAATAATTATGATTTTTTGGTAAGCGAAATACGTGGATCCACAAAACCATACAAAATATCGGCGATCAAATTTCCGGCCATTGTTAGAATAGCTGAGCACATCAATATAGTAAAAAGAACAGGATAATTTCTAGATACCACTGATTCGTAGCTCACTCTTCCCATTGCTGGAATTGTAAAAATGTACTCTATGATAACAGCACCACTGATCATGGCTGGTAAGAAGCTAGCAAACATGGTTACAATTGGAATTAGAGAATTTCTGAAGGCATGTTTCCATACCACCTTGCTAGGCGTGAGACCTTTTGCGAAGGCCGTTCTTATGTAATCTTGTCTTAACACAGACAACATGCTACCTCGCATCATTCGCGACACAAACGCAAAAGCACCTAGCAACATACAAAACATAGGTAATGCCAAATGGTATGCCCTATCGGTCAATCTTTCCATAAAGGTAAATTCTGCTCCTGTTTTGCCGATACCATGATCTGGGAAGATGTTCATCCATTCGGCATAGTGACCGTTTGTAAAGAAGATAATCATTAACGTTGCTATCCAAAAGGTAGGTAAAGAATAGAGCACAAAATTGACAGAGGTAACAATTCTATCGTAGCTAGTTCCTTTTTTTGTAGCCAATGAAACGCCCATCGGAATAGCGATTAGATAGATTAACAGAAACTCGAAAAAGTTAATGATAAGGGTTAAGCTCATCGATTCTTTAATAATTGATGAAACCTTTCTTCCATCTTGGTAAGATTTTCCGAAATCGCCTCTTAAGAAACCATAACATGAGCGAGAAGCATCTTCATTTTTCTTAAACCATGGCATATCGCCAAAAATCCATCTATGATATTGATTTCTTATGCCATAAAATTGAATAGCTGGTTGATAGTTCTTATTGGGTGTAGCCTCACTAACCATTTTATTATAGGCGTCCATCACCTCATTGGCTAAAGGCTGAACTTTGGCCATGGCATAATAAGAAATAGGTGCTGAGCTACTATCTTTAACCACCTCAGATTTGTAATTTACGGCTTCCATGATGGCGCGTAATGACTGATGTATCAACGTATCGTCGTAAGAGATAAATAAGTTATTAACGCTTTCTCTGGCAATTTGTACCCTGGTAAAAGTTGTTCTATCGATGGTATCGATTGGCAAAGCAAAGAGGGCGAGTTCAAACTTTTTACCTGTGGCGTAGAAATTACTGATTTGTGGCCAATTGCCATATTTGTTGATTAAACGACTGAGGTTATCTCTTTCGATAGCCCTAGGTATTTTATAAAGTGTATCTGGGTATGCCGCTGATGTAATGGCGAAATAGAAAGCGGGCAAGTTTCGTCCTAATTTTTCACTTAATTCTAGATATTGTTTTTCACCGGTTTGTTTTTCACTTAATCCATTCACATTGCCACTCATTCCGCCTTTCAGCTTTAATTCTACAGGATCACCGGGAGCCATTTGCCCCAAGGCAAAGGTGATAAGAGAAATGACAATAAATGTAGGAACAAAATAGAGTAAACGCTTTAAAACGTATTTGAACATCGATTATACTTTAATTTAAAAAACTAATATTGACTTATTTACCAAAGTTGGCATCCATTTTTAATTCAATCTCAACAAAACCTGGTCTGATAAGTGTTGTGAGTGGATCTACAAATCTTTTGTGGATAGCAAACCTATTTTTAGCACTAGAAATAAAGATGTATGGTTGCGCATCGTAAATCATTTGTTGTAAGTCTTTGTACATCTGATCACGTTTAGCATCGTCTTGCTCGTTACGAATAGCTTCGATTAGGGCATCCGATTTTTGGTCGCCAAAACCAGTGAAATTATCTCCATCTGTATAAGAACGGGTATGCCAGATTTGGTTTGGATCTTCAAGACCAGTTACACCACCCCAGCTGCCCATATACAATTCGAAATTATGTTTTTTCACTTCTTGAATCAACACGGTAAATTCTTTAGGTGAGGTAGAAAGTTCACAACCCGCTTTGCGGAATGCCTCTTGTAAAATGGCAGCCACCTGGTCGCCAATGCCACCGCCAGAACCATATTTAATCGTAAAACTAAGCTCTTCCTTTTTGCCATTGATTACTTTATCTCTAATGCCGTTACCGTCGCTATCTTTCCAACCGGCTGCCTCTAACAAAGTCTTCGCTTTTTCTACATCGAAAGGAATTGGCTGAAGGCTCGTATTGAAATATCTTTTTAGTGGGCTGATAATACAAACCTGTCTGGCCGCCATACCATATTGTAGGTTTTTGATGATTTGTTCTACATCGGTTAAATGAGCTAATGCTTGACGCACTTTTAAATCGCTCAATTTGTCATTTCGCATATTCATCGCGATATATAAATAGGCCAACTGATCTTCTTTAAACAATTTATACTTGGCAGTATCTTTTTCACTTTTTTCTAAGTCTAAAAAGTCTTTGGCTTTAATCGATTTTAAGATATCTATCTTTTCGCCTCTTAGAGAAGAGAGAGCACCTGCATCATCTTGAATGATTTCAAAAGTGATTTTCTTAGGTAGCGCGTTAAAGCCCATTACTTTGCCTGCAAACGCATCACCCCACCAGTTTTCTTTCTTCTTCAGTACAATTCTTTGGCCTGTTTCATATTTATCTAAGGTGTATGGACCGCAACCACTTACCCCTTTTGGATCGCGTGAATGGAAGTCGCCGTTGAAATCATCAGCAAACTTTTTTAACTCCATATTTCCTTTTAGCTTATCGGTATTGGCTGGATCATTTAGTTCTTTTACAGTAAACTTAGCCATGATCTTGTTAGGGTCATATACATATTCTGGCATCACAATCATACCACTTACCTCTTCCGATAACATATATCTTCCTTTGCACATCAAGGTGAATTTCCTAGGATTAGCTGGATCTAAGATAATATCGTCTATAAATTCATAGAATGGTCTAAAGGTTTCGCTTTCACATAGTGGATTTTTAAGGGCTTTCAGGGTAAAAGCCACGTCGGTTGCCATTACAGGCGAGTTATTATCCCATTTTGCTTCTGGTCTTATTTCGTACACAAACGAGATACCTCCTTTATAAGGTCCGTCTTCAATTAATGTTTTTGTAGGTCGAGCAGCCGCCAGAATTGGTATTAATTCTAGTGTTTTTGGATTCTGACCTAACAACGATAAATAGATGTTGTTAATAGGATAAATAGAATATCCACTGGTGTAAGTGAACGGATTAATTTTATCGGCGTCGGCTACTTCACGAATAACCACTTCATTGATGCCTGCTCTATCGCACTTTACTGATTTTCCGTTGCCCGATTTGCTACCTCCCCCACAAGACGTGATGCAAAGAGAAAATGCGAATAAAAATAAAATACTGATTTTGATAAAATGATTTTTTTTCATTAGTCTGGTTATTGTCTATTAATAATTCGAAAGTCAAAGATATATTTTATTCCACGATTAACAAAACTATCAAAATTGTGTTACTATTATGTGACTCTAATGATGAAAGAAAGAATTAGCGCACAGAGAAAAGATTTGTTGTATGATGAAAAAAAACACTATTTTAATTACCGGTGCCACCGGCATGATCGGTCAACAGTTGATCACAGAATTTAGTCAAAGAGGGTATCAAGTAAATACGCTGAGCAGAAAACCTATTAAAAGAGTAGGCGTGAAGTCGTATGTTTGGAATGTAGAGCGAAACGAGATTGATGAAGAGGCCGTATTAACCGCTAATATCATTATCCATATTGCAGGCGAAAGTGTAGCGGCAAAGCGATGGACTGCAAAAAGGAAAGCTGCGATATTGAATAGCCGAGTGAATAGTACAAAATTGATTGTTTCGATATTAAGAAAATACAATCACCACTTAGACACCTATATTGGCGCATCTGCTGTAGGATATTATGGCAGCAGAGGTAACGAAGAATTAACCGAAAAATCTTTACCACAAAAAGGATTTTTGAGCGATGTATGTGTTAGCTGGGAAGAAGGGCATCGATTGGTTAATGAGTTTGCACAAAGGGTGGTGATATATAGAATTGGCGTGGTGCTAGACAAACACGAAGGTGCACTTCAGGAGATGATAAAGACGCTTCCCCTTTCGTTAAACTATCTTGGCAACGGAAAACAATATATGTCGTATATCTACATTAAAGACCTTATCCGTCTTTTTAGTTGGGCAACCGAGCATAATCATCTGCATGGCACCTTCAATGCAGTGTCGCCAATTCCTGTTACCAACAAAGCTTTTGTACAATCGCTTTCTTCTTACCGCAAAGCGATACTACCCATCACGCCAGTTCCGGGGTTTGTGTTGAAGCTCATCATGGGTGAAGCGGCTTGTATTGCTTTAGATAGTCAAAACTGCACCGCTGACAAATTAATTAACGCAGGATTCGATTTTCGTTACAGTACCCTCAACCAGGTTTTTGAGGATATATTTCATAATCATTAGCAATCCCTTTCTATTCTGAATTAAATTACGTTGATTTTATCCTAGTATGATTATTTTTGTAGCATCATCATGAAACATTACTCATTTCTTCGTATCTCACTTCTCAGTCTTTTTTTCTTGTCAATCGCCAGTTGCGTGAATGATTTAAAAAAAATTGATGAAATTGCCTCACAGAAAGATTTAGGTGTGGAAACAGGTAAAAACGTGGAGGTACTTGTTAGCAACAATGGTGAACCACGTGTAAAAATCATTGCCACCGAAACTAAAAGGCATATGGAAGGAACACCATACACAGAGTTTCCAAGAGGAATTAAGGCCTACACATACAATATAGATGGCGAGATAGAAAGTTCGATGACAGCCAAATACGCCACCATCACAGAGAGGAATGGTCAAATTGAAACGATGAATGCTAAGAATGATGTGGTGGTAGTGAATATTAAAGGTGAAAAATTAAATACAGAAGATTTGACCTGGATTCAAGGTAATAAAAGGATTTATGCTGCAGGATTTGTAAGAATAACTACACCAGATGAAATTATTTATGGTGATGGCATGGAGGCGAAGGAAGACTTTAGCGAGTATACGATTAAGAAAGTAACCGGTAAAGTAAAAGTAAAAAAGGATGACTTATAATCAGATTGACCAACTTTCATTAACACAAAAAATTAACCGATGAATTTTTTAAAATATTTCGAAACATTGTGGAAAATTGCCATTGCGATGGCCATATTTACTGCAGTATTCAACATCTTTAAGTACCAAACTGTCGATTACCATGTTTATTTGCCTATCGTTTGCGGCATCATGAGTTTTGTATTGTGGCGTAATTTAAAAGGGCAACGCGAGTTTATGGAAAAAATGAAACAAAAAAGAGAGGCACAAGAAAAAAGCGAGGAAATGCCTGCCGAAGAGATCGTTGAAAACACCGATAATTAAATTAAGTTGAACTTTTTTATAGGTTGTTTACATAGATATTTATCCCCTTCATTTACTGATTATTTGTAAATTTGTTCATCATACAACATGGACATTCTTGCTATTATTATCATTCTTGCTTTTATCGCCTTCTTTTCGGGCATTGAAATCGCATTTTTATCGGCCAATAAATTAAGAATAGAACTCGATAAAAATAAAGGAACCACTTCGGGTAAAATTCTTTCAAAATTTAACGAAAACCGTCATCAGTTTATCAGCACGATGTTGGTGGGTTTGAATATCTGCGTGATTTTATTTGGTAATATGATGGCCAATCGGCTAATTCCGGAGAATTTTAGTTTTTTGCCGAAAGGTAATTTTGCCTTATTGCTCGCGCAAACGGTCATCACCACACTAATCGTTTTGTTTTTGGGTGAGTTTTTTCCAAAAGCATTATTTCGAATCAACCCAGATAAAATTCTTTCTTTTTTTGCGATTCCTCTAAAAATTATCAATGCCATTTTATATCCTCTTACCGCCATACTTGTAGGTACTTCTCGCCTATTTATGCGATGGTTTTTAAAGAGTGATATTACCGAACATAAGGAAGAATTTAGTGCCATTGATTTAGAATATTTAATTAAGGAAGTATCGAGCAGTGCTGATAAAAAAGGAGAAATAGAAGAGGTTAAAGAAATCGATGCCAATATTTTTGAAAAAGCACTTTATCTCAAAGACGTAAAAGTGAGGGAGTGTATGGTGCATCGAATGAAAGTAGAAGCTGTAAAAAACGATGCCACGATTGAGGAATTGCGACAAAAATTTATCGACACCCAACATTCAAGAATTTTAATCTATGGCGAATCGATCGACCATATTGTGGGTTATATTCATCATCAAGAATTATTTAGAAGTCCTAAAGAAATTAAGCAAATCATTCGTCCCATTTTGAACATCACAGAAACGATGACCGCCAGAGATTTGTTATATACTTTTATAAAGGAGAGCAAAAGTATCGCTTGCGTGATCGACGAATATGGTGGTACTGCGGGTATTATTACGTTGGAGGATTTGATGGAAGAAATTTTTGGCGAGATAAACGACGAACACGACGAAGAAGATAGCACCGAAACCCTACTAAAAGACGGAAGCTATATTTTAGCAGGCGATTTAGAAATAGACTATTTGAATGAGAAGTACGATTTGGCAATTCCAGAAAGCGAAGACTACGAAACCCTTAATGGATATATCATTCACGAACACGAATCGATTCCTGAAAACAATGAAGAATTAGAAATTGGTCGTTATCAATTTAAGATTTTAAATGCTGAAGAGAATAGAATTAACCTAATCATGCTCAAAATTATCAAAGACGAAAACTTTTAACACCCCCTTATAAACTATGTTAGATTTATATAAAGAACAGAATCAAAAGGATACCCGTTCAGGATTTGGAGAAGCCATGACAGCCTTAGGAAGAACGAATGACAAGGTTGTA
>Ga0164295_10002936_pt1 | contig 13870 bp, 9 predicted proteins | sample GEODES006metaG_FD_111798 | JGI IMG/M metagenome (GOLD analysis project Ga0164295, IMG submission 111798) | Oligotrophic lake water microbial communities from Sparkling Lake, Wisconsin, USA - GEODES006 metaG | ecosystem: Environmental > Aquatic > Freshwater > Lake | place: USA: Sparkling Lake...
CCGCCCTCATCGAGTCGGGGCAGCTCACCCCCTGGCAGGTCGATCAACTCCGCAAGGGGCGTCACAAGGGCTTCGTCCTCGGCAAATACAAGCTGCTGCGGCTCCTCGGCGCCGGCGGCATGAGCAGCGTCTATCTGGCGGAACATGCCACCCTCCACCACAAGGTGGCGATCAAGGTTCTGCCGGTGAAGCGGGTGGAGCAGAGTTCCTATCTGGCCCGCTTCGAACGGGAGGCGCAGTCGTCTGCCCGCCTCAATCATCCCAACATCGCCCGGGCGTTCGACCTCGAATCGTCAGGGGCAATCCACTTCATCGTGCTTGAGTACATCGACGGCACGGATCTTTACGCGAAGGTGAAGCGGGAGGGGCCGCTCGATGTCCGCGAGGTGGCCGAGTATCTCCGCCAGGCAGCCACGGGGCTCCAGTACGCCCACGACGAGGGGCTCGTCCACCGTGACATCAAGCCGGCCAACCTCATGCTCGACAAACGGGGAACGGTGAAGATCCTCGACATGGGGCTGGCCCTGGCCAACGGCGACGAGGGGGGATCGCTGACGCGCGAGCATGACGAAAAGGTGCTCGGAACGGCCGATTATCTCGCGCCAGAGCAGGCCCGCGACAGCCACAAGGCCGACCGTCGCAGCGACGTCTACTCGCTCGGCTGCTCGCTCTATTTCCTCCTCGTTGGCAGGGCGCCATTTGCCAACGGACCGCTCGCCGAGCGGCTCCGCGCCCACATGAACGAGCCGGCTCCCAATCTCCTCGAGAAGCGCCCGGACGTGCCGACCGCCATCGCCGAACTCTACTTCCGGATGATGGAGAAGCACCCCGACGCCCGCCCGCAGACCGCGCAGGAAGTCGCCGACGCCCTGGCGGCTTGGCTCGGCTCGACACCCGTCGGACCGCGCCCCGCGGGGCGTCTCGACCCGCCGCGCCGGGCGCCACGGCGGGCTTCCGGCGAAGGCTCGGCCCCGCCGGGGCCGCGGCGGCAGCCAGGCCAGGTGGTGCGCAGCGGTCCTGGCAGCACCTCAGGCCCCCTTGGATCCTCCGGCGTGCTCGGCAGTGGCTCTGGCTCCGGATCGCTCCCCGACTCGGGGCGGTCTGGCCCGGAGAACGCCGCCCCATCCGGCATGGATGGCCTGCCCCGCATCGACACGTCGTCGCCGCCGCCGCGGAAGGGGTCGGGGACGCGTGCCGGCGGCCCCCCATCGGCTCCCCAAGCGAAACAGGCGAAACAGGCGAAACAGGCGGTTGCCTCGAAAGCTGCCGCCGCCGATCCGGCCGAAGAGCCGTCGCGGCCGAAGATCAAAACGTCCTGGACGGACATCGATTTCCTGGGACTGCCGATCGTCTTCTGGCTCCTGTTCCTCGCCGGGATCGGTGCAGCGGTCGCTCTGGCGATCGCTGTCCTGCGGACGCGGGGCTGACGAGGCTGCCGAAGCCGATGTCGATGCTCGCTCGATGCTCGCTCGGGGCTGATCACCCCAGCTTCCACTCCCCGGAGGCGAGCGTGTCGATGGCAGTCCGGTGGGTGAGGTCGTAGTCGAGCGGCGTGAGCGTGACATGGCCCGCGGCCAGGGCGGTGACGTCGGTTTCGCTCGGCGACGGGGGGGGCGGCGGTTCGTTCGTCGCCCAGTAGTAGGACCGTCCCCGTGGATCGACGCGTCGCTCGAAGGCCTCGCCGTAGCGGGCCGTGCTCATCGGCACAACCCTCAGTTCACGGCGGCCGGCAAGCGCCGCCGAGGGGATGTTGAGGTTGAACAGACTGCCAGCCGGCGGAGAGCGGCGGAGCAGCTCGGCGATCACATCGATGGCGATCGCGGCCGCCCGGTCGTAGTCGGCATGCTCGTCCCACTCGAGACTCACTGCGATGCTCGTGATCCCGAAGAAGGCCCCTTCGACAGCCGCTGCGACGGTCCCCGAATAGAGGACGTTGATCCCGGCATTGAGGCCGCTGTTGATCCCGCTGACGACGATATCGGGCCGACGAGGGAGGAATTGCGAGATCCCCAGCTTGACGGCGTCGGCAGGGCTGCCGTCGACGGCCCATCCGCGCAACCGCGGGCCATCGAAGACCTGCTTGGCCGTCAGCGGAGTCAGGAAGGTGATCGCATGGCCGACCCCGCTCTGTTCGGTCGAGGGGGCGACAGCGACGACGTCGCCCAACCGCCCGAGGGCACGCTCCATCGCGGCCAATCCGGGGGCAAAGATCCCATCGTCATTTGTCAACAGCGTGAGCACCGGACCTCCTCGGGGGGGCTTGAATGCGCGTCGGGCAGAGCCCCGATCGTACTCGGTTCGGGCCGACGGCGCCGTGGTCGCCGGCTCCTCTGCAGCCCGTCGGAGGGGGCGGAGCCGGGGATTTCCAGCCCCGTTGGAACAACGGCACGGCGAAGACCTATACTGTCGGGCTTTTCCGCTCCCGCCCCACGCGGCCCCCAGCCATGACGCAGCACGCCCACCGGTCCGCAGCCCCCGAGCCCACCACGGCCCGTTCCGAGCGGATCATCGTCCTCGACTTCGGCTCGCAATACGCGCAGCTCATCGCCCGACGGGTGCGCGAGCAAAACGTCTTTTGCGAGATCGTCCGGCACGACCTCTCGGCAGACCGCATCCGCGACATCGCCCCGCGGGGGATCATCCTCTCCGGCGGGCCTTCGAGCGTCTACGAGGAGGGGGCCCCGCGGTGTGATCCGGGGCTGTTTCGTCTCGGCATCCCGGTCCTCGGCATCTGTTACGGGATGCAGTTGGCCTGCGATGCCCTCGGTGGGCGAGTCGGCCGGGCGTCGTCGCGCGAATACGGTCGTGCCTCTTGCGAGGTCACCACCACAGACCCTCTGTTCACTGGAGTTCCGGCGACGACCGAGGTGTGGATGAGCCACGGCGATCAGGTCAATGAGGTCTCCGCCGACTTCGCGGCGCTTGCCAAAACGGCAACCTGCCCCCTGGCCGCCGTCCGCCATACGACGCTTGCGATCTACGGCCTGCAGTTCCACCCTGAAGTGACTCACACGCCCGCCGGCAGTCGGATGCTCGCCAATTTCCTCCGCGAGGTGTGCGGCTGCACCGGCGCCTGGAAACTCGAAGACGTTGCCGAATCAACGATCGCCGACCTGCGGCGGCGGATCGGGAGCGATCGGGTGATCTGCGGCCTGTCCGGTGGCGTCGATTCCGCCGTCGTCGCCGCCCTCCTCAGCCGCGCCGTCGGCGATCAGGTGTCGTGCATCCTCGTCGACAATGGCCTCCTTCGGAAGAACGAAGCCGCGGCGGTGATCGAAGAGTTCACCACCCACTTCAAGACCGACCTCCATGTCGTCCCGGCCGAGGAGAAGTTTCTCAACGAGCTCGCCGGGGTGACCGAGCCCCAGGAAAAGCGGCGACGGATCGGCAAGGCCTTCATCGAGTGCTTCGCCGAGGAGGCGGCGCGAATCCGGGGGGCGCGGAGCCAGGGGGCCAAATATCTTGCCCAGGGAACGCTCTATCCCGACGTCATCGAGAGCGGCGCCGCCCCGGACGGGCCGGCCGCCACGATCAAGCTCCACCACAACGTCGGCGGGCTCCCCGACGACCTCCAATTCGATCTCGTCGAACCCCTCCGAGATCTGTTCAAGGACGAGGCCCGTCGGCTCGGCTTGCAGCTGGGGCTGCCGGAGCGGATCGTCTGGCGCCACCCGTTCCCCGGCCCGGGACTCGCCGTCCGTTGCCTCGGGCACGTCACCCGCCCGCGCCTCGACACACTCCGCGACGCCGACGCGATCGTGCTCGAAGAGCTTGACCGCGCCGGTCTGATGCGGAAGGTTTCGCAGGCGTTTGCCGTCCTTCTTCCGGTGCAGAGCGTCGGGGTGATGGGGGACGCACGGACCTACGACGAGGTCCTCGCCGTCCGGGCGGTCGAGACGGAGGACTTCATGACTGCCGATTGGTCGCACTTGCCGTACGACGTGCTGGCGCGGATCTCGACGCGGGTCATCAACGAAGTCCGCGGCATCAATCGCGTTGTCTACGACATCTCGTCGAAGCCGCCGGCCACGATCGAGTGGGAGTGAGGGCCGTCGGCCCGCTCAGACGGCACGCTTCCGCGTGGCGAGAGGGTGCCGCGAGAGTGGCCGATGCCCTTCCAGCCCGATGACGCGGATCCACAGGCCGGCACGCTCGAAATCGTTCTCCAAATCGTGGAGTTTCTCGAGCACGCTGTGATCGACCAGCCTGGTTCCCTCGAGATTGACGATGACATTGTTGCCGTCGAGCAGCCCGAGCTTCTCGATTTGGCCGCGGAACGGGATCCAATTGCTGAACACGGCCGACCCGACCGCATCGATCTGGATCGTCGTGTCGTCGATGACGCGAATCTCGAGGAACGGCTTGAACATCGTCCTCAGCGGAAGGCCATGAATGGCGTGAATGACGAACTTCGTCGCCACGCCGATGGCCACACCGACGAGAAGATCGGTCGCCAGAACGCCGATGATCGTGCCGAGGAAGATCACCATCTGCTCGCGTCCGATCCGCCAGATGCTGATGAACTCGGCAGGCGATGCCAATCTGAATCCGGTGTAGACGAGCATGGCGGCCAGGGCGGCAAAGGGGATGGCGCGGAGCAGCCAGGGCGCCAGCGCCACGAACGCCAACAGAAAGATCCCGTGCCAGAAGTCGGCAAACCGCGTCCGGGCTCCGTTGTCGATGTTCGCCTTGCTGCGGACAATCTCGGAGATCATCGGGAGCCCGCCGATCGACGCGGCCACCACGTTGGCGGCCCCCACGGCCACGAGGTCGCGGTCGAGGGTTGTCTTGCGTTTCCAGGGATCGACCATGTCGATCGCCTTGGCGCTGAGGATCGACTCGAGGTTGCCCACGAGGGCGAACATGACGAGCCATTTCAACGATGTCCAGAGGCGAGCCGGATCGGTGAAGGCTGAAAAATCCGGAAACGTCACCGCCGTGCTGAGCCGCGCCGGCACGTTGATGAGGAACTGCGGCCCGAGCGGGTATTCATGCTCGCCGAACACGTAGGAATGCTCGTGGCCCAACCCGAGCCCGAGGGCCATCGGCACCGCCACGATCAAGACGATCAATTGGGCAGGCACCCGCTTCACCCAACCATCGGGAAGGAGATTCCTGACCCAGGGCATCGCCACGAGGATCGCCAAGCTCGTGATCCCGACGAGGGCGATCGCCGGATTGAGCCCGAGGAGCGTCTCTGGCAACTCGCGGAGGATCTCGAGCGGCTCGGCTGCTGCCTTCTCCCCGAGCATCACGGGAAACTGCTTGAGGATGATGATCACGCCAATCGCGGCCAGCATCCCGTGGACGACCGCCGTGGGGAAAAACTCGCCCACCACGCCCGTCCGCAAAAAGCCGAAGATCACTTGCACGATCCCGGCCGCGCAACCCACCGCCAGCGTCAATCGATAGGCCTCGAGGTCCTTCGCCGGGTCCTGCCCCCCCGTGAACCCGAACGCCTGCATCGCCCCCAGGACGATGACGATCAATCCCGCTGCGGGCCCCTTGATGGTGAGTTCGGAGTCGCTGATGAAGGGCGTCAGGCACGCGCCGACGATGGCGGTGAAGACACCGGCGACCGGCGGAAAGCCCGAGGCGACTGAAATCCCCAGGCACAGCGGGAGCGCGATCAGGAAAACCAGAAACCCGGCCGTCATGTCCTCGCGGATCCACCGACGAAAACCGTCGGCGTCCCCGCGAGGCGCGGCGGCGGCGTCACTCGGCCTCACACCAACGATGGAAGGCTCACGCACGGTCGCATCCCCGCAGTCGAATGGAGGAAAACAGGTCGATTCACCCCGACACGGGTGCAATCCGCAGGGACATCCGCCGGGCCGTGTGGCCACCACGCCTGCAACTCCGCAAGCCGCGGGCTTCAGGGTCGACAGACCGCTGGAACATCCACCGGAACCTTTGATTATGGTACTCTAACGAGGAGTTAAGGGCCACGGAAGAAATACCATGCATGTCGCCATCGTCGAAGACGATCCTGTCATCGCCAAGGCCGTCGCCACGGCTATCCGTGAGGCCGGCCATGAGTGCACGTGGGTTCCCGACGGCGAGACGGCAGTCCGGCAAAACACGCTCCTCTCCAACGACGTCGTCATCCTCGATGTCATGCTCCCCAAGATGAGTGGTCTCGAGGTGCTCAGTGCGGCCCGCGATGCCGGCGTGAAAACACCGGTGATCCTCCTCACGGCCCTCGGCACCGTCACCGACAAGCTTTCCGGCTTCCGCTCCGGTGCCGACGACTACCTCGTCAAGCCGTTCGCGATCGACGAACTCCTTGCCCGCATCCAGGCGATCCACCGCCGAACGTCCAACAAACCGACGATGGAGATCGAGGCTGGCCCCCTCCAACTCAGCCTGGCAACGAAACGGCTCTCCCTCGACGGACGGACGATCGATCTGACGCCGACCGAGTTCAGCATTCTCGAACTGCTCATGCGCTTCAACGGGCAAGTCGTGACCAGAAAGATGCTCTGCGAGCACGTCTGGGCCTTCGATTGGGACGGCCCGACGAACGTCATCGAGGTTCACATCAACCGGCTCCGCGGCAAACTCGACAAGGAACGGGAGGATTCCTACATCCAAACCATCCGCGGACGAGGCTATGCCCTGGCCATCGATTGACGTGCCTCTCCTCCGGCGGATCCCCTGGGGATCGCTCCGCGTCCGCCTCACGCTCCTCAACTCGGCGGCCGTCCTGTTGGCGATGCTGATCCTCCTCTTCGCCGTGCGCGTCGGGGTGCGGACTGCCTTGTTCAATGCGACGGAGCAAACGCTCCTCGGCGAGGTCCGAGAGGTGGCGATGTCCCTCGAGGAGTACTACCCGAGCTCCGGCAGCTTCGTCGCCAGTCGCGATCTGCTGGTCGCAGAGCTCCGCCGCAAGGCCGAGAGCCATCGTGACCGCTCCTGGTTCCTCCAGCTCCTCGAAAACAACCAGGACGGGACGACCACGGTCTGGGCCAGTGACAATTGCCCCGAGGAGATCCTCACCGAGCCGATCGACGAGGCAGTGAAGGAAAAGGTAAAGCGGGCAGCGAGGCACCGCTGGGCCAGGAAACTCATTGACACGATCGGCGGGCAAAAGCTTTATGTCCGCATCGGCATGCCCGACGTTGTCATCGAGAAGGAGGTCGACAACCTGACCTGGTTTCTTCTCCCTATCGGCATCGGATTCACCCTCCTCACGCCGCTGGCGGGTTACTGGCTGGCCCTGAGGGCCACCCAACCGATTGCCGGCATCCTGAAAACGGCCGGCAAGCTCAAGCCCACCAAGCTCGGTGACCGCCTCATGACCCGGGGCACGAACGACGAGCTCGACCAGCTTTCGGCCACGATCAACCGGCTCCTCGATCAGGTGGCGAGGCACGTGGAACGGCAGCAGCAATTCGTCGCCGACGCCGCCCATGAGCTGCGCGGCCCCCTGGCGGCGATGCAGAACTCGCTCGAGGTTGCCACCTCCAAAAATCGCAGCCTTGATTCCTATCAGGGAACCATCGAAGAGGCGCTCGGCGAGACCCGCCATCTCACCAAGCTCGCCAACGATCTCCTCCTCCTGGCGGAGGTCGGCAACAGCCTCGGCTCGGTGTTCAACGAGGAGTGCGACCTGGGGGAAGTCGCCCGGCAGACGGCCGCGATGTTCGGGGGGACGGCCGAGGAGCGATCGATCGAGTTCACGATCCACACAAGCGGAGAGGCAACCGTCCGCGGCGACGAGCGGCAACTCCGGCAGGTGATCAGCAACCTCGTTGACAACGCCCTCCGCTTCACTCCCGACGGCGGACGCATCGCCCTCGCCGTCGAGTCGAATCAGGCGGCCCACGAAGCGATCGTGACCGTGACCGACAGCGGCCGTGGCGTCGAGCCGGAGCATCTCGATCGGGTGTTCGATCGATTCTTCCAGGCGAATGCAGCCCGTGATCGCAGCGACATCAAGCGGGGCGGCGGCCTGGGGCTGTCGATCTGCCGTTCGATTGTCGAGCGCCACGGCGGGCGGATCAGCATCGACAGCCCCGGCGTCGGCCTGGGCGCGACCGTAGCAGTCATCGTGCCCCTCCGGCTGGTGCGCCGAAAGCCCTTGTAACGTCGCTGCTTTCAACCGCGACGGGTTGCCACGGCCGCTTCACCACGAACTTTCCCCCGGTGCCAGGCACTCAGGCACGATCGCGGCGCTGCTTGCCCGACGGCCTTCGATCACAACGGGTATTCGTTTCCCAGGGGCTCTGGGGAGGCGAGGCAGGGAGGGGGATTTCTCCGGCCCCCCGAATCCGTCACCCCTTCACCAATCGTCAAGGTCGCCCACCGACTCTGACGATCAAGCAGACATTGCTACTCAGAGATCCAAGCCATGGTCCACGGCCCTCCCAAACACCGTTCCCCCCCAGGCGGGCTGGTTCGGGGTCTGGGCAGGGCAGCTTTGGGCCTCATTGGGTGCCTGCTGACGGGCGTTGGGCTGCTGGTGGCTGCCGAGCCCTACCTGGTGATCGCCGAGACCGACGACGCCCCGGCCCTCACGCTTCCGACCGTCACCGCCGGCTTCGATTCGTTTGACGACGTCAGCGAGGCCTTCCAGGACGACCGGAAGAAAGTAGCCGCCCTTGAAAAGCGACTTGCGGAGCTCGAAAAGAAGGCCGCAGAACAAGTCGAGTCGATTCCCGCCCCCGACCCAAAGCCGGCCGGCAAGAATGCCGGCAAGGACACGGCCGCGAAGGCAGCCAAGACGGACGAAAAGAAGCCGGAAGAGCCCTACGAGGTCGGCAGCGACCTTGGAATGACGACGACGTGGAATTACGGCCTCCAGGCAGAAAGCGCCCACAAGGACTTCCGCGTCAAGGTGGGGGGCCGGGTTCAGATGGACGAAGTGGCGTTCACGGAGGGCCCCGGCCCATCTCAACCCCAGGATCAAGGCGGCCTGGCACCGCTCCTTCGAAACGCGCTCGACTTCCGTCGCGCCCGGCTCCGCGTCGATGGGCGGATGTACGAGCTCTACGACTTCGTTGGTGAATACGACTTCTCAAACCAATTGAACACCAACGCCTCGACGTTCCCCACGGAGGCGTCGCTGGGCAACTATGCCGCGATCACCGAAAACTGGATCCAGATCCGGGAAGTCCCCGGTGTGGGCATCATCCGTGGCGGAAATCAGAAGGATCCCTTCGGCTTCGAGCACTTGACCAGCAGCCGCTGGCTCAACTTCATGGAACGGTCCTACGCCCAAGACCTCTACGAGGGCCCGTTCAACAACGGCTTCGTCCCCGGCGTCCGGCTCCTCAACACCACCGATGACAAACGGGCGACATGGTCGGCGGGAGCATTCAAGAACACCGTCAACCCGTTCGGTTTCATCGACAACTCCTCCGGCAATGCCGCGGTCGGCCGGCTCACTTGGCTCCCGTACTACGAGGACGAAGGGAAGAAGCTCCTCCACCTCGGCATCGCCGGCCGGGCGATGCAGACCAACAACGGCCAGGTCCGCTACCGCACCCGTGGCAACCTCCGCGACGGCCCCCCTGGCCCGCTCAACGCGATCTATCTCGACTCCGGATCGCTCAAGGGAGACTGGATCAACCAGGTGGGTCTCGAGCTGGTGGGGAACAACGGCCCCTGGTCGTTCCAGTCGGAGTACTTCGGCAACTGGCTCTACAACACCACGTCGGCCACAGGGGCGTTCGAAAAGTTTCTGCCCGTCGGCTCGACGACGCTCAACCCCAACTACGGCACGGCTGGCCTCCAGCCAAAGGGCGCTCCCTGCGGGACGTATTTCACGAATTCGGGCTACGCCGAGGTGCTCTACTTCGTCACCGGCGAATCGCGAGCCTACGACCAACTCGAGGCCCGCTTCGACCGCCCGATCCCGCGAAACAATTTCTATGTGGTCCGCGATCCCACCGGCCGGCTGCGGGCCAGCGAAGGTGCCGTGCAGGTCGGCCTGCGGTACCAGTATGTCTGCCTCTCCGATCATGAGATCAACGGTGGCACGCTCAACGCCCTCACCGCCGGCGTGAACTGGATGTTCAATCCCAACGCGCGCCTGTACTTCAACTACGACTTCGCTTACCGCGATTTCACCAACAACCTCAACAACAACGCCAGCGGTTGGATCACCGGCTGCGGCACCCGTCTGGCCTTCGACTTCTGACCATGCTCCCGGCCGACCGCCGGATGCGACGGAGTGTCTGACCATGCATCTCCATCCTGCTCCCCTGTCGCTTGCGATCCTCCTGGCGAGCCTTGGCATCGCGACCGCAGCCCAGCCACCGGAGGATCTTCCGACCCGGCCGCGGAGCGGCCAGAACGTCGCTCCCGTCCGCGATCCGGCTGTGCCGTCCCAAAGCGCGGAGAAGGGGGGGGACGAAACAGCGGTCCGGGGACAGGGCTGCGGAAAGGCCGGCTGCCCCTCATGCCTCCCCCAGGTGGCTACCTGCAAGGCGAAGTGGGAAGACAAGAAGACGAAGAAGGCGACGTTTACCCAGAAGCGCGACTTCGAGTGCAGCAGGCCGTGGGAGCCCTACCATCAGGGCCACTGCTGCGAGGAGAAGACCAGCCCCTGTGGCGACGTTCGCACGAAAAAAAAGCTTTTCAAGGCGGAGGAGGAGAAGGTGGAGCGGGTTCTCAAGTACGAGGTGGTGATGAAGCCGGCCGCGCCGTGCTGCGAGCCGGAGCCAGCCTGCCGCTGCCTCGGCTGTCGCTGTCTCGGCTCGGCGTTCGAACGGGTGTTCTCCTGGTGTCACTGAAAGCTCGAGCCGGTCGCACCATCCCACATTCCCTCTCATCTTCCCCAGTCTGCCGATCCGGGAGTATCTTCGCGTCAGGCATCTCCGCAGCATCCTGCCTGACGCTCACTTCTGAACCGGTCGCTCCCCTGATTTCCTCGACCCTGACGATTCCTCCTGGGATACCACCCAAGAGGTTTGTCGCGACGTGGAAGACCCTGCCGGGGACGCCAGAGATCAGCCCTTCCGCCCCCCTCGGGGGTCCGGACCGCGCCCTGGATCAATCCACTCCGGGCTGCCGTCCGCCGTGGCAGCCTTCCTCCTCGGCGCGGCTGCTCTAGCCGCCTGTGCCTCGGCCAGCGCCGACGAAAGAGCCGTGGGCGGGGTCCGACGCCCGTTTGGAATCCCTGGCGTAGCCGAGGGGATGGTCGAGCCCCTTCCGCCCCCGGCCAGCGAAGGCCCCGCTCCGATCCCACCAACGACGCCGATCTGGGAGGGAAGTCGGAACGAGGGCGCCCCGGTGCGCTTCGGGGACGACCCGCTCCGCGGAAACGAGCCGGCGACGGCCGGCGTCCGCATCGGCTGCGTCGTCCAGCTCGATAACACAGCCTATGCAGCGAGCGCAGGCCCGATGCAGCCGATCGATCAAGCCGGGCTCGCCCCGCCGCTCTCCGACGCCGTGAACTTCCGTCGCGCCCGCCTCCGGGTCGATGGACGGCGGGGGGATCAATTCGATTGGGCCGCCGAATACGACTTCGTCAACCAGATCAACGCCAACAACCAGATCGATCCCCTCTGGCCCAGCCAGGGTCCATACCCCGCGGTCACCGACCTGTGGCTGCGGATGAGTGACGTGCCCGTTCTTGGCGCTGTACGCGCTGGCAATCAGAAGGATCCGTTCGGCTACGAACATCTCTCCAGTTGCCGATACCTCGACTTCATGGAGCGGTCGTACTGCCAGGATGCCTTCGTCGGCCCCTTCAATGACGGCTTCGTCCCCGGGATCTCGGCGCGCAACGCCACCACCGACGGACTCCTCGGCTGGGAGGCCGGCGGGTTCGTCAACACCGCCGCCCCGTTCGGCTTCTCCGACTTCGCCGGGGGGAGCATGACCGTCGGCCGGGTCGTCTGGGTGCCGACCTACGAGGACGATGGACACAGGCTCCTTCACATTGGCCTCGCCGGCCGGACGATGCAGCCCCGCAACGGCCTCGTCCGCTTCCGCAGCCGTGGCGGCTTGTGGAACGGCCCGCCCGGCCCCGACAACGCCATCTATGCCGACTCGGGGGTGCTCGCCGGCTCGTGGCAAAACATGCTCGCCACCGAATTGGTCGCCAACGCCGGCCCCTGGTCGATGCAGGCCGAGTACTTCGGCTCGTGGCTCTACGACGCCGCCACGACCGACATCGGCCCGCTGTCGACGGCGGGCTTGCAACCCCCCCCAGGCACACCGGTGGGCACCGTCTTCTATCAAGGGGGCTATGTCGAGACGACCTACTTCCTCACCGGCGAGAGCCGCACCTATTCCCTCGTCGAGCACCGCTTCGATCGCCCGCAACCGCGTCACCTGCTCGCGCTCTCGCCGCACCGGCCCCGCGGGCTCGGGGCCTGGCAGGCAGCCGCCCGCTACAATTATCTCTGCCTCAATGACGGGCAGGTCAACGGTGGCCTTCTCAACGGCATGACGCTCGGCCTCAACTGGCTCCTCACGCCCAACGCCCGCCTCGTGTTCAATTACGACCTCACCCACCGTGACTACAAAAGTACGCCGTGGGCCAACGGCCCCTCCGGACCAGTACCGGTCCCGTCGTACGACGGCAGCGGAACGATCCACGGATTCGGGAGCCGGCTGGCTTTCGATTTCTGACTCGCGTCCCGGACAGGTGTCATGACTCGACTTCCCCCCCAACGCTGCGCCGCTGGCTTCATCTTTGCCCTCGAAACCGAAGCCGATCCGTTCGCTGCGCGCGTCTCCGACGCGACGATCCTCCGCGGCCCGGCGCTGTCGTTCCACGAGGGGACAATTGCCGGTCGACGGGTGGCCTGGGTCGTGTCGGGCGCCGGAATCGCCGCTGCCGGCCGGGCCGCCACGACGCTCCTCGAAGGGCACGCCCCCGGGCTCCTCGTCAGCGCCGGATTCGCAGGGGGCCTCGACCCGGCGCTGGCCCGGGGGGCTTTGGTGCTCGCCACCGGCGCGCTGCGAGGAGGAGCCCCACGACTGCCGCTTGCTCGGTTCGCCTCGCTCCTTCCGGCAGCCTCCACCGACGTGGACATCGTCACCGTCGACTCGATCGTGACCACGGCCGCGGCGAAGCGCGACCTCCATGCCGCCACCGGGGCCGCCATCGTCGACATGGAGACCCACGCCGTGGCGGCGGCCGCCGCCGCGGCAAGGATCCCCTGTGCCTCGGTGCGAATCGTGTCGGATGGGGCCGGGGATGAACTACCCGCCGACATCGCCCGGCTCGTGACTCCCCAATCGGCCTTTCGTCGCGCCGGAGCTGCCCTGGCCGCGATCGGCCGAAAGCCCGCCGCGGCGGGGACGATGTGGCGGCTGTGGGAGAACGCCGTCGTCGACGGTCGCGCGCTCGCTGCGGCGCTCGAACGCCTCGTCGCTACCCTCCCGGAAGCATGATCGAAGGGCGCCTTGGCCCAAACGCGACCGATGCCGCGGATCAGGCGCGGATCAGGCGCCAAACAGCAGTCGGGCAAGCAGGCCGCGGGGCAGATCGGGGGACAGCCCGCGGTCTTTGCGGCGTAGTCCCTCAGGCGCCACCACCGGCATCAGCGTCGCCGCCGCGATTCGGCCACTCCGCACGGCCCCTTCCATCGTCGATGGCCACCCCGTGGCGGTCCAATCCCCCGCCAGCGTCAGATTCCTGATCCTCGTGGCAGCCCCAGGGCGGACGGCATCGACGCCGGGGCGCACCGAGAGGACGGCGGTCGGATCGGTCACCACCCGGCTGCCGAGGAGCGTTGCGGTCCGCGCTGCGGGGAAAACCTCCCGGAGCTCGTCGACGACCGTGGCCACGAGCCGATCGCGATCACCCCCGAGCAGGCCGCGCGAAGCGCTGATCACCACCTGGCAGTAGCCGGCGCCGGGCGCACCTTCAGCGGCCTCGGACCGGAACACCCACTGCGACACGCGCCCC
>Ga0164295_10002938_pt1 | contig 13866 bp, 23 predicted proteins | sample GEODES006metaG_FD_111798 | JGI IMG/M metagenome (GOLD analysis project Ga0164295, IMG submission 111798) | Oligotrophic lake water microbial communities from Sparkling Lake, Wisconsin, USA - GEODES006 metaG | ecosystem: Environmental > Aquatic > Freshwater > Lake | place: USA: Sparkling Lake...
ACAGAATCAGGAATATGTCCTTTTAATTTATCAAGTTTAAATGAAGAAGTTACAGTTGGAGTTGGAGTTACTCCAAACATTTTAGTCCAAGTATCATCTCCTACTACACCATCATCTTTTAATCCATTTGCTTTTTGCCATACCTTAACTGCTTCTTCAGTCTTAGGTCCAAAATTACCAATTGGTTCTACACCTAATTTAATTTGTAATTTTTTTACATCTTCATTATTGTCGCCTTTTTTTAGTAACATATTCTATATATTTATTTTTTCTTATTTTTTACTAATAATACCTCATCATAACCTTTAATTGCATTCATATAAAATTGATTTTCATATGTATAAAATGCAATTAAACTATCATTTCTCTTTACTTGACGTTCCATTGTATGGATTTTTGCAGCTTGGATTTCATTGATTTTTTTACAATCACCTAAAATTTCTTTTCTAGTTGCAATAGAATCATAATAAAGATACCCCACAACAGATAACATAATAAATGCTATTGCACTTACTGGGTTGTTTTTAAATTCATTAAATGATACTGGTAATGCCATTATTCAGTTCCTCCATTTTCATTATTAGTTTCATCTTCTTTAACTGAATTTTTTGAATTGTTTTTCTTATTAATCCATTTATCCACTGAAGATATACCAAATGATCCTAAAATTATTACCATGAATCCATCAAAAATAAATTCATTAATTATTAAGGCAGTTCCCATATAACCTGTTACTAGGTCTACTATAAGAGCTACACATAAAAGTAAAAATGCAATAAAACCTACAACACTTTTTTCATTAATTGTATTGTTGTCATTAAATAGTTGTTTAAAGAAATTTTTCATAGTAAGATTATTTAGTTGTTTTAGTTGCTGCTTTCAATGAAGAAAGAACAGTAGTGAGTGCTGTATCACCTGCAGGAGTGATACTTATTTGATACCCTGAATCTATAACTACCCAAGGACCTGTCCCTGATGAGGAAGTTACTTTGTGTGTAAATGCTCCAATTGCCGCAATGGCTACTAGAAGCAGTAATATTCTTTTTTTCATTCTATGTTCCAAAGTTGTACTTGTTCTTTTGTATAAACTAGAAGGTCTGGCTCTACATTGGGCAACAATTTTAACAACTTTAGTTCATAATTAATATAAACCAAAATGATTTAATTTGCTATAAATATTATATAAAATAAGAAAAGGTTGGGGAAATGAGAAAAGATCTGCTAAATTAATAACAGATCTTAGTGGACCCTACAGGATTTGAACCTGTGACCTTCTCATTATGAGTGAGCTGCTCTAACCAACTGAGCTAAAGGTCCATTTTGTACTCCCAACGGGATTCGAACCCGTGACTTGTCCGTGAAAGGGACATGACTTAACCACTTGTCGATAGGAGCAAATAAAGTAAGATGGTGAGGTGTTAGGGGCTTTGACCCACTCGGCTTTCCTCTCCACCCATAACCTTAACTAGTATTGGATGACAGCTACATACCACCTTACTTTGTTACCTCCCAAGGATTCGAACCTCGATTAATTGGACCAAAACCAATTGTCCTGCCGTTAGACGAGGAGGTAGTTTGTAGTCAGGACAGGATTTGAACCTGTAGGTGTTTACATTTCTTCCTAACACTAATCGTGTTAAGTAATAGCGTCTACCACGTCAGGGGACACCCCTAACCTTCCGCCACCTGACTAATTTTAAACCAAAGTAGAGTAGAGTTAAACTTTTGCTGAAAAGTTTTAAGTGTTGAGTTTTTCTGTTTTTAAATCTTGAATTTTGAATCTTAAGGCGTTCATCAATATCAATATCAAAGCATCATGATATAGTAAGATAGTATTCTCTATCAGAGACGTCCGAAGACAGCGCTACTCATTCAACTCCACTCTTTAAATTGGTTATATCATTGTGAGAGCATTATATGCCTCAATTTCTTCTTGAAGAGTTTCAATCTGCTCTTCTAATTCTTTTACTCTAAGATCTTTATCAAACAGATTCATATAGACCGCATATTCAGAAACAGCATCAGTATAACGATCCTTAACGGTTCCTTCTTTAGTTTCAACATTACGAAGTTTTGCGGCTATACTTTTCAATTCTCCTAATTTAAAAATTTTATCAGCAATACCTGCATTAGCAATATGAATCTTAGTTTTTAAATCAACCAACTGATCTGTTAGATTAATCCAATTTTCAAATGCTTCACCTGCATCATAACTCACACTCCCCTTTTCGATAGAATTAAATTTGCTGAAACGGATGTACATTTCATCGATTTGCTTTACAAGTTTCTTTTTGTGTTTTAGTGCTTTTGTTAAGTTCATACTTTGTTATTATTTAGCAGTCAAGGCTGGACTCGAACCGGATACCGTTCTAGACGGAGTAGACAACCTTACCTCCTAAGAGTTGGGGGCTTGGGAACCATCCCGCATTACGTCCACTTGACTATTTTTGCTCCTTATTCTAATACCCTTTTATATCGGAGCTAACCTGCTTTACTTAAATGAGTTTTTCAAGGGTACAGGTTATTTGTTGCGGACCACGACTCGAACGTGAATTTAAGGTTATGAGCCTTATGTGTTACCATTACACTAACCCGCCATATAAAATGAAACTTTATTCAGGTTTTTTCTAGATGGTTTGTTCCCCATCACCTGTTGCCGTGCACAGCAGAGCAGGAACCTATACAGGATACCTTGGGTCATTTGCTTCGTTTGTGGTAGCTACTCCACGATGAAGCCAAGGTTTCTTTCAATGAGTGCTTATCTCATCTTCTGTTAGTTTCATTTTGTACTACTGGCCGGGATCGAACCGGCACGAACATTACTGCTCACAGGATTTTAAGTCCTGCGCGTCTACCTATTCCGCCACAGTAGCAATTTTAATTATATAATAAATATAAGAACTAATTTTTACTAAACCAAACTTAAATACATTCCCTTATGCGGGAACGTATTCAAGTGCTAAACCATATAATTTTTCATTCAATTCTAAATCTTTATTGAAATTTTTAATTTTACGAGCTTTACGAACTTTAGTTCCGTAACCGTAATTAAACATTCCGTGTGTCAATTTTTCTTGAACTACATTATAAACACTCCATAAATCAGATCCTTTATCTTCTGGGCGAGTTGGAGTCAACAAATCATTAAAATCAATTGTAATGTTGTTAATTTCATCCTCTGTAAAACGAGCTGACAAAGCTTTTTTAGCGAACTCAACCATTTGATCTTGACCTAATTCTACTGAACGGAATTTGTTAAGTGAATCAACTGTCAAAGGCAATTTTTCAACCATGGTCTTAATTACCTCTTGTAATTCTTCAAATGAATAACCATAGTGTCTGATTTTCATATTTTCAAATTCTTTACTTGAAATAACTAAACCATTCTCACAAACCATTCTAAACAATCCAGCTGTGAAAGTAAATGCATTTTTACCATCATGTGAATTAGTTAATAAAATTTGTGGAAATACATTATCACCATCTTCTGAAGTGATTTGAATTTCGTTGTTACGAAACACAACTAAGTGTTTTTGGTAACCGATAAAATCTTTTTTACGAGCTTTAACTTCTTTAGCATCAACTACTCCCCAACCTAACAAAGCCATATCATCAATGATCTTTTCAGTTGAAATGTGAGCGTACTTTTCACTTACGTTTGGCGAACCAGTTTCTGTGAAAATTGATTTAGCGCGATTTTTGATTTCTTTTTTGTCGATGAATTCTGTGTTTCTAATGTCTAACATAACCTTAATTTTTTATCGTTTTTTATTATGACATAAATATAACATCGGGTTCCGGGTGAGCCAAACAAGAGGTTAAAGAGGTTTTCCAAGAAGTGTTTTGGTGTGCTTTTCACCCCCAATAAACCTCTGGTATGTACCATCTTCATTGAACTCTAATTTTTTTCCCTTAAGTACCTTTTGTATTACATCTTTATCTTTTACTATAGGAGCACCTTTTGCTAATAATATGTCTTGTAATTTACCTGATACTTCTAAATAATAACCTGGTTCCTTAAGTAAGGATGCCATTTTGTTTAAAGATTTAGATTTAGAAACAGGTTCACCATCATGACCTAATGCTGTTATTTTTTTACCTGCATCTTTCTCTTTATAAGATATTAAAGCATCAGGTTCAGGATCATCGTCTATATTAACTACCTCATAATCAGCGTCACTTTCCGCGCCTAATACATCTGCGGCGCTTTTATAATTTATATTGCCGCCTATAGGCGCATATGCTGTGTTGATTAGGTCAAATATATCCTTAGCATATTCTACTTTTTCATCAGAGGAAAGATCTACCCATTGTCCTTTAGGAAATTCTTCAAGTAGGGGATTATTTTTTAAATATTCTAATAAATTAAAAGCCATTATTTTATATATTTGTTATAAATATCAACAAACACATCAAATGAAACCCTATGACCCATTCCATCTATTCTTTCTATTTCACATTCAAACTCAACTTGTTCTAAAATATCTTCAGTTTTAGCGGGGTCAATAACCTCATCATCTAAACCTAAAACAACAGTGGATTTAAAACCATAAAATTTAGAATCATCATACATTAATGATTTAATATTAGGTTCCATAGGCCTTGAGTGAATAGCTGGATTGAATAAAACACAATCAATGTTATATCGGTTAGCTAACATCATACCAACATAACCACCCATTGATGAACCAATAATTACATCTGGTTCAAACTTTTCAACAATATAAAATAATTTTTCTTCAAGACCTGGATCTGAATAGTCAATAGAAGGAGCAACTACAACTGCGTTTTCTTTAAGATAATCAACCTTATCACAAACATTTGAACTTTCTAATCCGTGTAAATATAATATACTTTTCATAACCTTTATTCCTTATTCCTGTATTATTAATATAACATCCCAACTTCCAGGAGCCAAACTAAGGGGAAAAAAGGTTTATGAAGGTTTAAACGTTACCTAAATATAGGATAAAGTCGTCTATAACCGCCTTATCAGCGTTATTAGCCACGTTTCTCATCTCTAATAACATTGTCATAGGATCAGTATTTGACTCTAATATAAGGTTTTTGACTGGATTAAGTATGTTTTCTGCCAACATGTGTTGTTCAGTTGAATCATAATCCTCAACATCATTTAAGTATAACTGAATATACTCTGATAAATTATTTGGTGATAATTTCATAAATTGTTTTCTTTAAAGTTTGAATAAATTCTTTTATTTTTTGTACTTGTGAGTTTAACCAAGATAATCTTTCACCCATTCTTTTTCCTTCCATAGGTTTTTCTATGTTTTCACTTGGGATAAATGATTCTAAAGGTTTCGCATATTCAGAACCTGTTAAAAAAGTAAATTTATCTGATTGTGGATTAACACCCATTTTATCCATTTGTTGTTTTACTAATTCTCCCCATTTATCTTTCTCATCTTTTTTCATAGTTTTAAGAGTCAAATCATAAGGTTCAATCTGCTTATCCATAGGTAACAAACCATACTTAGCAGATAAGATAAACATTTTATCAGGTTTAAGAGTTTCACCATATCCTTTTGTTTTTTGAAACATAGGAGAAGGTGAGTACATGTCTTTAGCTGGAGCTGGCTTATCCAACTTAGATTTGGTACAACTCAATAATACAATTTTAGCCATATGTTATAAATATATTAAAAAGGTAGTTCATTGCTTTCAATATAATTATAATGATCAATAGTAGGTGTTTTTTCTCCAAACATATACTTATCTAAAACATAATATTCAATCTCATCTTTTTCATTTTTTACAGGTTTAGTATAAGATTTAATAAGTTTAACAATTTTAAAATAATTATCCCAATCCATTTTTTTAATATCATTAAAATGTTTAAATTGTTTTCCTACTCTAATATCTGTCCCATACATCATTTTAGCTGCTAAAATTATACTAGGGTGAGTTAATTTAATAGTGGTTCCAAAATAATCTAATTCAAAATAATCTTTTTTCCTAAGATAATTTTTATTAAAAAAATCTACCTTGTAATAGTCTTCTTTATATTCTTTAAAAGCATCATCATCCATCATCCCCATATTGGGTCCTGGATTGTGTTCAAGTATAATTAAATCTTTTTTAAGATGTTCAAGTGGACTTTTAGGTATAACATCATTACCTTCAACACCATAATCCTGGTTAGTTTTAATAAGATGCAGATTGAAAAAATCTATTAAAGTTAAAAATTCTTTTTCTTCAAATGGTTCTATTAAACTAAAATCTAAATCAGGTGTCCTTTCTTCAAAATTATAATCCATCATCTTTAAGATATATAAGGCTGTACTTCCTCCTAACACAAATTTATCATGTAAGGACATTAGTGGTATAATTTTATTCTCCCACTTTTCAGGTAATCTATTTATTAAATGTTCTGTGCTCATATTAGTATTTAATGTTTTTCATATTTTAATTTTTGTTTTTTACCATACCATTCAACTATAATATTAGTTCTAAAATTCCAACATTCAGGAGTTTCTTCATTAAAGTATTTGCTTAATATATCATTAGCTAAAGCATTATCTTCTATAAGCATATCAGACATAAAATCAACAAATTCTTCTTTGGTTCTACCACCTAATATATCCTCATTTATCATCTTACGATTCTAATTTTAGCTCCTGGTAAATTTTCATTTATATTATGACCTGAACTATGAACCCATAACATAGGTTTTTTAGGTTGAGTTTGAGGAGCAACACATTCTCCATCAGTTAAATAAATCAAATTAGCATACTTATCTCTATTCTCAGCTAAATAAACCATTACAGGTTCAAAATCAGTACCACCTCTACCTTGTACTTCAATTTCTTCTCTTTGACCTTTATACTCATAAACTCTTCTAACTTTAGCATCACATTCTATAATATCAACATAAGTACCTGATTTATATATGTGGTAAATTTCATTAAAGAATTCTATTAAATCATCATTACTAACAGAACCTGAAGTATCAATAGCTACTAATGTTCTTTTCTTTTGTTTTATTTTAAGGGCAGGACCAGTTCCAAAACGTCTATTTGGTTTACGACGAGTCTTTTTAGTATAAACCATAGTAGACATACTATTAAAACGTCTAAGATATGATTTCCAATCAATAACAGGTTCAATAATCTCAAACAAACTATCAATATAGTCTTTCATTTCACCTGGTACTAAACCTCTACCACCACTTTTTTTCTCTAAAGCACTAGTTACTTCTTTTAATTGATGATCAATTTGTTTAGCAATAAGTTTCTTTTCTGCTTCACTTAAACCTTCAACTCCATCTAAATCTAAAATATAATCACCTCCCTCACCTGCCATTTTAGCTATATCACCTTCTGGATTGTCTTTAATATCTTGTATTAACTTACCATAATAATAACCTGTACCTTTTTTAGGTTCTAAATTAAGAGGTTTAAAAGTAGGACTATCAATTTCCAAACCATCCCAAGCCTCTCCTTTCATATCAGAGTTAATATATTGGTTAATTTCTAAATCAGCAGCCATATTATAGACTTTCTTATTCTCAAAACAATCCCAATTAGTTAAATGAAAAAAACAAATATGAAGTAATTCATGTTTAAGTACTCCTAATTTAGTTTTATCATCTAATGTACCCCAAAACTCAGGATTGACTTTTAACTTAGTATTAATCTTATCTGGAGTAACACAAGCTGTTTGAATACTTTTATCTAACTCTTTATTTAAAGAGATAAGTACTAAACCATAAAATGGTTCTTTAAGCATTAATTGCTTAGAAAATTTGGCGATTTCTTCGTAAACGTTGTTCATAACCTATTTATATTAATATAACAAAAAATGGCCCGAAGGCCAAATCTTATTTTTTACTATGTAATGATACTTTAAAATTATCTATTTGTAAATATCCTCCATCTAACCTAAATCCATTTTCACTTAAATAATCATTAATATTACCTAAAACAAAATATTCAATAGTTTTTTTAGCTTCTTCATTATGAGAATAGTTTTTATATAGACCAGCGCTAAACACTCTAAAATCATATTTCCAATTAATACCTTTGTTTTTAAAATAACGGTCTAGTGTTTTATAGGCCTGACTACCTGTATTACCATTACCCCAATTCATAGAATTTTTATGTTTGTTTAATAAAAGGGCAATTGTTAAACCAAATTTTTCTAAATTAACATTAGACATCATTTCAATAGCTAATCTAACATTATCTGGTTCTCCACTACTAAACATAGAATCTAAAGTAGATATATAATCATCATCTAAATCAATACCATCAGAATTAAATTTCTCTAAAATAGTATCATCCCAAATGATATTACCATGAGGATTTTTAAAATAATTTAAAAGAGTATTAAATATATCTTCAATATTTTTTGTACGGTAAGCATCTTGTTCATATAAATCTTTCCAATCTAAACGACCAAGAGCTTGTTGAAAATTTAATGGATAATTATTAAACTCATCATAGTAAATAATTAAATTAGATTTTTTATTAAAAGAATCAGTATAGAATTTAAGATAATTAGTTTGATTAGCTAAACCATTTATCATGGTAATAGAATTTAACAGTTCTTGAGCAAAAGGAACAATAGCTACTTTAACTTCTTTACATTTAAGCCATTTATAAACATCATTAATAGTTTTTTTATCAAAAAAAACAGTATCTGAATGTTCAATAATAGATGTTTTTCTAATTTTATTTTCCTCAACAAATATTTTTACTTTATGACGAGGAACATTAGAACCTTTACCTACATAAAGTACTTTACCAAGTTCACCATTACCTGAATTATTAAGAATGGCATTGATTTTACTCTTATGATCTTCTAAAGTTTCTTTATCATAAAAACTTTTATCATTACTACCCCAACCTGAGTAGAAATAACCAGGTCTGGGATGGTTATTTGAATATCTAGGTGCAATACAATTTTCTATCTTCATAACTTTTATTTTTATTTTAATATAACAAAGGGGATTTGGATAGCCAAACCCCCAATGTCAATCTTATTTCATTATATATTTCACTAATTCTTTATCCATAATCATGGTTTTAAATTTATTCATATTATTATTATAAATTGATTTAACCATATTGTAACAAATATCAGTAGTAAAAATTTCTTCAGTAACTAATTTAGAAATTCTATTAATGGTATCTTTTTCAACTGGATTATTTTTAGCATATAAATCCAAATAGTTAACAACCCTAGTAGATAATGTTGAGGCAATATCAGCTCTATATTTACTATCTTTACCAACTAAAGACTTTAAAGTTGTCATAACATATTTCTCATCTTGTTTAAAGATATTCTCTGGAGAAATCATTTTATCTAACTTATTATTAATAAACATAGTAAACAAACTACTAAACTCAGGCCCAACTGAACCCTCTCCAATCATTTGAATTAAAGGTAATGTATCATCAAACGATTTAATAGATGAAATAGAATTAAAGAACATAGAAACACTTCTACTATTAACATCTGTAGTAACTAGTTCTGGATTCATTAATAAGAAGTTAATACATCTACCATCAATATCATTTTCCTCAGCCCACTTACCCCAACAATCAATATCAAATTTTAAATTAACACTAATAAATCTAGTTTTTTGAGCATTATCAATACTATTAACTAAATAATCTCCATTATCAGGATTGGCAGTAAGAATAATATGCCAATCTTTAGGTAATGACCAACTAACATATTGTTGTCTATCAATTAATTCCATAATGGCTTGAATAAACCTAACATCAGCTCTATTCCAGTCATCCAAAAGTAAAATTCCACCTTTTTCTTTATTGGCAATCCATTCAGGTGGGCAATAACTCATTCTATTTTGACCAGTTGAACTATAACCAAGCTTCATATACTCATCAAAAGCATGTTCATCAACCCAAGTCTTTTCATTATTAATTTCTACCTCAAATTGACGGATTGGAAAACCTACCAAGTCTCCAATTTCCTCAATTTGGGCTAAGTTTAACTTAACAAAGTTAAGATTTTGTTCTTTAGCTAATTGAATAATAGCTGATGTTTTACCGATACCACTCTCACCAATTACTTCTACACTAACAGGTGACTTACCTTGTTCTTGTAAAAAACGGTTGTTTGAAATAATGTGACCTAAGAAATCCTTAAGTTCGTTTACATTGATTGAAATAAGATCTTTTTTCTTCATAACTTTTATTTATTTTTTATTATACTTAAATGTAACATTTATTTTTAATGAGGCCAAACCTTTTTTTCTCTATTACAAATTTTGCTTTACCTCCCACACTCAATCTATCCGTATATACTAATATACAACTATTGAAGCTAACTATATAACGTCTATATAGACGAATTTATGGTTCGCATAACAAGCGACCAATCAATCAAGTTAGCGGTTATAATACCGTGTTTAACGCGTATAAACGCTCCAAACCGCGCCTCGTAGTCATTACAAGGCACAGATTTAATAGAGGCCATACATTGTGGTGAGGCTAACAATTTATCAATTACTTGTTGAGTCATCAGTTAATCTTCCTAAATGTGAGATAATAGATTTGATAGTGCCTAAATACATTCCGCATTCATAGGCAATTGAGATTTCCTTACCCTTGATTTCACCCTCAATGAGAACGTCCTCTAATACTTTTTTAAGAGCGGATAGTTGGAGTTGATATTCTTGGTTTGTCATAAAACTTTTATTTGTATGGGTTAAAATTGTCATTACGGTATTTGGAATAGGCAAATGCGGATATCCAAATTAAGCCTATGATTGAAATTGTTGCTATTGTTTCCATATTATTTGTCTCCTAATTTAAACTGTTCATAAACTACATCTACATCAATTTTTTGATTTGTGTCTGGGAACATATGAACTAAATATTTTACAAAACGTAAACGTTCTTGGACTTGCATTGGATCCCATCCATTTGGAGTCATTTCAATTAATGCATCACTTAAGTGACTTTGAATAATCATGCTTGCTCTTGTTTCCATAATCTTAATTTTCTTATACGATTAATATAACATCCTGGAATGGGGAAGCCAAACAGGAGAGATTTTATTTTTGTAGTCAGGACAAGATTCGAACTTGTAAGTGGGTTTATTTGTTTCATTCTTATATCACCCTTTCATATGATCTTTTAGATAGCGTCTACCATTCCGCCACCTGACTATATTTATTACGCCTCTTCGTTGGTCATTATAGCACCATAAACAATTTTACTATTGTTCAATTCATAGTACATTTTGTTGTCAACCAAACCATTTCTATTTTTCATAAAGTTGATATAAGTTCCACTACCATCTCTTTCTGATTCTCTTCTCATTTCACCCATTGCATCAACTAAATGTTTCAATTTGTTAGAACCGGCAAATACACCTGATTTAGTAACTTGTTGAATTAATAAAAATGAAGTGTAACATTTTGTTTTGTTTTCACCTTTATTGTTTTTGGTACAAACATCAACCAACCATGCCTCGGCCATTTTACGATCCCAATTGTTATCATCTCTTACACCATCAATAATTTCGGCGGCGCTATCAATTAAAACAATATCATAACCACAATCTAAAACCTGTTCAATAACATCTTTAGTATTGAACTCTAAATAATCTTGCATAAACAAAGTATTGATAACTCCAAATTGTGGGAATCTTTGAGTGTATTTAAACATTTGTTTTTTACCCATTTCACCTGAAATGAACAAACATTTAGCTCCTTTATTTTGAGCGGCAGATAATACATCCAATAATACAGTTGTTTTACCCACTCCTGGATCACCAATCATCATAATGTTAGTTGCGGCTGGAATACCTCCTTCATGTGAGATCAAATTATCAACTCTCAAACCTGATTTGAAAGTGTTCATCATTTTAGGATCGATATCCAAATTATTCAATTTAGTTACCTTTGAAAAATCGATTAACGATGGAGTGTAAGTTACATTTTTAGTACTTGGACGACCTTTTCTTTTAATTTCTACGTTTTGCATAACCTTTATTATTATTTCTTATTACTCGATAAATATGACATCCTGGATTGACAGAGCCAAACCCCTTTTTAACAAGGGATGACATCTCTGTAAATATATCTTTCACCTTTAAACTTATCATAGTTTTTTCTTTAAAATGTAATCGTAACATAAAGTAAATGTTCCTGTAAAAAGAGTGTATAATAGAAAGAAGTCAATTACACCGCCAAAAACTGGCTTGTAACAAACTATTCCTAGCATTATAAACCCAATCATTAATGCTTTAAACAAATGCCATGCATCAGTTAAAAACACTAAAATAGTAGAAGAGAATAGAAATTTCTCTTTGTTAGGTGAATAACTTTTCCATTTGTTTACCCAAGATTTTCTTGGATCCCAAAATAAAGGATGAAAGTTCTTAAAAACGCTCTGATCGTATCTAGTAAACAAAGTATCCATTACTCCGTTACAGATTCCTGCTAGTATTATAAATAGTATGCTCATTTGTTACCTCCATATATTAAAATAAATCATTGATGTGGGTTAATTTATCAAATGAAACTGAGTAAACATCTCCATTTTTATCTTCTACAAGAGCGTTTACTTTATTTATCTTAGTAATAGTACCAAACATACTACCTACTTTACTCCATCCACTGTAATTATCCCATTGTCCACCTGGTAAATTACCGATGAAAGTTACTCTTGAACCTACCATTAAGGCGGTTTTTAATTCTTCTTTTTTACTAATTAATTTTATCATAACCTTTATTATTTATTATTATAATGTTAATATAACATCTGAATATACGAGAGCCAAACCCTTATTTACACTCCCAAGCAAACCAAACTGAACGATATAACCCAATTGCATTTTCATTTGTATTACCATATAATACTCCGTTAACAACTGCTACCGCATGTCCTTGAACAACTAATACAAATCTACCAACTTGGTTATTTTCCATAAATGATTTTAATGTATATCCTGTTTGTTTTTTATATTTTGGATTAGTTAATGTTTTGTTACTACCAACTAATTTTTTCCAACCTGGTTTAGCTGGATTTAAACCCATGAACTTAATTTGGTAACTGTTTTTTGTTTTACCAATAATGTTTTTACTGTATTTTACTGTAAACGTACCTTTACGATCTTCACGTTTCATATTCTTTTTAACCCAAGCATGTGCTTGGTCATATGAAATATCTAAAGCAGCCATAAACGCTCTTACAACACAATCATTATCCTCTTTTTTAGCTATCTCACTTTGTTTCCTGGATATTTTAATAGTGTCAATAAACAATGATGGTTTAATTACCTCAATCTGTTTTCCCCAATGATTTATTTTTTCTGTGATCATATAACCTTTATTAATAAAAATATATTTTTATCTATTACTCGATAAATATATGTATATACTCTTGGGAGGCCAAACTTCTTTTTAAGAGATCTTCTTTTGGGCCTATGGATTTTTAAAAAATTTCCCATATATGGACTTTGGGGCCATTTTGGGGGCCCATTGTGGGTAATTGTGGGTTATTGTGGGTGATATATAAGTATATATTCATCGACCCACTATAGTTATATACTATATAGAGAGCGATCTAATGCCCTTTTCATACGATACCACCGCTACATGGATAGTAACGCACGTGGTATATAGTGGGTACTTTGTACGTACATATACATGTAGCCGTACTGGCGTACCTAGGCAGTACACCGTACTGTGTACCACCACTATTTTTTATTTACCAGCTAATTTATATAACACAATAACCATCGCTGCTAAAAACAACACACTTGAGGTAATAATCATAGTACCCACAATACAATCTTTAATAAATTTTTCCATAACCTTAATTTCCTATATCATTAATATAACATCTATGTTTTGGATGGCCAAAC
>Ga0164295_10002940_pt1 | contig 13854 bp, 1 predicted proteins | sample GEODES006metaG_FD_111798 | JGI IMG/M metagenome (GOLD analysis project Ga0164295, IMG submission 111798) | Oligotrophic lake water microbial communities from Sparkling Lake, Wisconsin, USA - GEODES006 metaG | ecosystem: Environmental > Aquatic > Freshwater > Lake | place: USA: Sparkling Lake...
AAAAAATATAAGTGCAGAAGCATTAGGTAAAGGTAAAATAGAAACTGATTATGATCCTATTACTAAAGATGCTGAATTAGAAAATCCATATGCTAAGTCTGGAGCATTCTTAAGAAAAGCTCAGAACAGTGCTACTGTTGCTCCTACAGATGATGCTAATTACGTAAGTAAATATGGTATCACTCCTTGGCAGGGTAATATATCTAAAGGAAATAAATATGGTAAAAAGACAGCATCTGGATTTTCTGCAAAACAATGGGATGATGTTGCTGATAAGTTAGGATTTAAAGGAAAAGGAAATAAAGAGTTCCAAGAGTTTCTTTTGAAAAATCCTGAAAGTGCTCCATTGATTAAAGCTAGACATCAAAAATTATATGGTAAAGATCCATTTATTGATCCAGAACATTTTGGTGCAGGTTGGGCAGCTAGTGATTTATTATTACCAAAGCCTGCAGAGATACCTGCTAATACAACATCACAAAAACCTGTAGAACAATCTAAGAAAACAGAAGTTGTTCCTTATGAAAGAAATAAGTTAGTTGACATAGCTAATATGATTTCTCCATTCTTTCAAAATAATAAACTTCCTGACTTAGATCCACGTCAACTTGCAGGAGAATATATGGCTATAGCTCAAAATCAATATGAGCCTGTACCATCTCAACAATATTCAGCAGAGTTAGATCCTTTATATCGTGTAAGCTATCAAGATGTAAGAGATCAAAACACAGCAGACTTTAGAGATGTTGAAAGAAACAATAGATATAATCCAGCAGCACTAGCAGGATTATTAGGTAAGAAATACTTAGCAAACAATGCAGTGAATGCTGAAGAGTTTAGAACTAACCAAGCTATAGAGAATCAAATATATGGTGGTAATAGAGCTAAGATAAATCAAGAACGTATGACAAACTTACAATTGAATGCTGATCAAATGAATAAGCAAGAGATGGCTAAGTCTAAAACAAAAGAAACTCAACAAGCTGCAGTTGCTTCTATTGCTGATAAGTATCTACAAAATGATGCACGTAACTTAGAATATAATGTTTACAAGAATATGTTCCCACAATATGGATTTAATTCATCAGGTCAAATACGTAATCAAGGTCCTCTATTTCAACCAAACATTCCACAGATGTATGGTAACAAAGCATCATTAAAACAAGTTCCTGTATATGCTCCTGATGGTAAAACTATAGATCATTATGAGTTACAACCTTATGATCCTAATACTACCACTGAATCAACTACTCTTCCTCCAGGTATAGTTGCTGCTAAAAAGAATGGTGGAAAAGTTACTAAGAATAATAAAAATAGCTCAATTGTAAAAGCTTACAAAAATTTATAACTAATCTAATTATAAAGAATTACCAGAATTGATTATTAATTTTGGTAGTTTTAATAATTCATATTACATTTGCTTAATTATGGCTTCATACACAGACAACATCCCTAAGTTCAATCCTTATGTAAAACAATTGCCTATTGAGGCAATGGTTAAAGTGGGTACGTACAAACAACAAAAGTACGAAGAGGGTATTCAGAAAATACAAACTAGCATTGATAATGTTGCAGGATTAGATGTTGCTAATGATGCTGATAAAGCATATTTGCAATCTAAACTTAATCAACTTGGTAATGATCTTACTACAGTTGCAGCTGGTGATTTTTCTAATTTTCAATTAGTTAATTCTACAACAGGTATGGTATCTCAGATTGCTAGAGATCCTAATGTACAGAATGCTGTATCATCATCTGCTTTTTTAAAGAAGCAACAAGCTGAAATGGAGAAAGCTATTTCTGAAGGTAAATCTTCTCAATCTAACATCTATGATTTTAATCAACAAGCAAGTGAGTATCTAAATAATGATAAGGTGGGACAATCTTTTAGAGGAAGATATACTCAGTATACAGATGTTAAGAAAAAAGCTTTAGATACTATCAAAGCTTTAAATCCTGATCTTTTAAAATATGATATTTCTTTTGTAGATGAAAATGGTAGAGTGGATCAAAATAAAATTGCTGATGCAATGAAGCGATATAAAATTGAAGGAGTTAGTCCAGAAAAAATTGCACAAGCATTACATGCAACAATGACTCCAGATGATCTTAATCAATTAAGAATTGATGCTAAGTATGAATTTAGAGGAGTGGGACCTGAGCAACTTGCACAGAAAGCTAAACAAGATTATGATGTAAGAAGAAATGAAGCAGTTAGTGAACTTGATAGATTACAAATTGAAAAATCTATTAATACAGATCCTAGTAAACAAGATGAGATTGATGATAAGATTGAACAGTATAAAGATTTATTAGGTGGTGATGGTAAGGTAGGTAAACTAGATGAAAACTTCTATAACAACGTTAAAAATGCAAGAACTAATCCTGATGAAGTAAAATATAATATATACAAAGATGGATTCATTAGTGAATATTCAAATGCTTTTAAATATAAAAAACAAGAAGAAGAATTAGTAGCAAGTCCTCTTAGAGCTCAAGCAAATTGGGTAGCTACTATGAAACTTGATCAAGCTAAGTTTCAACAAAGTAAATATGAGTTTGGTGTTAACACTCAATTTAAACAAACTGAATTAGGACTTAAAGCTGAAGAAAATAGATTAAAGGCTGAAGAGAATGCAATGAAAAATGCAGAACTTTATGGTGTAGAGTCTCCTTGGACTGATCTTGGTAATGCTACAGATTATAAAAATAGAGGACAAGAATTATTTACAAACCATGTTGTATCAGTTGATGATGCAGTTGAAGGATCTAGAACTGCATTAAAAGCAAAAGGATATAGTGATGCTGCTATTGATAAAATGATCAAGCAGTGGAATGATGCACAAGGTGTAACATCAAAAGCAAATATTTCAGCTAGAGCTATTGGTGAAATACAAAGCATTGTTAAAAACCAAAACTATAGAGATCAGTTAGAATATTTCCAAAAAAGAACTAAAGCTGAATCTGATAAAGAAGCTGGTGTAGATAAAATAATTGATAATCAAGTTAAAGGTAGAGGAAATATTAATCTTACTACTGATAAAGGAGAAAAAATTACAATATCACCAAGAGAATTATTAGGAGTATTAAATGCTGAAAAACAAATAGATGCTGTTTCAGGAGAAGGATTAACAAAACAAACTACTGTTGATTATTCTAAATTAAATTCTAACCAACGTAAATATGTTGATGCAGTATATGGACAAGGTGGAAAATTAAATAATAATACAAGAATTCAATTAAATAATATTGTAAATACATATAGACAATCATCTGCTAAAGTGAAAGAAGCAATGGATAAGTCAAATGCAATTTATGAAGAAAAATTAGGAGCATCTGCTTTTGCATTTGTTCCAAAAATAAAAGCTATTTCTAAAAATTCTAAAGGGGAAATACCATCTAATACACTAGATGGTCTTAGTCAATTAATCGTTGCTGAGAATGCTAAAGGAATTAAAACAGATGGTAAATGGGACTTTGGTACAGCATCATCATATCTTACAGATAAAATGGTAAAAGACACAAAAGTATTTGTAGAACAAAATGGAGATAGCTACACTATCAAAATGCAAAACTTAAATGATCCAGATAACTTCCAATCATTTAAAGTTAATGGTGGACAAGTTAGAGCATACCTAGGAGATAAATATGTTAATGATCAAGCTCAAGTTTCTGGTAGATTTACAATAGGTCAAGGTAACAGTGATATAAATAAAACTAATGTTGCAACTAATGCATTAATGCAAAAACGTTTTGGAGATTTTCCTGGAATTCAAAAATTACAAGTTACAGCTAAGTTAGAAGAAGATACTCCTGGTTTATTTATTCCAACAGTATATGTTAAACAGAAAGATGGTAGATATGCTAGCTTTGAACTTTCAGGAAATAACAAATTATCTAGAGTTGGATATGAGCAAGGAATACAAAACTTAAACTCATTGAACGATGATGTACTTGAGAAAGTACTTAAGCAAGCTTACCCAAATTACGATTTTTCTAAATTAGACAAATAATTATAATAACTAATTATGCCAGATTTTAAAAACCTCAATCCAATACTTATAAACCCAGATCAGCAACTGCCTTATCTACCTAATCGAGCAACACCCACTCCTGATAATTATTCATCTCTACCATTAAGTACAGATTTATCAGGAAGAGATAATGGTGATCCTATATTTGGTAAAGGTCCAGTAGTTGGTAAAGGATTGCTTTCAACTGTTACAGCAAATGAATTATATCAAAATAGAAGATATGATGTATTTGCTCGTGACATTATTGATATTGAAGATCAAAATGCTAATGCTCAATCTGGATTAGAACAAGCTACTAAGGGTATATTAAAAGGAGTTAATCTTGCAGCTACTACAGTGGCAGGAAGTTTTGGTATGTTATATGGATTAGCTAAATCTCCATTCTCTGGAAGACTTGCAGATATATGGGACAACCCTGTTATGCAAGGATTAGATAAATGGAATAATGAAGTGGATCAAACTTATCTACCAAACTATTATACTAATGAACAAACAAATGCATCTTGGTATTCTCCTGATAACTGGTGGACAACAAACTTTATATTTGATAAGTTAGTTAAGAATGCTGGATTTGCTGTTGGAGCAATGGTGTCTGGTAATATAGCTGAGGGTGCAATTAGTGCTTTAGGTTCAGGAATAGGTGGTCTTGCTCTTGAAGGAGCATTGCTATCTGAATCATCTCAAGCATTTAAACTATTCACTCCATTATTAAAAAATACAGCAAGAGCTTTTTCTAAAGGTGCAAACATTGAAACTGCTGCAGCATTAGAGAATGGGATTTCTTCTATTGCTGATCTTAGTGCTATAGATTCTGAAATAGCAAACATAGCAAGAACAACAAATAAATTTGCAGGATTTCAAGATAAAGCTAGAAGAACAATCATAGCTGCATACTCATCTGCAGGTGAAGCTTCATTTGAAGCATTGCAAACATCAAATGAATTTAGAAATAATTTAATTGATAAATATAAAAAAGAACATAATGATGAAGCTCCTACAGGTGCTGATCTAGCAAATATAAATACAACAGCTGAAGCAGTAGGTAAAACTTCTTTCTTTGGTAACTTAGCTTTATTAGGAGTTACAGAATATGCTCAGCTTCCTAAACTTATGGGAAGTTCATATGCTGCTGAGAGACAAGCTGCAAATAGCTTATTAGGAGCTGCTGATGATGTTATAATAAGAGAAGGTGAATATGTAGCAGCTAAACAAGGTGCTAAAACTTTAGCTGGTAAAGCATATGAAAGAGCTGCTAAGATAGGTAAGTATTCATTTGATCCTAAAGAAGCTGGACAAGAGATTGGTCAATATGCTTTACAAGTAGGTACACAAAACTACTTTCAAAAAGGATATGATGGTAAAGAAGCAAGTGCTTGGACTGATGGTTTCCTATATGGAATGGTTGGTAAAAATGATAAGGGTAAAGATGTAGGAGCATTGAATTCAAAAGAAGGTATTGAAAGTGGAATCCTTGGTGGTATCACTGGAGGACTTATGCAAACATTTGGACCTAGTGGACAAATAGCAAGAGATAGAGCTACAAAATCTAATACAGAATCATTCTTACAAGATCTTAATGGTGCACCTACATTTAAACAAGCATTCAAAGAAAAACTTGAAGCAGTAAATAGATTTGTTACTATTCAACAACAACAACAAAATGCTACAGTTGATGGAAATGAATTAGAAGCTAGAGATCTTAATTATGATTTAACACATACCTATCTTGCCCCACGTATTAAGTATGGTAGATATGATATGATTGTTGATGATATCAAAGATCTTAGAGAACTATCAATGACTGAAAAAGGTCTTAGTGAATTGAAAGAAGAAGGAATGGCTAATGTCAATGATACAATTGAATCATTCCAAAAAAGATTAAACTCATTTGAAGTTACAGCTAAAAATACACAAGAACTTTACAAATCTCTAAACCTTAGATACTCTGGTGAAGTGATGAAAGATGCAGAAGGTAAACCAATGCTTAATGAAAAAGGAAATCCAATTAGAAAGTTTTCTCCATTAACTATTGATAAGATGGTGTATGCAGCTAGTAAAATATCTGATTATGATTTAAGAATTCCTCAAGTATCTGAGAAGCTTTTAAGAACAGGTATTCCTGTACAAGATGTAGTTGATGAAGAATTATCTAATGATACTTCTGTTGCTCTTGCTAAAGTGTTATATAACATAGATGAACAAGCATCAGATAGAATTGATACAGATGTTATTAAACAAGAATTAAAAGATGTAGTTGAACTTTCTAAAAGAAGACAACAGTTTGTTAATGAATATAATGATTTAAAAAATAATCCACAAAACTATTCAATCACTGGAGAGAAAGAAGAATTTACACCAGAAGGAAAGAAAACAAGAACCACTGCTCCAAAAAATACTGACTATTTTTCTAAGAGTAGAGATAAGTTCAAATCAGATAAAAGAACTTATGATGATCTTATAAATCAATATGGTGAAGGAGAGCAAAATAAATATGATGTATTACAAAAGATTTCTGAATCACCTTATGCTACAGTTCTTGAAAAACAATTAGCATCATCTTTTTTAAACTTTACAAGTAAGAATAGTAAAATTATATTAGGTGATCGAACATTAGGTACTCCTGGTAGATCTACTAGAGGTAAAGATGCTGATTCAGCATTGAGTAGAATTAATTACGAAGATTTTGCTTCAGATTATGAGAACACTGAAGACATGGTTTTAGAACATATATTGCTACATGAGATAGGACATGACTTAACTACTTATGCTTTATCAGATACAAATGGACAGTTTTTTAAAGAACTTGACCCATTATTTAAATTTGTACAAGAAACATTTAAAAATGATCCTAATAAATATGCTGAAGCTGGATTAATTAAAGATGGTGAATACTATGCATTCAAAAACATCTATGAGTTTGCAACAGAAGCTTTATCTAATAGAGAGTTCCAAAGATATTTACAAACTGTTCCTTATGAAGGAACAAAAACTTCTACATGGGATAAGTTTGTTGGTTCATTAAAAACATTCTTTAGAAGATTGTTTGGTACAAAGAATGAAACATTATTAGATGAAACTATTGCTGTTATTACAAATAATATAGATGAAACATATAAGTCTGTAAAAGAAAAGAATGCTGCTATAGAAAAAGAAGAGCAAGCATTACTTGTAACTAAGAATGAAATAGATAGGCAACAGGATAAGGCAGAACTTAATTCTGGAGAGATTGCTACACCTGCTCCTTCAGAAATTACTACATCAGAAGCTGTTGTAAATGAAAATGAAAGTTATTTAAAATCTTGGCAAGATTATTATATCTCTGGCACAAGTGAATCAGAGAATGATAAAAGTCGTGCTAATGCACCACAACATGTTAAGAATTCTAGACAGTTTTTAAATAACGTTAAGAACTTTAAGAATGCACGTAACATAGGAGCAATGTTAGTCACTGCTAATAATGAAGAAGCTTTAGGACTTAAAGGACTTACAGCACTTCAATATGGTGTAGCATTAAATACAGCTACAGATATAACTAATGTTGATACAGGATTTGTTGCACAAGTTTTTGTAGAACATGAAAATAATAAAACTTATTTTGTAGATGTAAATGGTGATCGTTTAGGAGAAGTTGGAACACCAATTGATGTAAACAATTCTATATTCCAAGCTATGCCTACAACAGATCTGTATTATAATTATACAGATCCTAAGACTGGACAAAGAGTTCCTAGATATAGAAATGGTGAAAAAGAACTTCTTCAATCTGCAGCTAATGGTTGGAGACAAGTAAGAGCTGGATTATTTGCAAACAATACAGCAGAACATAAAGTTTATCAAATTAATATTTCTAGAGGTATTCCTATACTTAATCCTACAATCAATGGATTATTTGAAAGAAACCAAGTGAATGGTATATTAATTCCTGAGAGCAAGATATCTTCTCAACCAGGACTTCTTCAAATTAACACTGCAGGATTTGTTTCTCATAAAGGAAAGAATATATCATTCAAACAAAAAGGAGTGGTTATTCTTCAGTATGGAGATACATTAGAAGTGGTTAACAATAGTGTATTAGGTAAAGAGAAAGCTAACTCATTGTATCAAGTGATTAAAGCTTTAGCTAATGATATAAAAGAAAAGTCTGTATCTGGTAAACCATTAGATATAGATATAAACTATATAACCTACTTACAAAATGTTTTATATTTACGTAAGAGTGGTACAACATCTGTAGGAAGTAATCAATTCTTTATTGATACTAATAAAAGAACTATATCTATAGGTGGTGTAAACTATCCTATTGTAGATATTGAGAATAAAGAATCAGAAATGGTTAAGCAACTTGAAGGTACATTCCATAGTATCAATAGTAAAACTGTAAAAGATATTACTAGTAAGTTCTATGAATACACAGGTGCTAAAAATGCTAAAGGTGAACTTGTAGCTAGAGCTTGGAAAAACTACCAATCTTATTTACTATCATCAAAAATGCCTGATGGTAAAACATCACGTTCAAGTGAGAACACACCACTTACAACTAAAGTGGCTGCTCCTACACCAAGTATTCCTTATTCATTCTCTCAGAAGTATGCTACATTAGTTGATTTTGAATTACCTATTATCAAACCTGCTCCTGTAGCACAAGCTCCTAAAGCTGTTGTTACACCAGCAACCCCTGGTAAGATAGGAGAATATACAATGGATGGTGCAACAACTAATACATATGCATTTGCAAATGGTCCAGTTGAGTTTACAGGAACAGTAGATGCTGATAATAATATATCTGTAGATGTTAAAATTAATGATACAATAACAAATGCTACAACTAATCCAGATATATTAGCTACAGTTGATGGTGTATTACAAGCTATTGATAAGTATGATGCAGAAGCTAGTGAAGAACAACGTGTTGTAACATTTGTTGGTGATAAACTTATTGCTGCATTAAAAGAAATACAGAACACACAACAAGTAGAAGAAGCTCCAGTAATTGAAGAAGTTCCTACAGTTGTAGAACAAATAAAAGAAGATGACTCAAGACCTTATGGTTTTAAAAAAGGAGATAAAGTTCAATATATATTAGGAGTATATAATCAAAGAGAAGAACCTTGGAGAAGTAATAACATTCAAGAAGGAGAAATAGAAGTTATATCAGAAAAAACAAAATCTTATAAGTTTAAAGGTAATCCAGATTGGTATAAATTAAAAGATAATATTTTTACAATATTAAAAAATTATACTAAAGAAGAAGAATCTAAACAACAAAGTTCTACAAATGTAGAAGAAAAAATAGATATTGATTCTCAAAATGATGTTCAGAAAAGATTGAGTAATGATCTTGGTGTTACTTCTAAAATAACTAAAAGTATCTACCTTGGTGGATTACATTACTTAGGAACTGAGGATGGTAAGTTCTATGTGGTACCAGATTCTTTTGGTGAACACACTGCTGAATTATCAAAAGAAGTTACAAGAGAAGAGATCAATAAACCTTTCAGAACACAAGCTGATTGGAATGAAGTTAGAGATGAAACTCCTACTCAAATAGAAGCTAAGAAAGCTGAAGCTGATAAACTTACTCCTATTGAACAAAACTTTGCAGATGGTCAAGGTGGACGTAAAATGCAATCTAAGTTTGCAGGTAAATCTACTATGGATTTAATTCTTTCTGGTGATAGAACTAGAACTACTCGTGCTAATACTGATATACAAAGAATGTTAAAAGACTATGGTCTTACTAAAATTGAAGACTTAGTTGGTAAGATTATTCGTATGACAGATAAAAAAGGTAGAACTGTTTATACTGAAATTACAAAAGTTGCTCCTTTTACAAAAGAATACCAAGATGCTACTTGGCAAAAAGAAGGATGGGAAAAAGAAGTAACAGATAAATTAGTAGGACAATATCCTTATGCTATAGAATTTAAACTAGCTGCTTTAGAAGGAGGAGAACAAATTCTTCCTGGAGAGAAAACAGATACTATTGATATAGCTGATACTAATCTACCTGATGATGATTACATGAGAGTAGGAGTTACAGCTCAAGAAGATGTAATGTCTGAGAATGATATTCAGATATTAAAAGACTTCCAAGCTGATAAACTTCCTGGTGTACCATTAGAAGTGTTAGAAGATCTTGTTGATACATATGATGGAGAAAAAGCTTTTGGTGTATATGCTGATGGTGTAGCTAAGTTCTACAAAGCTGGACCAAGAACAGTTGGTTATCATGAATTATTTCACCCTATATGGAAACATTTCTTAACTCCTGAAGAGAGAACTGCTCTTGAAGAAGAGTTTAGAAACAAACCTGGGCAGTTTAAAGACAGAGCTTCTGGTAAGAATATTAACTATGCTGATGCTACAGATCAACAAATAGAAGAAAGATATGGTGATAACTTTGGTGAATTCAAAGTGGGACAACTTCCTGCTAGATCATTAAGTGAGTTAGTACTTAAATTCTTTAGAAGAATTATAAACTTTGTTAAGTCTATTAATTCTAAACCTTCATTAGCTAAAGACTTATTCAAAGCTATTGATGCTGGTAAGTATAAAGCTTTTACTATTTCTGAAGCACAAAAGAAATCACCTCCTGCATATAGTAGAATTCCTGGTATAACAGAAACACAAGCTTCTGAATATGCACAGGATATATTTGCTCGTGCAGCAAATTATATCTTTGGTGATAACAAAGAATACATATATGATTTACAAAAAATCTCAGGAGCTGAAATATACAATTATGTTAAACAAGCATATGTTACTGGTAACGTATATCAAAAATTAGGAGAAGAACGTTTCAATGCATTATTTACACAAGGTAAACAATTGCTACGTACAATAGGTGTTGATTTTAATGAAGAAGATCTTGTAGACATCAATGATGAGAATGTAACTAATGTTGGTTATTCTCAAGAAGCTTTTACAACAGATTGGAAAAAGACTTCTCCATTTGCTGTCAAACTTGTTGCTGCTACATTACCAGAAGTCTTACCTACTAATCAACAAAATGCTACTAGTTTAAAATTACCAGAAAGAGCTAAGTCATCTGTTGGAGGATTTAAGTTAGTAAACTTTAGTAGAGTGTTTGCTACACTATTAGATAAGATGTCTAACACAACAAGTGTTGGTAAAGTGATTAATAAGTTAGTTGATCTTGCTAAGTATGATGCTACATATGTTAGATTCTTTCAACGTGTAGGAGGTGATCTTTCAACAGGTAGTATTCCTTTTGGTAATTTTGAAACAGAAGACTGGAGATTATTTATTAACTTCTACCAAACATTCACTAAACAAAAACCAAATGCAATTGTACAATATGTTACAGGTACAGAAGTTTATAGTGCTCCTGCTAATCAGTTTACAATAACTAAACAAGTAGAACAAGATTGGTTTAGTCAAATGAGAGCATTGGCTAAAACTCGTAGCGGATTAGTTACACTTAACACTGAAACTAAAACATATCAAGTTAACACTAAGTCAGAGTTATGGCCTAGTAAGTTACCTAAAGGTCCTGAAGAGATGCTTCCCTTCTTAAAAGATTTAGGAATTACATTTACTATGGAAGATTATTTAAAATTAAAATCAACACCTCAATCAGGAGAACAAACTAGTCAAAGACAACAGTTTGGTGATTCTGTTGGTGAGATATATAATTATCTTCCACAAGCTAAAGACATTGGTACATTAGATGGTAAGACATTAAAGATTAATAAACAAATAGCTACTCTTGCAAGACTACAAGTTAAAGTGGATAATCCTAATCAAGAGAATACAATGATGGGTGTTGATGGTAACAAGAAACAAGTTTACTCTGATAATAATGCTCTATCAATACTTGAAAATGTATTTAATGATTCTCAAACATTAAAAGAATTAAAGATATCAAGACCAGAACTTAATGATGTATTTTCTAAAAATGCTGTTACATTTAAAGAAGGTGGATTATTCTTTAATGGAGAAGGAGATAGATTTAAAATGATAAAAGTTTCTTACATTGAAGGTAAGAAATCAATTGATAATAATAAAGGAACCACTACAAGTAAATTAACTAGAGGTCAAAGATTCACACAAGAGATTAACCAAAACATTAATGGTGAATATTACATTTTAATTCCTGCAGATGGATCTACAGAATGGATGATGAATCTTGGTAACCATGTTTCATATGATGAAGTGGTAGGTGGTAGAGCTTGGGATGAAATTTATGATATATTCAAAGGATATTTATTAGATGATATTGCATTAGCTCGTGATTGGAAAAATAGACAATCTCTTGAGTATGTAGGTGATAAAGCTAAAGAGTTACGTGTATTCAAAGAAATACTATCAACATTTGATAAAGATGGTAATCTTGTTCCATCAGAAGTATTAAAAGGTCTTAATATAATGGTTGCTGATGAAGCTACAACAGAAGCTGAGTTTGATGATTATATTGCTAAGAATGCTGATGATATTAATGATGCTGTAGTTAAATCTATTGAAGATATTGTAAAAGGTACAAAACAAAATCTTCTTACTTCAGGAGAGGTTGTATCAACAATCAATAGAAAAAATAATAACGAAGTTGCATATTCATATCCTGGACTTGATAACAACTTTGCTATGAAAGCAGGTATTAATAAATTTAGTATGACTGAAGATCAGTTTACTAATTTATTAACATTTGTAAACTCAAACAACTTCATTAATAATATTGAATTACATAAAATATTATTTGGAGATCCATATCAATTTAAAATTAAAAATGGTGTATTAGATGAACCTAAACGTATTAAGTCTTTCTTATCTCCAAGAAGAACTACATTTGATAGTCCTGAATATAATGCATTCTTAAATGACCAAAATAAAGTGGGGGATATAGAATTAACTCCAGATGATTATGGATTCCATGAGAATAAAGAGTATGCTACTACAGTGACATTAAAAGATGTTACACTTAATACAGATAACTATGATGATATAAATGAAGCTGATGCATTCTCTTATGCATTAGATGTTACTCATAGAGAAGTTAAGAGTAAAAATGGACAATGGACTCAAGTTGCTGAAGATTGGCACCAATATCAAATGGCTTTAACTAGAAATGCTTTAGCTGAAAAAGGTGAATATGAGTATTCTAATAATGCATTAATAGAAGCTGATTTAAAAAAATTAGAAGAAGATGAACCTGAATATGTAATTGACATTACTAAACCAATTGTATCAGGTAGTCAATTTGGTGAGAATGAAATAAAACTTGTATTAGATAAGACATCTCAAATGCCTCTATACTATAGTGCAGTGGCAGGAACAAATCTTGAGAAATTATATATCAAGATGTTTAGAGAAAGAATTGATTATGCAATATTTGAATCAGGTAGAAAACTTGGTATAGAAAAAACACATAGTCTTTATAATCAAGATGGAACCTTTAATAATGCTGAGTTTGCTGGAGATACTAAAGTGTTAGTACCATGGACTATTAATGGTATTCAAGTTGAAACTGCATATGAAGGTGGAACAGAACAAACTAGAGGTTCTCAACCTACTAAAATTGTTACACTTGATATGTTTGATAATGGAGAAGAAGTTGTTGAAGGAGCAAGAGAAGCTTTTGAAAAATACAATGAAGCTCTTAAAGATATTGATGATAATAACTATACACAACTTCTTTCTAAGTTTGGTACTGAAGATCTTGGAATTGGAGAGTTTGCATTAATAGATCCAAAAATAATTTCAAAAACACTTGAGCAAGAATTATTTAGAAGACAACTTTCTAACAATGCTAAACAAACTATTCTGTTAGATGAAAATGGACAATTCAAAATGCCATTTGAAT
>Ga0164295_10002941_pt1 | contig 13846 bp, 10 predicted proteins | sample GEODES006metaG_FD_111798 | JGI IMG/M metagenome (GOLD analysis project Ga0164295, IMG submission 111798) | Oligotrophic lake water microbial communities from Sparkling Lake, Wisconsin, USA - GEODES006 metaG | ecosystem: Environmental > Aquatic > Freshwater > Lake | place: USA: Sparkling Lake...
GCCGCAGGTCAGGCCAAACTGCAGCAGGGGCAAGACCTCGATCGCGTCGCGGCGCCGCCCACCCGACAGATGGAACGCGCGACTGCGGTGGCTATCGCACAAACCTATCAGCGCGGCGGAGAGCGCCTGATTGCCATTGGCGCGTCGACGGGCGGCACCGAGGCCATCCGCCAGGTGCTCAGCATGATGCCGGCCGATTCACCGCCGATAGTCATGGCCCAGCATATTCCAGAGGCCTTCAGCCTGCCGTTTGCAAAGCGTCTTGATGGCGCCGTCGCCATGAAAGTGCACCACGCTGAAGACGGTCAAATCATCGCCGCCGGCAACGCCTATCTTGCGCCAGGGCACCTGCATCTCAGGGTAGAGCGCGTGGGCGGTCGCTATGTCTGCCGTTTGGATAGCGGAGCGCCCGTGAACCGGCATCGGCCGTCCGTGGATGTGCTCTTCGATTCGGTTGCGGAGGTGGCCGGTGCGAGCGCTACCGGTGTGCTCTTGACCGGGATGGGCGCCGACGGTGCGCATGGGCTCTTGAACATGCGCCGTGCCGGGGCGGGCACGGTGGCGCAGGACGAAGCCACCAGCGTGGTGTGGGGGATGCCTGGGCAAGCGGTGAAGCTCGGGGCAGCAGATGTGGTGATGCCTTTGGGATTGATTGCCGCACAGAGCCTTCTGTTCTCTGCACGCTGAGGTTTATTTCAGAGAGCCCGGTCTAAAGAATCAACATTCTTGTCCGATGAAACAAACCAGACGCTGGTTCTGTTACGGGCGAACCTAGGAACATTCATGAGTACGACGAAAAACATATTGCTCCTGCCACAGGCAGCCATCACTACGGTAGCCCTGTGTCTGGTGTCGATATGGCCGTCACCGCCGGTGGCGATTGCCAGCGTGGCGGCCACGGCTGCGGTTTGGGCCTTCGCCCTGCGTGCCGCGCGTCGTGCCAATTTGAGCCCCGAAACGAAAATGTTCGACACTGGAATCGATGAGAAAAGCCAGCTTCGCCACCTCTATGGCAAATCATCCGACACCGTCCGCGCAACGATAGGGACTATTCGCGACAACGCCGAGCAGGTCCGCGGCATTACGGCCGATGCGGTCTATACACTGAGTCAATCATTTCACGGTCTGGATTCCGAGTCGCAGCGGCAGACCGCGTTGATGGGGCAGGTCATCGGGGCGCTGACGGCCGGGCTTGGACGGGATGCTGAATTCGACGAAGAACCCGAGGCTGCACTCACGATTAGCGCACTGGTTGAGAGCACCTCCGAACTGATGCGGCACTTCGTTTCAATGTGCGTCACGTCCAGTAAACACAACATGGACAGCGTCTCCTTGATCGACGAAATGACTGCCAAACTCGATCATATCTTTGCGCTGTTGGCCAACGTCCGCGGGATTGCAGAGCAAACCAATCTGCTCGCTCTCAACGCTGCCATTGAAGCGGCCCGCGCCGGCGAGGCAGGCCGGGGCTTTGCGGTGGTGGCGGATGAAGTGCGCAATCTTTCCCACAACTCTAATCGCTTTAATGACCTCATCCGGGTGCAGGTTGAGGAAGCGCGGGATTCCATCGACCGCGCGCGAGCGTCCGTCGGTGCCGCGGCGTCGCTGGATGTCAGCGTCTTGTTGAAGAGCAAGCGTCGGGTGGACTTGATGATGTCCCGCCTGCAAGTATTTGAGCAGTTCTTGCACGACCGCCTGCATGAAGCCACCGACCTGGCGCGGTCGATCGCGCGGCGTACCGCGGACGCGGTGCGTTCGCTCCAGTTTGAAGACATCGTTCGCCAGATCAGCGAGCATTCGACCACCACTGCACTGAAGCTTGACCACTTCGTCGTTCAGTCGGGAGCGATAATGACTCGCTATCAGGCAAACGATTACGAATCGGCAGCAGAGCAATTGGGTGCCGCTGCCGACAATTTAAAAAACGCGCTGCCGCGCAAGCCTGCTGTCCAGCAGGATATGTCGGGCGGCGATGTTGAACTGTTCTAGAAATTAAATCGCAAGGAGACGCTAGTGAGTATCACCGCATCCGCATCAGTCGACGGTAAGACCCTGCATATTCGGATGGGGCAGAGGTTCGACTTCTCGGCGCATTCGGCTTTGCGGGCAGCGTATGCGGGAGACCGCCCTCGCTTCGACACCTACATCATTGACCTGCGCGAAACGACTTATATGGATAGCTCCGCCTTGGGCATGCTTCTGCAGTTGAAGGAGTTTGCCGGCGGTAGTACGCGTTCGTTGCAAATCAAAAACGCTAACGCTTCCATTCGAGAAATTCTCTCCGTTGCCAACTTTGACCAACTGATGCAGATTGACTAGACGTTGCCCTGACAGGGCCGGCTAGCTAAGGATTGGAGAACTTCAGTGGTCGCAGTGCCTCAGGACGTCACGGACGTAACCCCCCACCGAATCAAGTGTCTGGTAGTCGATGACGAAGCGGTCAACCGGATGGTGCTGGCTGCAATGTTGCGCAGTCAGGGCTTTGAGATTGTAGAAGCCGCAGACGGCGAGCAGGCCTGCGAAGCGTGTCAGCGCGAGATCCCGGCGCTGATTTTCATGGACATCATGATGCCGACCATGGACGGCTTCGAGGCGACGCGCCGTATCAAGGAATTGCTGGGCGAGACCTTTGTTCCGGTCATTTTCCTGACCGCGATTTCGGATGAAGTCCAATTGCGCCGTTGTATTGAGGTCGGTGGCAACGACTTTCTGACCAAGCCTTATAGCCGCACATTACTGCAGGCCAAGATTGATGCCGCGCTCAGAATGCGTTCCATGCATCTGGCGCTAGCCCGTCAGCGCGATGAACTCTCCGACTATCAAGGTCGCCAGCAGCGCGATCTGGAAGTCGCCAAGCGCATTCTCGACAACGTGGCGACCGCCGAAGAGCTGGCGGTGCCGAATGTCCGTTCTCTGCTCCAGCCCATGGACCTGCTCAACGGAGACATCATCCTGGCGGCTAATCGGCCAACGGGTGAACAGTGTTTTCTGGTGGGTGACTTCACCGGACATGGCCTGCCGGCTGCGATCGGCGCGATGACCGTCCACGGTGTTTTTATCTCGATGGTTAACAAAGGGTTTGGCATCGATGACATCGTGCCGGAACTCAACCGCAAGATGTGTGCGTTGTTGCCCGTCGATCGCTTCCTGTCGGCTGCAATCATCGAGATTGCGCAGGACACGGGCATGGCCAAGGTATGGAACGGTGGCTTGCCAGACATCATCGTCCGGAGTGCCGATGGGACGTCCGTCAGTCGGTTCCGTTCGATCAACCTGCCATTAGGCATTGTGTCCCCGGAGCGCTATCGCAGTCAGTCGGTCTCAGTCGCCCTCCGCCCGGGCGACGAGGTTTGGGCCTTCTCCGATGGTCTGGTCGAAGCCCATAACCCGCAGGCAGAGTTATTCGGTAACGCCCGCCTGGACGACCTGATGACTCAATCAGGCGGCACGGACGATCGCTTTGACCGGTTGCTCGCGCGTCTGGCGCAACATGTGGAGACAGCGCCCCAGAGCGACGATATCTCCATTTTGTGCGTGCGCTGCGACCCGCAATTTCATCCGGCACCCGAGCGCGACGCGCGTGCCGGACAGGTAGGTAAGCCGCCAGGCCAATGGGGTTTTCTGATTACGCTGGACGCGATGGCGCTCAAGAAGTCCGAGCCTGTGGCGACGGTGATGCAGGTGATGGACACCGCGCAAGGCTTGGGGCCTTTGCGCACCCCTTTGTTTATGGTCCTGACCGAACTTTTCTCCAACGCACTTGAGCATGGCTTGCTGGGCCTGGACTCCGAAACCAAGCAAGGGCCCAACGGCTTCGCCGAATACTATGAGACCCGCCAGCAGCGGCTTGAGAAGCTTGAAAACGCCCAGCTCACGATCGAGTGCCGGCACGTCGGGACGAGCGAGGGGGGCGAGTTGACCATCTCCATTTCCCATACGGGTGAGGGTTTTGATGTAAGCCAACTCCCGGCCACCCTTGATCAAAACCTGCAGTTCAAGGGCAGAGGCATTCGGCTGGTGCGCTCGCTCTGCGATGCGCTCGACTATTTTGATGAAGGCAGGAAGGCCGTAGCGATTTATCGGTGGTCGCTCAAATCCCGTTGAGCGATTTTTGCCAGCGCATGGTGACACCCGACTCATACCCATCTCTCGCCGCTGAGGCGAGCGGCACGGCGCTCCTTCTGGTTGACGCCCAAGGGTGCATCCTCGCGCACGATGATGCGGCGACTTTCATTTTCGGGCGGGACCACGGGCCGCTCATCGGGCAAGCCTTGCGAGCGCTGTCGCCGCCCTGCGACGCCGCCCTTAGCGTCATTCGCATGGTGCTCGCGACGGGCCAGAACGCCCCACCTCAAACCCTGACGATGAAAACGGCCGACGGCGCGAGCCGGCTTTTGAAGTGCTCGGCTGTGGCCTTGTCGGATGGCAGCCTGGCGTTGACGCTCACGCCTTCAACGCGGCAAGCAATGACGCCGCAAACGGCCGCCGACCCTCGCGCGGCACTGGCGGTGCTAGGCGCACGTGCAGGGCTCATGACTTGGGAGTATTTGCCCGAGGCTGGCACATTTCACATGGATGAGGGGCTAACGCGATTAATCGGTACGCCGCCGCAATTTGCCGGCGAAGGATGGCTAGGTGCAGTCCTGAAGGAAGACGCGCTCGCAGTGGGCGACAAACTCCATGCCTGTGTGGCGGGCGATACGAAGGCTTTCGACGGCGAGTTTCGACTCCGTACCGCCAGCAGTGGTTACCGGTGGTGTCGCACCTGGGCGCAGGCCGTGGAGAATGACAGCAACGGTCGTGCCTTGCGTATTGAGGGGCTGCTGCAGGACTGCTCCAGCGAGAAATTAGCCTCGCTCTCGCTGCAGCGTGCGCGCGAAGACAGCTTGCAGGCCGCGCGAGCGAAGGCGACTTTCCTCGCCACGATGGGGCACGAACTGCGTACACCGTTGAACGGTGTATTGGGCATGCTGTCCCTTCTGGAACGCGAAAATCTATCCGGCGACGCACGGGAATTCGTGCAAGTGGCCACGAGTTCAGGCAACGCGCTATTCGAACTTATCAACACGATTCTCGATTATTCGCGCCTCGAAGCCGGCGGGCTTAAGCCAGAAAGCACCGTTTTTGAATTACGCTCTCTGGCTGAAGATGCGCTGGAACGCGTGTCCGAGGCGGCCCGCCACAAGGGGCTGGAATTGGTATTGCACGTCAAGCGCGATGCGCCTGGCCTCATCGAAACCGATTCCGCCCGCCTGCGACAAATTCTGCAAAGTCTGCTGGCGAACGCCGTTAAATTCACGCGCCGAGGGCAGGTGGTGCTGTCGATTGGGCGGGAAGATAGCGGTGGTGCGGTGACCCTCACGGTCACCGATTCTGGCGTGGGCATACCAGAGGCTGCTCAGGGGCGCATCTTCGAGCCATTCACGCAAGCCGATGAGGGGACCACCAGAGAGTACGGCGGGGTCGGGCTGGGTTTGAGCCTTACCAGGCAACTGGCAAGATTGCTCGGTGCAGATATCACCGTGGAGTCGGTGCAGGGGCAGGGTGCAAGTTTCACGGTCAGATTCCCGTTGACGGTGATTGTTAGCCGGGCGCCCGCGGCCGATGTCTCTGGTGCCGGCGCTGTGGCTGGCAGGCGACTCTTGCTGTGCGAGCCAAATCTTGCCGCCCGCGAGGCGCTCGGCGCATTGCTGGAGGCGCACGGCGCGCAGGTCTCGACGGTTGCCCGACTTTCAGAGATAGAGCCCGCCATTGCAGCGGCTGCGGCCGCGCCCACGCGCGGAATAGAGGTGCTGCTGGTCGCAGACGCCGAGCGCAGCGGATTACTCGAGTTGCTAAGCCGGTTACAAAAGCAGGCGGCGGTCCCGGTCGTGTTACTGAGCAACGCGCGGCGCCGGATCGATGCCGATGAATTCGATAGCTGCGCTGAAGCGGTCATCGCCAAGCCGGTCCGCGAAATCCCGCTCTTGTCCTCATTACAAGGGGTGCTCAAAAAAACCGTGAGTCGCGCCGGCGTTCCCGCGCCAAACAATCCGGTGCGCGCAAGGTCTGGCCACAAGGTGTTGGTGGTCGACGATGTCACGACCAATCTCACGGTCGCTTCGCGAATGCTGACCAAACTGGGTTTGGTGGTTGATCTGGCAGATTCCGGTTTTTCCGCCATTGATGCCGTGGCTGCCACTGAATACGACCTGATTTTTATGGATTGCCGTATGCCGGGCATGAGCGGCTTGGAAGCGACCGAGATGATTCGGGCTCGCTATGGAGACCGCGTCGGCCCCCGCATCATTGCGATGACGGCGAATGAAGGACAAGCCGACCGCGACGCCTGCTTTGCGGCGGGCATGCATGATTTCCTGTCCAAACCCTTGCTCATGAGTGAACTTGAGCGAGTGATTGAGAAATGGGGCAGCCCAGGTTTACGGCAGGCAGGCGTGAGCCAGCCCACGACCGCAACGGCGACGGCAACGGCGAATACGTTTCGCGCCAAGATTGACGAATTCCTCGGCATCATGAGCGCCGATGATCTCCGGCAGATCGTGCAGCGCTACAGGACGGATGGCGCCGGGCGGGTACGAGCGCTTGAGACGCTGTTGGCAGGCGGCGAAATCACCGGTATGGCAGCAGACACCCATGCCCTGAAAGGATCGTCATCCAATCTCGGATTCTCGGTCATCCTTGAACTGTGCGTTCGGCTTGAAGCGCAAATTCAAACCCTCGATCAAGCGGGCTTGGTCTCCACGCTAAGCGAGTTGTCGGGCACGTTTGAAACGCAATGTCAGCGTATGCTTGACGCCGTCGAGGCGGCGAGCCCTTCCTGATTGGTATTCGCCGGGCGTCCCTTGGCAGGTCGCAGTCGCCAGCCTTTGGAGTGCAGGATGTCGGTGAAGTTGGTCCAGTTAAAACTTATCGTCGCCTGTATGTTTTGGGCGATGACGCCGATCTTTGGGCGGCTGCTGGCCCACTATCACGCGCCCTACGCGGTGGCGGCTGGGCGGTTTCTGTTTGCGACGGTGGGCTTGGCGCTCATTCTGGCCATGCAGAAGCCGGAGGCCCGGCGTATCGCCTGGCGCGATTTGCCCCAATTTTTTCTGCTTGGCCTCACCGGTGTTTGCTTGCACAACGTCTTGGTGCTGATGGGGGTTGAGTACACACAGGCCAATCGTGCAAATGTGATCTTCGCCAGTATTTCGCTGATGGTCGCGCTGCTGGATCTGGTTCTGTTACGGCGTTTGCCTTCCGTGCGCGGCATGTTCGGTTTGCTGATCGGCATCCTCGGCACGGTCGTGGTGGTAACGGATGGTCAATTTTCCGCGCTAGGCAGCAATGGCATTGGGCGGGGTGAATGGCTAGTGCTCGCCAGCGCCGCGAGTTGGGCCTTGTACTCTGTCTGGGGGCGGCGGGTGTTGGCAATTTACTCGCCGCTGACCGTCGTGTTCTACGCCTCGCTGTGCGGCACGCTGTTGCTCTTACCGTTTGTGGCGCTGGACAGAGCGGCCTTGCCGAGCCTCATGCTCGACGGCAAGGCATGGCTGATGATGGCCTTTCTGGGTTGTCTGAACTCGGCGCTGGGTTTCCTCTGGTACTACCAGGCCGTGGTTGCCATCGGCGCCATGACCAGTAGCGCCTACATCAATCTGGTGCCCGTATTTGGCATCGTGTTCGCGGCCCTGTTGCTGGGAGAGCAGACCTCGCTGGCGCTGTTTGCGGGCGGTGGGCTGGTCATCGCCGGACTTTTCCTGCTCGAGCGCTCGGGTTCTCGCTAGCTTAATCTGCCACGCTCGGGGCGCGTTTCGCGACAAATGACACGGGCTTCGGGCCGGTGGGCGCACAGCCTTCCTCGCAGCATTGTCCCGGCTCTGCGCTCTGTGCCGGTGCGTCGGCGAGCGCGCCGCGCGCCATCAATCGACTCACCAATTCCTTGCGTTCGTAAACGGGATAGCGCCGGTAGATCTCCCGCTTCATGGCTTCCGGCGAGCCGCCGCCGTGCAGGCTGATGACCGACATCCAGCCGGCGGCATCCGAGGCCGTAAGGTCTTCGATAAAACGGGACACTTCGGCGCGCTGCGCCCAGGGGAAGCCGGCGCGGCCGCCCAGCACGGCGGCGAGATCGGCGCGAGTTTCGGGGTTATGGTCCTCGTCCGGACTGGGCAGCGTCACGATGAGGCCGCCGGAAACTTGATGCGCCAGTCGGTGCATATCGTAAATCTGGGTCGCTAACAGCAGCTTGCCGATATTGGCGTAGATCGCCTCCGGCTCGAAATTGCCCGCCGGGTCTTGTACGCCGTAGACCGAGGCCGCCACGCCGCAGGCATAGATGGCCTCGACCAATTTGATGAGTTCCACCATGGCATCGCGCAGATGGCTATGACGATTACAGTCGAGCCCATTGCCTTCGAGCATCAGGGCGCCAGCGCCGATGAGCAGATCGCCAAAACCCGCTCGCGCCGCGATGCAGGTATGACGGTGATGCGTGGCGTAACTCTTGGTCAGAAACTCCGAGTGCGCATATTCGCCGTCCAGAAACACCCTGGCGTGCGGCACGAATACGCGATCGAACAAACACACGCCGGTGGTCTGGCCATACTGGCTGCTAAAGCTGGCTTTGGCCTCCCCCGGGCGGCCGGCAGGCCGGGCGATGATGGTCAGGCCTGGCGCGTCGATCGGGACCGCGCAGGCCACCGCAAAATCGCGATCCTCGGCGGTCATCGCACGGCCCGGCAACACGAGGAGTTCGTGGACATAGGGCGCCGAGGTCACGATGGCCTTGGTGCCGGAAATCACGATGCCGTCGGCGCGTCGTTCCACGACGTGGAGATAGGTATCTGGATTGGACTGCTCGTGTGGCCGCAGGCTGCGGTCGCCCTTGGCGTCGGTCATTGCAATGCCGACGGTCAGATCGCCGGCTTGCACATGGTCCAGATATTCCAGCACCCGCGGGTGGTAATCGCTGCCCTCTTCGGCATCCAGTCGATAGCTGAGCTGGTACAGGGCATTGAGGCCGTCCATCGATAAATAGCGCATCGCGCAACCCGTCTCCTGACACACCAGCCGCACGTATTCGAGCTTGGTGAGCAGGTCCTCCCGGCTCTGGGTGATATGCAGGAAGCGGTTAATCTCGCGCCCGCTCCGGTGGTCCACGGCGCGCGCAATACGCTGATGCTGCGGATCGAGCGCGTACTCATAGGTAATGCCCAGCGCGTTGATGCCAGGCAGCAGTCGCGGCTCGTCGGCGACGCTCGCAACCCGCTCGCCATTAACGAATACCCGCGGTTGATAACGGCGAAGCGAGTCGCGGTATTCAAGGGCGCTCATGAACATCTACGGTGTCTCCGTGCAAAAGGGCAACTGCGGCGCGGCCGCAAAGCGGGTCAACGAAACAGGGCGGTCGATTTCAGCAAGCTTACCCAGACCCCATAGGCTAGCGGAATTCCGACCGCGAGCCAGGCCAGAATGACCCGGGTTTGTGCGCTGCTGTGAGTCATGCCGGCTGTTACCTCGCCCTTCGCAGCGAGTGGCATCTCGTGCGCCAACTGCTTCTCGCGGGCAAGTTCCTCATCGCTCATGAAGTGGCGTGCCGCCACCGGGCGCACCAGCAGATTGGCGACCAGTCCAATTGCCAGCATGCCGGCCAGCACTCGAAAAATGGGCGGGTAGATCTGGTCGAAGGACTGGCCCGATTCCAGTCGCACATCGTGCATGTAGTTCACGACTAAAGGCCCGAGAATGCCGGCGGTCGACCATGCGGTCAGCAGGCGACCGTGAATCGCGCCGACAAACTGCGGCCCGAACAAGTCGGCGAGGTAAGCGGGAATCGTGGCAAAGCCGCCGCCGTACATGGAGGCCAGCACACACAGACTGAGCACGAACAAGGCCATCGATTTAACGCTCGCCGCATAGGCGGCCAGCAGGTACAGCGCTATCCCCAGCACGAAGAACACCATATAGGTAGGTTTGCGCCCTAACTGGTCGGACGACGAGGCCCAGAAAATTCGACCGCCGATGTTGAACAGCGAAATGAGGCCGACAAAGCCGGCGCCAACGGCCACCGCGCCGGCGAGCAGCGTGGTGTCTTGGCGCAGATCAGCAAAACCGATGGCCGCCTTGCCGATCAGGGCCCCGCCGAAAGTTTCCTGCAGCATGGGAGAGGCGGCGCCGATGATGCCGATGCCAGCGGACACGTTCATACACAGCACCAGCCAGAGCAACCAGAACTGTGGGGTGTGGTGCGCTTGGCGAAAATGGACGTGGCGGGTGGCGATCATGCTGTTGGGTGCGGAGGTTGGTGGCGTCCAGCGGGCAGGCGTCCAACCGGGCGCGGGGACGCGATAACTGAACGCGCCGGCGAACATGAATACCGCGTAGATCAGGGCCAGCGCGACGAAGGTCTGCCACACGCCGGGCTGTCCGGCGGTCGCAAATTTCCCCATCAGAAATGTCGCCAGCGGTGAGCCGATCATGGCGCCTCCGCCGAAGCCCATGATGGCCATGCCGGTCGCCATCCCTCGTCGATCGGGAAACCATTTCACGAGCGTTGAAACCGGCGAGATGTAGCCTAAGCCCAGGCCTACGCCCCCGATCACGCCGGCGCCGAGCCACAGCAACCAGAGTTGATGCCAGGCCACGCCGCAGGCCGAGATCAGCAGTCCACCGCACCAGCAGCTTGCCGCGACCACGCCCGCCTTGCGGGGGCCGGCGCGTTCCAGCCAGCCACCCCAGAGCGCTGCGGCGCAGCCCAGCACGACAAAGAACAGGGTGTACATCCAGCCGAGGTCGAACTGCGTCCAGTTGCAGTCGGTCGCGAACAGGGCTCGTCCAATGCCGGCCATTTTGCTGGAGATGGTGACCGCGCCAGCCGCGCAACTCGCGATGGGGCGGCCATCGGACCCCAGCAGCGCCTGCCCTAGCGGCTTCCAGAACACCGAAAATCCATAGGCCATGCCGATGCAGAGATGGATCGCGAGCGCGGCGGGCGGCACCAGCCACCGGTTGAAGTCCGGGCCGGCAATCGTTCGTTCCTTGGCGAGTAGCCCGGTGGGCTCCATCTGGCTTCTCCAATGGCGTGGCATGAGACGTCCGCAATCTTCGACGGGTGGGCGCCGGGAGCCTGAATTTCGGGTCGCGCAAAGTCAATTCAACTTGCATCGCGGCGGGCGACAAGCGGCGTAGAGCTTCCCTAAAATGACGCCCTACCCACCGGAGTCAGATCATGCAGCAGGCCGAAAACGAAGTGACGCTGGCGTTTCTGGCGAGTTTCGCCGACGCCTGGAACCGCCACGACCTCGATGCCCTGATGGCGCATATGCACCAGGACTGCGTTTTCATGGCGTCGGTGGGGACTGCCGTTGAAGGGACTGAGTGGCGAGGAATGGCGTCCGTGCGCACCGGCTATGCCGCGCTCTGGTCCAGCTTTCCGGACGCTCACTTCGAGTGTCTGGGGGACTTTGTCTGCGGCGACCGGGGAGTGTCTGAGTGGATTTTTACCGGTACACGTACCAGCGACGGGAAAAAAGTGCGGGCCCGTGGCTGCGATGTCTTCACGTTCCGCGAGGGCAAAATTCTCGTCAAGAACTCATTCCGGAAACAGCTGCCATGAGCGAATCACCATCGGCGCTACAGGTGCATGAAGCCGATGGCGTGGTGCAACTGGTTTTCAATCGACCGGCGGCGTTGAATCCTCTGAGCCGCGCCCTGGCGCGGGACTTCGTCGCCGCCCTGCGTGAGGCCGATGCCTCAGCGGCGGTGAAAGCAGTCGTGGTGACCGGCGCCGGTGAGCGCGCGTTTTGTGCCGGGGTTGATCTGGAAGAGGCCAAGGAGATGACGGCCGAGCGAGTGCCGGCGTGGTTTGGCGATGTCGCCGAGTGCTATCGACAGGTCTTGCTGGTGGATAAGCCGGTGGTCGCTGCACTGAATGGTGTCGCCGCTGGCGGGGGCTATCAGATTTCCCTGGTGGCGGACTGGCGTATCGGCTGTGAGCGGACGCGGATGACGCAACCCGAAATCAACGCCGGCCTGCCCAGCATCATGGGGGCGTACTGGATGCGCTTCCATCTGCCCTGGTCGGTTAATCAGGAGCTCTCGTATTCGGGGCGCGTGATGGATGCGGAGGAGTGTCAGCGCCTTGGCTTGTTGAACGAACGGGTGCCGGCCACCGACCTTCTCGGTGCCGCAGTTGCGCGCGCGCACTTTCTTGCCGACAAAGCGCCCGTCGCTTTTCGCCACACCAAGGCACGCTTTCGGGAATTCGCGCTTGCCGGATTTGATGATGCGTTTGCGGCGGCGGTTGCCGGCATGCAGGCGGCCTATCGCGAAGGCGCGCCGCAGGCCGCGATGGCCCGCTTTCTCGCCGCTCGGGGCGCTCGGCGATGAGTCAGTGGCATCGTTGGGCAAGCGTCTATCTGGTGCCGGCCGGCGTGTTCCAGTCGGTGGTTGTCGGCGGGGCTTACGGCACCGGCCGCGAAGTGGTGGAGTTCATGTCCAGTCACGGCCCGCTCGGCGGCCTGCTGGCGATACTGGTGGTGACCTGCGGATTCACTGCGGTCCTGGGCGTGAGCTTTGAGTTCGCTCGGGTGTTTCGGGTGTACGACTATCGGAGCTTTCTGCGCACGCTCTTGGGGCCGGCGTGGGTGGCCTATGAGCTTTGCTTCATCCTGCTGCTGGTCATTGTGTTGGCGGTGACCGGTGCCGCCGCCGGTTCGATTCTCCACGACACCTTCGGGACTCGGCCGTTCGAAGGCACGCTGGCGATGCTGCTGGCGGTCGTGATCTGCAATTTCTTTGGCCGAAGACTGGTTGAAATGACCTTGACCGCCGGGGCGCTGGCTTTGAGTGCGGGCTTGATTGCCTACGGCGTGATGGTGTGGCGGGCTACCGGCGATACGATTGCTAACGGGCTGGCGGGTGGCGTGGTTGAGCCCGCCTGGCTGACGCACGCGGCGCAGTTCACGCTGTATAACAGCGCTCTGGTGCCAGTGCTGCTCTACTCCACAAGAGCCATCGAGCGACGCGGGCAAGCGTTCGGGGCGGCGTTTATCGCGGCTTGCGCAGGCGTTCTCCCGGCGCTGGTGTTGCACACGACTTTCATGGCCAACTACCCTGAGATTACCGGCGAAGCAGTGCCCGCGTACTGGATGATTACCCGCTACGGGTCGCAGGTCTTTCTGTGGGTTTACGTGGGCTTGCTGTTCATGACCATCGTGCAGACCGGCGTCGGGGTGCTGCAGGGCTTGAACGAGCGGATTGATGTCTGGCGAGTAGAACGCAGCGGTCGAGCGCTGCCAAAAATGGGACATGCCCTGATTGCAGGGGTGACCACCGCACTGAGTCTGTGGTTGTCGCAGGTGGGGATTGTTGCCTTGATTGCCAAGGGCTATGGCACGCTGGCATGGGGCTTCCTGCTGGTCTTTACCTTGCCCTTGTTGACCTTGGGGACATGGCGAATTATCCGATCCAACGGTCGGTTGGCTTAGAGGAGAGGGCGATGGCACATCAGATTATCGGTGGTGAATTAAAACTCGCTGATGGCAAGGCATTGCCGCTTTCCAAGGGCGTGCGGGCCGGCGAGTTCGTATTGCTCTCGGGACAGTTGGGGCTCGACGCCAGCGGCAAGCTGAGCGGAGAGGACATTGAAAGCCAGACGCTTCAGGCGCTGGCCAACATTCAGGAGATTCTCAAGCAGGCCGGGTGTACGCTCGATCAGGTGATAAAAGCCACCGTATGGATTACCCGCCGGGAAGATTTCGCGCGCTTCAACGCGGTATACGCCACGCATTTTCCGGCCGCGCCGCCGGTCCGTTCGACGGTGGTTTCCGAACTCGTCTTGCCGGGTGCGCTGGTGGAGATTGAA
>Ga0164295_10002943_pt1 | contig 13845 bp, 13 predicted proteins | sample GEODES006metaG_FD_111798 | JGI IMG/M metagenome (GOLD analysis project Ga0164295, IMG submission 111798) | Oligotrophic lake water microbial communities from Sparkling Lake, Wisconsin, USA - GEODES006 metaG | ecosystem: Environmental > Aquatic > Freshwater > Lake | place: USA: Sparkling Lake...
ATCAGTCAGTAAAACGACAAACAGCATGCTCAGGCTCCTTGGACAGGAGGGTCAAGTCATTCCGGGACTTTGCAACGCCTCGTCAAGCAACTCCACCCAATGCCGCACGGGCAGGCCGCTGCCGCTTTGCAAATGGGTGATGCAGCCGATGTTGGCGCTGATGACGCCTTGCGGATGCAAAGCGGTCAGGTGGCCGAGTTTGCGGTCGCGCAGTTGTTGGGACAGCGCGGGATTGAGCACGCTGTAAGTACCGGCCGAGCCGCAGCACAGGTGCGATTCGCTGGCCGCCACCTCAATCTGAAAGCCCAGCTCAATCAGGTGGTGTTCCACACCGCCTTGGAGTTTCTGGCCGTGTTGCAGCGTGCAAGGCGGGTGGTAGGCCTGCAGGCCTGCAGCCTCTAAGGATTCAGGGGTCAGTTTCGTTTGCAGCAGCGGCACCAGTTTGGGCAGCAACTCGCTCAGGTCTTTGGTCAGCACGCCGATGCGTTGGGCTTTCTCTGCGTACTCCGGATCGTCTTTCAGCACATGGCCGTAGTCTTTGACCATCACGCCGCAGCCCGAGGCATTCATCACGATGGCTTCGACTTCGCCGTTTTCCACCAGCGGCCACCACGCATCGATGTTGGCACGCATGTGGTCCTTGCCGCCGTCGTGGTCGTTCAGGTGGAACTTGAGCGCGCCGCAGCAACCGGCCTTGGCGGCCATCACCGCCTGAATGCCACAGGCGTCAAGCACGCGGGCGGTGGCGGTGTTGATGTTGGGGCTCATGCTCGGCTGCACGCAACCGGCCAGCATCAACACCTTGCGGTCGTGTTGCGCGGCAGGCCATGCACCTGCGTTTTGCGGCGCAGGCACTTTGGCTTGCAGGCTGTCGGGCAGCAGGCCGCGGACCATTTGGCCGATCTTCATGGCGGGCGCAAACAGGGGCGAAGGCAGACCCTCTTTGAGTGCCCAACGCAGCAGCTTTTCGCCCATGGGACGTTCGACCTTGGCATCCACCAGCTTGCGCCCTATGTCCACCAAGTGGCCGTACTGCACGCCGCTGGGGCAGGTGCTTTCGCAGTTGCGGCAGGTCAGGCAGCGGTCCAGATGCAGTTGGGTTTTGCGAGTGGGTTCTGTGCCTTCGAGCACCTGCTTGATCAGGTAGATGCGGCCGCGCGGGCCGTCGAGTTCGTCGCCCAGCAATTGGTAAGTCGGGCAGGTGGCATTGCAAAAGCCACAATGAACGCACTTGCGCAGGATGGTTTCGGCTTCGAGGCCGTCGGGTGTGTTTTGGTATTCGGGGGCGAGGTGGGTTTGCATGAAAAGTCGCCTCAGATCGGGTGCAGTCGACCGGTGGCGAAAACGCCTTTCGGATCGAGCTGCTTTTGCAATTGCCGCTGGATGCGTTGTTGCACAAAGTCCAACGAGGTGTTCACACCGACGGCTTTGTCAACGTCGGCATGGGCACTGCTGGCGCGGAACAAACTGGCATGCCCCCCCACCGATTGCGCCAGCTCGCGCAGCGCCACGGCAGCAGACGCCGGCGCCCACAGCCAGCGCTGGGCACCTTGCCATTCCACATATTGCGCATAAGGCAAATCAAGCACGGGCGCTGTTTGCGGCAACGACAGTCGCCACAGGCACAGGTCGGTGCTTGGCGCGTCAAAGAATAGCAAACACTGCTCGCCACTGGCGCGCCAATCTTGCGCGGCCTCGGCGTTGTCCATTTGCTGAACTTGTGCGCCTAAAGCCACAGCATCGTCATGCATCTTCCCCAGGGCCGATTGCACTGCAGCCACGGCTCCGCGCAGGCGTACAAACAAATAATCAGCCTCCGGCTGGGCGCTGGCGTCTCGCACCCAAGCGCTGGCGTTCAGGGGCAAGGGCTGACCGCCCCAGCGGTGCAACAAATTCAGTGCCGTCTTTTGAGACAGGCCCGCACACATCAGCGTGGCTTCTGCCGGGGAAATAGGCAGCACCTTGAGGCTGACCTCGGTGATCAAGCCCAAGGTACCCCAGCTGCCGGCCATGAGGCGGCTCACATCATAGCCCGCCACATTTTTCATGACCTGCCCGCCAAACGTGAGGTGCTCGCCCAGACCATTGATGAAGCGGGCGCCCAACACAAAGTCGCGCACAGCGCCAGCGGTGGCGCGGGCGGGGCCGCTCAGGCCTGCGGCCACCATGCCGCCGACGGTGGCACCTTGTTGTGAGCCTTGACTGAAGTGCGGCGGCTCAAACGCAAGGCATTGTCCTTTTTCTGCGAGCGCTGCTTCCAATTCGGCCAAGGGCGTGCCGCAACGGGCCGTGACCACCAGCTCGCTGGGCTCGTAGCTGACGATGCCGCGATAAGCGCGAGTGTCGAGTACCTGGCCGGTCAGGCTTTGGCCCCAAAAGTCTTTGGTGCCTCCGCCGCGCAAACGCATCACACGGCTTTCTACACCCGCTTGGCGCACGGCATCGATCATGGTATTGAGTTGGGCTTCCATGACTAGGATATTAACCCCCGCTCCTTGGCAAGCGCGTGAATTTTTTGAACGGGCAGGTTGTGGGAAATTGCGCCACTCAAAGCACCACAAGATGCGCAGTGGTGGCGCCGCGCACGGCACTGATCGGTATCCGTTGGTCCAGGGTCACCAGTCTTCCCTGGTTCTTGACAGCCAAGGCCAAGAGGTACAAATCGGTGAGCTGCCTCGCACTGTGAATGTGCCCATGCTCAAATTGCCGAGGGTCCAAAAGGCTGATCTCCGCAGCCCAGAATGCATGATGTGCTGTCTGCGTGGAGTTTTGCAACATACAGACCAGCATCGACAGGGGTTGCGGGCTGCTGTACCCGGCTTGACCCATGATGCGAAGACAACCGTTTTGAGTCAATGCACAGGTGGCCCAGCCATTTTGAACATGGTCCTCAAACCATTGCGCGGCACGCACATGGTGAACATGATCTCGGTCATGCAAGGCGATCAGCACATTGACGTCGAACAAGGCGCGCATCAAACACCCTCTGCATCGCGCAAGCGTTCAATCAACTCATTGCTGATGACCACGCCCCGGGAAGGCAAGGGCTGAATGCCGTATTGGGCCAAGCGTTCTGACACCTGGGGCACGGCTTGAACTGTCTGCGGCTGATAAGCGCCTACTGCAAACGCCTTTCGCGCCAAGTCACTGATGACTTGCCCCATCGATTTTTTCTCTCTTTGGGCAATCTCTTTGACCGCAAAAAGCACGTCGTCCGCAATGTCCAAGGTGGTTCGCATTTCATCTCCCGATGTTTGATTTTTGATGTTTGATGTTACCACATCAAACATCTTTCTGGCTTGATCTTCGCGCTACTCAGGAAGGTGAATGGGCTTGCCACGACCTGAAAATCGCCAAGGCTCCTGGAGCCAGAGCCACCGGCGGGTTCAATGCTGTGCGTTCGATGATCATTTTCTTGAATTACCCTGTATCCAGCAGTGCTCAAGGGACACCGCGCCGTGACAGACATGGCGCGCGCACCCGGCGTTGTCCGTGACATTTATGAACAATCGATTCAAGCAATCAAGAATCAAGCAAATACCTTGGCCGGGATCGGCCTGAGGGCCACTATTGAAGCAATCTGCAACGAACAAAGCGTAGCCGGCAGAACTCTCTAGGCGCGGATCGACAAACTGTCAAAGCTCGGATTCGTGTCTCTAGCCGACGCTGATCGATTGCACGCAATTCGGTTTATGGGCAATGACGCTGCGCATGAGATTCAACCTGCGGAGCTTGAGAGTCTTCTCATTGCCCTAAAGATTGTCGAACATCTCATTGTCAGCCTGTACATCTTGGACAAGGATGCAGATGGCGTCTTGGAAACCTTGATAAAGACCTACGCGCTGTTCGAACCACTACTAAAGGAAAAAATAGTGCCACTTGCGAGCGGAATTGAAGAACCACTCTTCAAGCTTCTTGGTCGCGATTCACGCCGGTTTCATGGCTACCTGAGGTCGCATGAAACCCAACTAATCGTAAACATAGCGAGTGGCGCGTTTACTGAGTTGAAACTCGGAAAGTTAAATGTATACGCCACCTCCAAAGAAAAGTTTCAGCACTACATCAAGCCCTGAAGAGTGATTACTAACCCTTCGCTCGAGCGGAGCGCCAGCGGCAGGCCTCTCCGGCACGCCCAAACAGAAAGACTACTCATGCGCCCTTGGGAACGCCGACTTTGTGATCTAGCGCAGTTGTTGCGGAACTGCGGGAAGACCTATTTCTCACCTGATCTTTTTCGCCAGAATACGAATCAGTTCCTTCAAACCTCGCGCACAGTCACTTTCATCATCCAAAAGAACAAGACTGACATCCCTGGGTTTGAAGCTTGGTACAAGACGAATGTATTGCAACCCTGGACGAATGATCTTGTGATGTCCTGGGCCAAAGACGCGAGAAATGTAATCGAGAAGGAAGGCGATTTGGAGATGCAGAGCTCACTTCGTGCCACAGTGCTCTTCTCATACGTCTCCAACGAAGACATGATTATCGAAGTGTCTCGCCAAGAACTGCTTCAGGCGAACATTGATCGCCTCCTTCAGGCCGCCCGCCGCAAGTTGCCACCCGGCATAGCGGACGCTGCAGTCCTGAAGATTCAGCGACGATGGGTAGCTAACGCGTTGCCGAATCACGAGCTTATTTACGCGCTCACATAAGCCTACGCTCAGCTTCATGGAGTCTGCAGTTCGCTTGCAACGCACTTGAACTCTGCTTTGGATTCCACGGTACCCCATCCCACCTCCATCGATCCGCCGTCGAGCGACGCGGCCAGGGTTCGATTCCTGAAGTTCGCGAAGCCCGGCGTTGGGCGACACGCGAGCATCCGGATAGACCCAGATCCAGCCTTTGAGCCAACCCCAGAGCTTTTGCGGCTAAAACAGGAGTTCCAGTCAACTCCTAAGCCTTCATGCTTGGCTGAAGTGGTCGCCAAGCACGCCAAGATGGCGCAAATTACGTTTGAACAGCACGGAAACCATGTCCCGATGCTTGCTCTGTATGACGCCGAGTGGAACCAGATTGATTTCGTGTCAGCTGCATTCACTGATCAAGCCGAGAAGTTCTTGTTCTAGCGGAATGTCGCTGACCGCGCCTTCTATCTCAAGGCCTTCGCATTGGTTTGGACATGCGAGTCATGGGTGAGAGACCTCAAGAATCACGAGAATCGTCCGGTCAATGAATTACCCATCATGGGCGAGCAACTACTTGTAGTCGGCGCAGACGCATCGGACGCGACAGAAGTTGTCGCCTGGAACATTTCGAGACCGGGCGGAACAAGCTATCCGGTCCTTGCTCCATTGAAGCCTGAAGACGTGTACGGGCAACCGGGCAACCGGGCAACATCTTCTTCATCAAGCCGGTAGTAGCAGCCATGAAGATGACGCATGCGCACAGTGCGGGCTAACCCCAACACCCACCTCACCCCCACCCAAACCCATTCACCGGCACCCCCGCCACCTCCACACGCATCGCCCACACGCACCCCGCGCCGGGGTACTGCGCCAGTTCGGCTTCGCTGCGGCCTTGGCGGGAGGTGGTGATGAACAGGGTTTTCAGGTCCGCGCCGCCAAAGCAGGGCATGGTGGGGCACAGGGTTGGGGTGCGCACTTCGGACATCACCTGCCCGCTTGGCGAAAAGCGCAGCAGGCGGCCGCCTTCGTATTGGGCGGACCAGTAGCAGCCCTCACTGTCCACCGACGCGCCGTCGGGCCGACCGCCGTAGGACGCTGCGCTGCCCCAGGCCCAGCCTGCGGGTTTGGGTGTGGCTTGGTAGAACACGCGGGCGTTGGTGAGCTGACCGCTGGCGGCATCAACGTCAAAAGCGCGAATCTGGTGCGCAGCGGTGTCGGACCAATAGGCGGCGCGGCCATCGGGTGACCAGGCCAGGCCGTTGGCGGTGGTCACGCCGCCTTGCATGGTGTGCAGGCCATGGGAATCGAGCATGTAGAGCTGGCCCAAGGCTTGGTCTTTGGGCTCGTACAGCGTGCCCGCCCAAAAGCGCCCTTGCGCATCGCACTTGCCGTCGTTAAAGCGCAGTTTGGTGGTGTCATAGGGCGCAGCGGCGAGCCGTTGCAGCGGGCCGCCCCACGTCGTGCCCAGGTAAATGCCATCGCGCAGTGCGACGATCAAACCGCCTCCCCGCACGGGCGCGATGCAGCCAGGCTCTTCGGCCATGGGCCAGTATTCCACGGGGCCTTGCGCCTTCATTTGCACTTGCATTTGCGCCTGCAATTGTCCCTGAATCAACAGACGCGCCAGTCTGCGTCCGGGAATGTCTACCCAGTACAAACGCTGTTCTTGCGGGTGCCAAAAGGGCGACTCGCCCAGGCCATCGGGAACGGTGGTGATGGCAGTCCAGACGTGTTCAGGGTTCATGCGGGCATTGTGCCCCGTCAGGCGAGGTGTCGCCATCTCGCCCTGTTTTGGCTACCCCACATGAAACAGCCCGCAGGGCACGAGACACTGCGGGCTGGGTTGTTGCCGGCGAGCCGGCGCTGCTCACTTCTTGCGCGCAGCTACGGCTTCTTCGGCTTCTTTGACCAAGGCCACACCGACTGTGTTTTTCCACTTTTCATACACAGGGCGTGTCGCCTTCACAAAAACGTCTCGCTCTTCAGGTGTTAACGCTGTCACTGTCACGCCCATGGCGGCAATGTCTTTGAGCACCGGTTTGTCTGCCTCGACCAGGCCTTTGCGGGCAATGGTGATCTCAGCCTTACCCGCATCGATGGCCGCTTGGCGCACGATCTCTTGGTCAACCGGTGTCCATGAGCTCCAGATTTCTTTGTTGACGACAAAAATCAACGGATCGGCCACATAGCCCCAAGTCGTTACAAATTTCTGGCCCACGTTGTGCATTTTCAGTACCGTGAACAAGAACAAGGGGTTTTCTTGTCCGTCCACCGCACCACTGGACAAAGCGGGTTGTGCATCGGCCCAACTCATTTGCGTGGGGTTGGCGCCCAGGGCACTGAACATGTCCGAATAAATGGGCGAGCCCACCACGCGGATTTTCATGCCTTTGAGGTCGGCAGGTGACTTGATCACGCGCTTGGAGTTGGTCAACTCACGGAAACCGTTTTCACCCCAAGCCAAGGGCACCACACCGGATTTGTCGAGTGTCGAAAACACTTTTTTGCCCACGCTGCCTTGGGTCAGTGCATCGATTGCGGCATAGTCGGGCATCAAGAAAGGCAAAGAAAACAAATTCAGCTCTTTGACTTGCGGCGACCAGTTGATGGTCGAACCCACAGCCATGTCGATCACCCCTTGGCGCAATGCGCTGAACTCGCGAGTTTGATCGCCCTGAATCAAGGACACGCCAGGGTACAACTTGATGTTGATGCGCCCTTGCGTACGCTCTTTGACCATATCGGCCCACATCTTGCCCGCTTGGCCCCAAGGTGTCGGTGGGCCAAGAACCAGCGACATACGGTATTCGGCTTTGTATTCGGCCGCGATGGCCGGCGCTGTGAAGGCGCTCAAGCCCGCAGCAAGGGCCAGCAGACTGAGTAAATGACGACGTAATTTCATGAGAGTCTCCTTTAGAAAAATGACAATTCAATAGCCCAAATAACGGGGCAACCACAAAGCAAGCTCAGGCCAGACGATGACCGCGATCATGACCAGGAACATCGAAAACAACATCCAGCCCACCCAGGGCACTGTTTCTTCCATGCGCACACCCGCGATGCGACACGATACCATCAGGTTCACGGCCATGGGCGGGGTGAACTGTCCCAGCGCCACCTTCAGGGTGAGGATGACACCAAACCAGACAGGGTCCCACTTGTAAAACTGAACAATGGGCCACAGCAAGGGCACGAAGATCAGGAAGATCGAAACACCATCGAGGAACATGCCCACCGTGATCAGCAAGAGGATGAGCAGCGACAACACACCGTATTCGCCCAATCCCGAGTTGACGATGGCTCGGGTGACAGGGTCAATCACACCCAAAGTTGACAGCGAAAAAGCAAAAATTCCTGCCAGAGAGACCACCAACAAAATGATGGCCGACAATTCGCCCGACTCACGCAAGATCACAAACAGGTCGCGGAAATGGATCGTGCGGTAAATCACCATGCCCACAAACAAGCCATAGAACACGGCCACCACCGCGGCCTCGGTAGGCGTGAACCAACCGGCACGCATACCTCCCAAAATCAACACCGGCGCAGCCAAACCCCAGGTCGCTTCGATAAAGCTTTTCCACAATTCAGGGCGAGGCAAACTGGCCTCGAGTGCCCCCATTTTGTGTTTGCGGGCCATCCAGACGGCCGGCACGATCAGGGCCACGCCCGCCAAAATGCCAGGAATCATGCCGGCCGCAAACAAGGCGGGCACGGAGGCGCCGGGCACCAAGACCGAATACACGATGAAGGCCACGGAAGGCGGAATCAAAATATCGGTGGCCGCCGCCGCGCCCACCACGCTGGCAGAAAAAGCTGGCGGGTAACCGGCGCGGGACATGGCCGCGATCATGACCGCGCCCACAGCCGCCGCATTGGCGGGTCCTGAGCCTGAGATGCCACCCAAAAACATGGCCACCACAATCGCCACCAAAGGCAACATGCCCGGGCCTCGCCCCACAATGGCCACAGCAAAGTTGACCAAGCGCAGCGCCACACCCGAGCGGTCAAAGATGGAGCCGACCAAGACAAACATGGGTATCGCCAGCAGGGGATATTTGCCCAAGCCTGCATAAAAATTTTGCGGCACAGCCAACAGGCCAAACCATTGCGCATCCGAATTGGCCAAGGCAATGCACGCAGCGCCAGCCAAGCCGAGCGCGGCGCCGATGGGCACGCCCATCAACATCATGGTGACGAAGGCCACAAACAGGAGCGTGGGGATCATGGCTGACGACCTCGGCGCACGAAGAGTCCCAGGGCACGGCCCGCTATGGCCACCGACATGACCGGCAACCAAATGGTGTACCACCACTGCGGCACCCCAATACCCGGCGAGGTTTCACCGAAGCGGTAATCGTCCCAGACGACTCGGGTGCTGAGAACAGCGATCAGCGCAAACAAAAGAAACACCATCAAGGCGCCAAAACGGGCCAATGCACGTTGCCTTTTTTCAGAGCCGCTGTCTGCAAAATACTCGATTCGAATTTGCCTGTTGCGTGCCACCGAAGCAGAGCCCGCGACCAGCGCCAAGACAATCATGAGGAACACCGAAAACTCTTCTGTCCAGGCAAAAGATTGGTCTGTGAAATACCGCACCAGCACGTTGGCAAAGGTGATGAGCGACAGCAAGCCCATCACGATGACCGTCAACCAATCTTCGATTTTCAGGGAAATGCGGGGGTTCTCGTCCTCGTCGGCAAAACTGGACTCTGAAACTGGAGCCGGATCTTTGGGATGTGACATGGGCAATCGAAGCAAACTGGAGCCTTCCACTTTAACATGCTGTATGGACATTAAAAAAGCCCGCGCACAGGCATGTGGCGGGCTGTAAGGAGAGGTGGTGAAAACCACCCTTGCAATGTAATCCTATTAGCTGTGGTACGCCGTCTCACCGTGCGAGCTGATGTCCAGACCTTCGCGCTCTTCTTCTTCCGTGACACGCAGACCGATTGTCAGATCCACCAACTTGAAGGCAATCAAGGACACGACTCCCGACCAGACAACAGTCACCAAGACGGCTTTGGCCTGAATCCACACTTGCGAAGCGATAGAAAAATCGGCCGAAGTGACCATCGTAGCTGTGACCCAATCGCCCATGGCGCTGGGGCCACCCAAATTGGGCGAGCTGAACACACCGGTGAGCAATGCGCCGACGATACCACCTACCCCGTGCACGCCGAAGACGTCCAGTGAATCGTCAGCGCCGAGCATTTTCTTGAGGCCATTGACACCCCACAAGCATGCGAAACCTGCGATCAAGCCAATGATCAAAGCACCACCGATGCCCACGTTGCCAGCGGCAGGTGTGATCGCCACCAAACCGGCCACTGCACCCGAGGCAGCACCCAACATGGAGGCTTTGCCACGCATCAAGGCTTCTCCGATGCACCAGGACAGCACGGCCGCAGAGGTAGCGAGCAGGGTGTTGGCAAAGGCCAGTGCAGCGAAACCATTGGCTTCTAAAGCAGAGCCCGCATTGAAGCCGAACCAACCCACCCACAAGAGCGAGGCACCGACCATGGTCAATGTCAAGCTGTGCGGTGTCATGGCTTCACGGCCATAACCCACCCGCTTGCCGACCATGAAGGCGCCCACCAAACCGGCCATGGCAGCGTTGATGTGCACCACAGTACCGCCAGCAAAGTCCAGTGCACCCCACTGCCAGAGCAGACCGGCCTTGCCGTTCATTTCGTCGACAACTTCTTTCGCGCTGTAAGCGTCAGGACCCATCCAGAACCAAACCATGTGGGCGATCGGCAAGTAGCTGAAAGTGAACCACAAAACCATGAACATGAGCACAGCAGAGAACTTGATACGCTCGGCAAACGCACCCACGATCAAGGCGCAAGTGATGCCTGCAAACGTGGCTTGAAATCCAGCGAATGTGATCTCTGGAATGACAACGCCCTTGCTGAACGTGGCGGCATTGGCAAACGTACCGGCAGCGTTGTCCCAGATGCCCTTCATGAAGAGGCGATCGAGGCCACCAATGAAGGCATTGCCTTCCGTAAAAGCCAGGCTGTAGCCATAAATGAACCACAAGACGGTGATCAAGGAGAAGGTGACCATGACCTGCATCAATACCGACAGCATGTTCTTGCTGCGGACCAAACCGCCATAGAACAAGGCCAAACCAGGCACCACCATCATGATGACCAAAATGGTGGAGACCATCATCCAGGCGGTGTCGCCCTTGTTGGGCACGAGCACGGGTGCGGCCTCAGCGGGTGCTGCAGTTGCAGGCATGGCGGTAGCGGGTGCGCCAGCAGCAGGCGCAGGGGCCGCATCGATTTTGGCTTCGGTTGCGGCAGTTGCAGCGGCGGGTGCATCGGCACTGAAGGCGGGCGCGGCAACCAACAGGCTGAAGCCCAATGCCAAGGAGGCAAGTAGCTTTTTCATTTTTTTTGACTCTCTTTAGGGGATGGGGTTTACAGGGCGTCGTTGCCGGTTTCACCGGTACGGATGCGTACCACTTGTTCCAGGTCATAGACAAAAATTTTGCCGTCGCCGATCTTGCCGGTGCGCGCACCGGCTTCGATGGCTTCGATAACCCGCTCGACCAGCTCGCTGGATACAGCGGCTTCAATTTTCACTTTGGGCAAGAAGTCCACCACGTACTCAGCGCCGCGATACAACTCGGTATGGCCTTTTTGACGACCGAAGCCTTTGACTTCGGTGACCGTAATGCCTTGGACTCCAATACCGGAGAGGGCTTCACGCACCTCGTCCAGCTTGAAAGGTTTGATGATGGCGGTGACCAGTTTCATGGCGACTCCTTGTTTAAAAAAACTCAATCAGAAGGTGTATTTCAGGCCGACAACCAGGCCCGATTTGCCCAGGTCCTTATTGGTAGGGCTGACATAAGAACCCGCTTTTGCATCAGTGCCAATGATGGCCGCGCTGGCGGACAGGCCATTACCAAAGTCCTTGCCCAAAGTCAGGGCGGTGTCGGTATACGAATAGATGCCGTTGCCCTTGCCACTGACGTTTTGACGACCAATGTGGGGCGTCAATGAATAACCATTCCCCAAATCGAATGCAGCGCTCAGATCCAGGTAGCCACTGTTCTTGCTTCCCGAAAATCCGAACAAGTTTGAAACGGCGTGAGAATATTTAGCAGTGAATAAGCCCACAGTAACCGCACCATAAAACTCATCGGTATTGGCATTCGGCTTGAGGTTATTGCTCGGGTACTCATAGCGCAGATAACCCACGTCATAAGCCGCATCACCAGCGGTGCCTTTGTAACCACCATAAAAGTCAAGCTCGACATTGGCGTTTCCACGGGCATCTTTGATCCACTGAATAGTCGAGCCCCAAGCGCCTACATAAAAACCGCTCTTGTCGTTGTAATCAAAACCACCCTGCAATGCAGGGTTCAGACGTGTCTGTGAAATACCGCGGTAGCGGTACTCAGAGACAGCGCCGATGTTATAAGCCATGGTGCTTTCTGGCGCTGCAGGTGCAGCCGTTTGGGCCATCGCGCCGACTGCGGCACCCAATGTCATTGCCAAGAAAAGGGGGGAAATAATTTTTTTCATACATAACTCCTGAACAAAAGAATAAACGGGACATTTTGATAAAGCACGTAATGTGCCAGCGGATGCCCCTTGACTGTGCCAGGTGTAAATCCGCTCAAGCCATGAGTTCTTTATTGCTCATTTTTCTGTTCCAATGGTTGGAGGCCTGAATTGATAAAACTGTTCCAACAGGGGGCTCTGGACATATTGCACCAATACGGGGCTGAAAGGTGATAAATGAGTCTGTCTTTGGTGCAAAGCCGTGCCTTGGTGGGCCTCCAGGCCCCTGCAGTCACCGTGGAGGTGCATTTGGCCAACGGTTTGCCCAGCTTCACCTTGGTCGGTCTGGCCGATGTCGAAGTGAAAGAGGCGCGTGAAAGGGTGCGCAGTGCTTTGCAAAATGCCGGGCTGGAGTTCCCGCACAACAAACGCATCACGGTGAATCTGGCGCCTGCTGACTTGCCCAAAGACTCGGGGCGTTTTGATTTGCCCATTGCGATGGGCATTCTGGCAGCCAGCGGTCAAGTCGATGCCTCTCGGCTGACAGACTTTGAGTTTGCGGGCGAGTTGTCCTTGTCTGGCGAGTTGCGACCGGTGCGGGGGGCACTGGCCATGAGCTTGGCTTTAAGGCAACTCCAGGTCAGTACCAAGTTAGTGCTTCCCCCTGGCAGTGCCGAAGAAGCGGCCTTGGTGCCCGATGCCCACATTTACAGGGCCAAGCACTTGTTGGATGTGGTGCAACAATTTTTGCCCCGCTCGAACGAACCTGCTGAACCACCTGGCGAGGGCTGGGCACGCATGCACCCCGCCAACTTGCCTTCGCAAGCCCATTACCCCGACCTGTCGGACGTCAAGGGCCAAGCCGCGTCCAAACGGGTTTTGGAAATCGCCGCCGCCGGAGGGCACAGCCTGTTGATGGTGGGGCCCCCTGGATCGGGTAAGTCGATGCTGGCCCAGCGCTTTGCCGGTTTGCTGCCCCCCATGTCCGTCGAGGAAGCCTTGGAGACAGCCGTCATTGCCAGTTTGGCGGGCCGATTTACTTTGGAAAGGTGGGCGCTGCGACCCACAGCCCAGCCACACCACTCTGCCAGCGCGGTGGCGTTGGTGGGCGGCGGCTCACCGCCTAGGCCGGGTGAGATTTCGCTGGCGCACCACGGCGTGTTGTTTCTTGACGAATTACCAGAATTCCCTCGCTCCGCATTAGAAGCGCTGCGCGAGCCGCTGGAGAGTGGCACGATCACCATTGCCCGGGCGGCGCGGCGGGCTGAGTTCCCGGCACGTTTTCAATTGATTGCCGCCATGAACCCCTGTCCCTGCGGCTTCTTGGGTTCGGCTGCGCGGTCCTGTCGCTGCACCCCTGACCAGGTCAGTCGGTACCAAAGCAAATTATCAGGGCCTCTGCTGGACCGCATTGACTTGCACATGGAAGTCACCAGCCTGACAGCGCAGGACCTGCTCAGCGCCCCGCCGGGCGAAAACACACACGACATACGTCTGCGCAGCATGGCTGCACGCAGTCGGGCCCTGCTGCGCCAGGGTTGCACCAATCAAGCGCTACAGGGTCAGGCCATCGACACACATGTCCAACTCGAAAGCCAAGCGATTGCATTTTTGAACAAGGTCGCCACGCAGCTGGGTTGGAGCGGGCGCGGCACACACCGCACCTTGAAGGTGGCGCGCACCATTGCCGATTTGGC
>Ga0164295_10002945_pt1 | contig 13839 bp, 8 predicted proteins | sample GEODES006metaG_FD_111798 | JGI IMG/M metagenome (GOLD analysis project Ga0164295, IMG submission 111798) | Oligotrophic lake water microbial communities from Sparkling Lake, Wisconsin, USA - GEODES006 metaG | ecosystem: Environmental > Aquatic > Freshwater > Lake | place: USA: Sparkling Lake...
GTGCTGAGCGAGAAAATAGTCAGCAGGACAATAAAGGATGCGCGGAATTTAGCCTTGGTCAGATTGAGCATTGGAACTCCTCGGGTTAGGCGCGCTCTTTTGGGGATACCCAGACAGCGCCACCTCTCAAATTGTAGTTCTCAATCTCCCTCTATCCAATGAAGTTTCCCCGATTTAATCCGATGTTTGCCGAAGTGACTGGTCTGTTTGCCCTAGAACTAGTTCCGAAGGCTGAGCCGCCACGGGTTTGAAAGCTCTCAAGTAGAGGTCTGGCCTTGTCCCTCTTCTCGGGTTAGCGCAAGCACCAAGATCCCTACCGAACCTTGACGCAATTAGAAAACAGAAGATACTTTTGGTTTGCTAATTGGCGATCAGGTCCGGAATCAGTGGGGGTTGAGATGAGTTTTCTCAAGGCCGTAAAAGCAAAAATCGGTGAGACTAAGCAAGGCATCTCAGACATGAATGATCGTCGAAAGGTTTCTAATCTTGTTAGTTATTTCGCGAGCTTCCCATTGTGTTCTGAATCTGATGCTTACGCAATTGTTGACAGTGCTTTGACTAAGTACCTGGGAAGATCTCATATAGCACTTATTAACTTTGAAACATCGAGCACCGATGAAATTAGTGCGGAAATGGCCGAATTAGAAGCCGTTATAGAAAAAGAGAGAGAATTATTGACAATTGTCCTGGCCGAGGATCTGAGAAAACAACTATTCACACTCCGCGGTTCTATTTGTGCTAGTTTTTTTGACAATATCTTAAAATTTCTAGAAGACACGAAAATGGAAATTGATCAAGACTTATATGAAGAAATTCTCACAGTGATGTTGAGAGAGGCATCTAGCTTTGATACCTATCTGTACTTTGCATCAGGATTGAATGCAGACATTTATTACGGACACCGTGAATTTAAGGATCAATATTTTCCAAAACTATTTTTTCCAAATCTAGAAGAGATAGCACAAAATAAGCTTCAAAACTACAATAAAACTCTTAAAGCGCAGGAAAATCCGAACGACAATTCGATTGCAGCTGCATTAAGCGGAGATCAAATTGACATTGGGCGAACAATCGATATTTATAATCGTGAGAAGAATTCGTGGTCAAAGGGCCTGATGGGCGGTGCGAGCGTAACTAGAATGGTCGAGTATTATTTACCTCCAAGAATACTCCGGAAAAAAGTTGTTATCAGTATTTACAATCTCAGTAACGAGATGAAGACAACAGGTGATGTGCACTGGCACTTTTGTGATGAGGGCATACTTCAAGTGGATATGAATGGAAGCGCACAACCGCGCTGGATAGTAAAGTCAAACATTGAGGAATTGACTTTTGGCGAGGGTTATAACGGTCGATCAACGAATGGTGTGACAGAGTTCGAGCACTTTTATCTGTATATGACCGTTAAGACTGCTCTAGGTGATGAATTCACATTGTTTAGATTTTTAAGTGACAATCGCAAGAGCGCAGAGAGAAATCTACACGTCTATCTAAATCAAACCTTACTTGACATTGGAGATCATTATTCTGTCTACATCTCTGAGGATGTCTATGATATTTCTAAGCACTACAAAACAACCACAACCTATACAACTACCTATGTGTGGGGCGAATTTTAGATTTACCTTAATTTCTACTTTTAACTGCAGCTATCTAGTTGTTTACATAATAAATCAACGTTCTGCACAATAACTTCTTATTCTCGATCAACTTCATACGTCCTTTTAATGCATTCGTATTTCTGGCCCTCAAAAGTAAAGTTGCCCCAGCTTTTGAACACTTAGCATCGACCTTTACAGCCACCCTAGAGGAAGAGTCGGGTAGTGCATTTGCGGAAGCACTGCAATGGAGAATGCGAAGGATTTCTTAAACAAGAATGATACTTTCATACCTAGTCATATCCACCGCCATCTCTATCCAATCTAAGGACGTTCCCGAAAACCATTCCTCGACGCTGGGCTTTAGGCTCCTAATTGTCCTGCCTGAATAAACATTGCCACGAATGCCACCCATCGCTAGGATTCTTTAATCTATGAAAATACGTAAATCAATCGAAGAGACGGCTATTGAAGTCTGCAAGCGTCATTCGCATGCCCAAATTACTGAGCTACACGTGCTTCGAGCCCTTCATAGCAAAATTGGATCACAAGGAAGCGAAGTTAGCACGAAGGAAGTCGATAAGGAGCTCGACAAAATCCCAGTAACGAGAAATGCAATTTTAAGTATGAGCCCTGGGGCAGAAAAGTTCTTGAACTTAATTGATGTGGAAGATCCATTTGAGATAAGAGATGCAATAACCGATTCATACTTCAAGCCTGCCCCGCCAACCGGGAATGACAGCGAAGGCCCTAGTAATCCAAGCAAGAATCTTGATGAGTTTGCTAGTTTTGAACCTGATCAGGTAAAACAAAATCCTAAGCCAAAGAATCCAAGTAAAGTTAAAACTGAATCCCTTGAAACTGTAATGGCTGAGTTAAATTCATTAATCGGATTAGGCAAAGCAAAAAAGCAAGTAGATGCATTCATTGCAGTGCATGCAATGAATGTTATGCGTAAAAAGCAAAATCTACCGCCTGTGAATATTGGTCTGCACTTAGTTTTCACCGGTAGCCCAGGAACAGGAAAGACAACCGTAGCGCGCCTAATTGGACGCTTGTATAAGGCCATTGGAATTCTAGAAAAGGGCGATTTGGTTGAAGTTGATCGTTCGGATCTCATTGCTGGATATGTTGGCCAGACAGCACTTAGGACTCAAGCCAAAATTATTGAAGCAGAAGGTGGAGTACTTTTCATCGATGAGGCGTACTCGCTAGCAGCAGATTCTGGCTCCGAGCATGGCTTTGGTGACGAAGCTATTTCAACACTTGTTAAATCCATGGAAGACAAACGGGATAAATTTGCTGTAATCGTTGCTGGATATTCCGAGGATATGGATACTTTCATTAAGTCGAACAAGGGCCTCAAATCTCGCTTTCAAACCTTTATCGAATTCGAAGATTACAGTTTTGACGAATTGGTGCAGATTTTTAGATTGATTGCGACTCAGTCTCAGGTTGATTGCCCAGATCAGGTGCAGGAAGCAATTCACCAGTATTTAGAATTGCGAAAGCCGATTGGCGAAGATGGCAATGGCCGTTTTGCGCGTAATCTTTTTGAGCAAATGTTTCAGAATATGACGACTAGAGCGATGAAGTCAGGATCGATATCTAGAGACGAGTTCAATAAATTTAGCGTTGATGACGTTCCTGTCTTTGATCCCTCAAGTACGGACAATTCAACAAACAAACGCCCTTTTGGATTCATCTAGTCTTCATCCTCTTCAGACTCATCCAGTGGCTTCTTAGCAGCAATTTGCTCTACTGCCTTAGGATTAATTTTAATTGCATTCGGTGGAAGAACATCTGAAAGATCCATCCGAATCACAATATCCATAGGCAAATTTGCAGACTCTGAATAAGTTTCAACTCGAGCACCTGGATTAGCTCTTGCGGCCGACGCAAGTCTTTCTGGTACAACAAAGTGAGACTTCATTTTCTCGTGGAGACCTTCACCAACTTTGTTTGCCGCTAAAGAGGCAATACTGAAAGGCGTCACCACTCCATTAAATGGACCAATTGGCTCTTGTAAAAATTCATCCCAATCAACACGTTCCTCCTCTTCAAGGCCAGCCTGGTCGGCTTGAATGACATCAAGAACATTAGTCCGGTTCTCTTTCACTGGTGGGCGTGCTTTAGTAATTTCTTCACTTTGAACCTTAAATGTTAAGGGAATTAGCTCTCGGCGACCAACCAACTCCATCGCTTCTTGATTCTCGAGTCCCTTTCTCAATTCAACTCGTGGTCCACCAGGTGAATAGGAAATATCCTTATCGATGCTATCAATGTTCATTCTTTCGATCGGGAGGCCAACTTTTTGAGCTATTGCTAAAACTTGGTCCTTCAAAACTTTTGTGCGCCAGCCACGAACTGCAAACCTCTTCATCGTACTACCTTTTAATTCATTCATAGCAGAGGCATCGCTCTCTTGCGCCTGTGCAATACGTAAGGAGAATGGGAACTCATCTTGGTTTAAATCAGAGAGGTAGGATCTAAACCACCGATCATTCATACTCCATGGACGATTGAGTGAATAACCGATTATTTCAAGCCAGTCCTTAACTTGAGGATAAAGTGATACAAGTCTTACTTCTTCGTGACGCACTTTATCGACACCCTCGGCCACACTCTTCAATTGGCTATTAAGGTTTCTCACACGCCAATCAAAGCTTCGCCAATCACGGTAGTAAAGTATCAAGGCGCTCAACATTGTAGTTAGTGCCGCAGCTAATGTGTATTTAAAGATTAGAGCTCCGAAACTTGTAAATTTCACTACCCAGGCAAAAGGAACATAAGTTGTTATTAAATAGAAAATTAACCAAACAAAAAAACTTGCGGTAAAGATACCCAATATTGTCTTATGAAAGCGTTTGCGCAATCGAATAAGCTCACCAGGTTTAGGAAGTTCTAGATTCGACATTGTTATCTCGTAGCCTTGTTGTTTAGTAGAGACTGCATCAATTTGGTTGCGCATTTTCGCAAACATCTTCCACAGAAAAGTACTACGGTGACGATGAACCCAGTGCGCAAATTCTTCTACTGCCTGGTCCTTTTCATTTATTTCATCGGTAAGGACCTGTGCTTCGGCTTCAATTTCTTCGCGTTGAGATCGGAGCTCTGCCAATAACTTTTGACGATTTTCTTCTCCGTCTATGATTGCATTTTCCAGCAGGCTCTCCTCATTGGGATTGACCTCTTTATTTTCCGGGACTTTTGAATCGTCTTCTGGCGCTGCTGGCGTCTCCTCCGGAATTGATGGAACCTCACTTGGCTGGTCCGAGTCATCCCCCGGCACTTCTGAGTCATTTTCAGAAATTGGTACATCTTCTGGATTTATTGGATCAATAATTTCATTTTCACTCATGATTCAACACCTCCCAGATCTTTAATCTTCTTATCTATTTCTACAATCTCACTTAATTTAGAATCTAGCTCACGTTTTTTCTCTAAAACATGTCCTGAATGTATGTCTAAGAGTTCTGAGGCTCTATCAATATTGGTCCAATTAATCTGCTTGACATCACTCAACTCTGAAATAGCAGGATCAATATTCCAAGCCTCTCTTGGATCTTGAATCACGTCCCCAACTTTAGAAAAGATTGGATAGCGGCCATCATCATCATCTTTGATCCCAAACCTACTTAGTTCTCCGCCTTCGAGAAATCCATAGACTAACGCTCGTAAATCAGACCACAGAGTAGGACGCGATGAAGTGGCTGTCTTCCTAAATGGCGTCACAAGAGCTTTCTGAGCCTCTTTTACATTAGTAGCAATAATTTGCATCTGATCAAATAAATGCCGATCGCGGATATCTTCAGCATCATTTTGATCGATTCCTACCATTAGTCCACCATCAGGTCCGACCAGTGAATCCTGCAGTTTTTTACCGATACGACGTCTAAGCCAAATCCAACACCATTTTGGCATTACTAAGAATCTTTGACCCGAAAATTTGAAGAAATCCTTAATGATTTTCCATTCCTTCCAACGCTCCAATGGTAATTTTTCTGCATCTTTTGGTTCATCAAATCTCAAAGCTGCTTTGTCTAAATTAAAGACAATCTCCACCATTTCATCCACAGTGCTTTCAATTAAATTGTCTTCAATAAACTTCGTATTCGGAATTTCTGCAACTAATCCTTTAGCATGAAGATCAATTGTTGGGTCAGCAATATCTGAAAGTACAGAAGCTGCTATGCGTCGAGATAAACCATCCGTCAAAACTGAATTCACAAAAACTCGAGAAATTTGGTATGAGTGCGCTCCGCTCTCTGGCTTTGTAAGTTCATCGAATGGACTGTGCGCTATGCCATTCCATAAGCCACCTGTAGCTGCCACATGCATTGCTATAAATTTTGGGAACCTAGCATCTTCTTTAACAAATCGGTCTGCAGAAAGTGGTGTCTTGCGATCTTCTGGCGATGCAATTACATGGTGATCCCAATGGCCTTTAAATACTTCAGAGTGATTAATGTTTTGAAGTTCAGTTGGGAAAATAACTAAGTTGATGCGCCGAAGGTCTGTTTTATCGCCATGCTCATCGTCGCTCATTTCCAGTGGAAGTGAGAGTTTTATTGCATCAGATAATAGATCGAATTTTGCGAATTCCTCTTGGTCTGATTCAAAAGAGTTAGAAAGGACTCGAACTGCAATTAAACGAACAGTCTTGAATTCATTTCTAGCCATTTCCTCAAATGCATTTATTTCAACTGGAATAAGTTCACGATCTTCATCAAGGCCCCATACTGTCCCGGTAATAGTAAGTGGACCATAATTTTCGCGCCTAATATTCTCAGATGTCATCCAAATGAAATTACCCAAAAGCCCGTCGCCTATCCACTGCTTGAGTTGCTCGTGGACCTTTGGATACTTAGATTCGCTAGGTAGCAAAACGATGCTGATTGAGTTATTTGCCCATTTAAAAGACATTTAATCTTCATCCTCAGATTCGTCAAGATTAATAATGTGTATTTCTTTTTGTAGGCTCTTAAGGGCAAGTAGTACCGGCTCTCGGAGTTCCCACGTTAAGTCTTTCTCTTTTGAATCATCGTGATCCTCAGGAAGGCTTTGCTTAGCAAAACGAGCTTCATATTTCTGCATCTCTCCATTGAAATATGAGATTAGAGTCTCCCGACGAACCTGAGGAGAGTCTTCTCGACTTCCTGCACGCTTGGGATCTGGAGTTGGCGCACCGACAAGGTCTCCGGTCAGAATCCACTGCTTTAAGTTAGAACCAGAGCCTTTAGATTCTGCCAATTTTTGCAATCTCTTATACGGCTCTAGCGGCTCTAGCGATTGTGAGCCATTACAGGCAACGATGGCAAGTGAGATTGAGAAAAGAATACCCCCTGGAAAATCAAGCGCCTCAATCTCATCTTTGGCAAGCAATGGAAATGGGAATTCACACCACTTGGAACCATTACCCGACCATAAACTTAATTTTGGACCCTTCTTATCTTTCTCTTCCTTAGACATTTCTTTATCAGATTTGAATTGCTTTAGTGCCCGTGCGACAAAATACCCTTTCAAGATATCTTGTTTAGGCTTATCACCCGCTGGAATTGATTCATATAAATAACGTGGCCGACGGTGTTGCATTAAACTTTGTCGAGTAGAAGGAAGTCCATTGTGTTCATTCCAGTATTTGGAAATTGGCCCAATAATTGAATCTAGGACCATAGGTTGCATACCTTGGTGAACGCTAAAGAAGTCAATACTTTGATTTGCGGATTGGGGATCGAACGTTTTACCCCCTACAGCACCAGTTAAGCCCTTTTCCTTCAGGATTTCTTCAACTTTGCTAAAAATCGGATTAGTGGCATCCATCGGGATTGTGGAGATAACCACATCAATCTTGGGCCTTCCGTCATGAATCCTGGAAAGTAAACCCTGATTGATATTTACTAATGGGGCACCGTCGGTGATTGCCTCTTCAAGTTTCAACAAAAACTTATCTTGACGCTCTTTTAGGATTGATTTGTCTCGTTCATTTGTTAAATATGAAGACAAACTTTCATTTAAGAAACCAGCAAACGGAGTGCCTATTCGCTTCATCCACCTCTGCGCGCGCTCGAGATAATCTACAGGATTAATCGAAACATCGAATTTTGCTGATTGAGCATTCTGCTGAGAGTCTTCACGTGCTTCGCGCACAGATGGAACCCAATCAGTCATTGTGGTGATGAATTCCCAATAATTACGGCGATCTAGATCAGGAATAGCTAATCCGCCCATAATTACTTCATTCACAACCACTCGCATTGCATTAGCTCTGCGGTCAGAATTGACAGAATTATTAACTAATTCAGCGAATTTGTCAGGATAATCAGCGGTCTCAATCAATAGTTTTTCATTTTTTGAAGGTTCGAATTGACGAGGTACCGATGGTGATTCCTCGGTAGACCAATTAGCGAACTCTTGCTTTGTCTTTTCTCCTGCCAAACTTCGATGTATTCCAAGTAAATCTTCACGAAGCGGATCAATAAAGTTCTTTGCCATGTCCGCAACTAACAAAGCGGCAATTTGCTTAAGACTTGCTTCGGCGCGATAGTAGAATGAGAACGCCACTTCTCTAAGAGCCGCGTCAATAACTTCATGCCCAGCAGGAATTTCGTTTTGATTCTTTTCAGGAAACTTACCTAGCTCACCGCGGATGTATGAGGAAAGATCTTTCGAATACTTAAGGGAGACCTGTGCTTCAGCGCTTAATTCATCAGCCACACCTGTCAACTTGATTGAAAGGAGATAAAGAATTTCACGTGTCACTTTAATTCCATGTTGTGCCACATATCTTGACGTTTCCGTTAGTAAGTCAACCTTCTTCTGTTTGACCCAAGGACGCATGATTGCATTACGCTCTTTAGCTTCACTATCCATGAATTGTTCAATGTAGTTGTTGAAACCAGCACGCAAACTGTCATCCCACTCAACTAATGACTGGGCATTTGACCTCGGGTTAAGAGTTTGGGATGCAACAGCGAGGACCTGTGCCTTTAACTCCGCATAAAATGTATCTCTATTTGGTCGAATTGCATCAATGATGTCATTGTGCGCTTCTGTTTCTTCATTAAGCTTAACCGAGTCCATGAAGTCGAAGAGATTTTTCTCTGCAAAGAAAGTAATCCACTCGTCTTCAGTCTTTTTAGAAAACTTAGGGTCTTCAAGAGTATGTGCATATAACATCCGATCAATTGCAGATCGAGCTAGACGTTGCGCTGAATATGCAACAAAGCGTTCTTTGCCCAAACCAACGCGGCCAAAACCTAGGGCCATAAAAGGCGTTGCATCTTTATTATCTTCCTTAAGCCCTGAATGATCTGGAAGATTTGCTGCAAGAGTCGAGGCTTGATAATTACCGCGCGTAAAAGCTGTAATTTTATCGTTGACTTCTTGGTCTGTCATCCAAGTTGTAAGAGATGATGCAACAGCAAGATACACGTCTTGCTGTTGAGCAAATCCACCTTTTCCAATCATGAAGTTGTATTTCGCACCAGTTTTGTAATCTGAGTCCTGGTATGGGACATTCGTACCCATCTTTTTTGTCATTCGTATAGTTCCAGCAGCTGGCGAAGTCCAAAGTCCGCTCATAATCTCTCCCATTGAGAAGAGAGCATTACCTGCCAATAATTCGGGATCAACTTCTGTGAATACATCCGGCGCATATAGCATATTGAAAATTTCATGTACCCAATTTTGGGAAGGCTCAAGTCCTTTAATCATCTCTGAAATTTCAAGAAATTGGCCTGCTCCAGATCCTCCTGCAATGGATGAGATAACAATGATTGTAGGTGATGGTGCAATTTGGTCATCAAGACCTAATTGGCGAGCAAGCTTTTTCAATTCGGGGTCTGCTTCAGCCCTTAAAAGCAAATCCAATTTTCTACGCAATGCTGTCTTGATTTGACTATGTGCCGCCAAAGCTAATACGCGACCAACACCTCGAAATTGACCAGCTCCTGCGGTAGGGTCAACATTGACAAACTTTTCATCTGGAAGAAATCTCTTATAGTCAGCTAAATCTCTTTCTTCAACATTAGAGAAGGAGTTTGTATATGCCTCTCCATACTTTAAACCAGACCTTGAAAGGGCTTGGTAATCAGAAGAAGGAAGCATCGGTGCCGGGAAGCCTGTTCCATCCTGTTTTACGGGACTATCAATGTGCAGTAACTGCCAACCCATTGGCAATCCATCAGTCCAATTTGCTTGGTTCAGTTTTAGTTCAAGATTGCTGCGGAGCGCGCGGAGCGTCTTACCGCCCGAACCGCCAACTCCTATCAGGAGGAACTTGGAGAGCATTTTTTACTTCCTTTCGATTGTCTTGAACTTAAACTACTTTTTTATTTGTTCAAACTTTTAGGACGGCGCACCTGGGCCACCGCGCCTTGGTGGTGCCCCTGGAGTCGATGGACGACTAGGTCCACCTGAACTTGAAGGTGATCCGAGTCCTGGCGATGAAGGCGAAGACGTCGGCGGCCCCGAACGAGTTGGCGCACCAGGGAGATTGGGGCGGGATGCGCCACCAGGACCACCAGGACCACCAGGACCACCAGGACCACCAGGACCACCAGGACCACCAGGACCACCAGGACCACCAGGACCACCAGGACCACCAGGTCGGCTAGGAGGCAAAGGAGGGCCAGGAGGCAAAGGAGGTTTACTGGACGCGGACTCTGCCTTAACAATTGTAATTAGATTCTCAACTTCTTTTCCAAGGCCGGGCTTACTTGAAACCTTACTGAATGAATCACGATGCTGATTCAAATTTGTATTATCGCGACGGTTGAAAATTACCAATTTAGCGTCGATCGGTGCGCTCTTTTCTGCTTTCAATAATGCTGCATCAGTTGCAAGGATGTACCAAATCTTTCCTAAATCTCCGACAATCGGAGCTAACTTAGCTGATGCGAATCTCTTCTTATTCTTAATCCGAGGTGCAATATTGCCTACAGAAATTACGCGAGATCCTTCTGGTGCCTTAATTTCATACCACGGTTCAGCAAGAATTAATTTAGGAATCTTCGCACTCATTGTGGTACTGCTGTCTTCAACTATACGAACATCTGCCTGCTGAGGACGACCAATGTAGTTGTCACCCTGCGTAACAACTGCACTTCCATCACGTGCTGTAATTCGTCCCTCCGTATTAATGGCTATTGGGTACTCAGCACGTTGTAGTTGGCGCCCATAAGCAATACGTGTGGCCCACCAAAGTAGTAAATAAATAAGTGCAAGAGGTAGAAGAATTCCCAGAATTGTGAGGAGAACAATCCAAATCGCCGGCGATCCTGGTACTCCCGAATCAAAATTAACTTCAGCATTGAGGGTAAAACTCTTGCCTGGCTCTGCATCGGAATAATAAGTGAATGGCACACCTAAAATCACCCGAGCCTCGGCGGTTACTGGATTTGCCACTGACAAAGTTAACTTACTCTCTTCGCCTCGGCGGATAGGCAAGCATCCGTTTGCATCAACACCAGTTGTAGAAAGCTTGTAAGAATCAGATCTTTCAACCCTGTCTTGTATGACTATAGGCTTTGCTTGAGTGTCGATGCAAACTTTTCCATCAGCACTTTGTGGCCCTTGAAAAATAACTTCACCTGATGCTGGTTTAAGTGCAGACTCAAGTGGTGACAAAATGATTGGTTCTGATTTTAGAGTTGGGTAATTGCTCAGAAGCCGAACATCGATCTTTTGAGAGATTGAGATTGGCTCTAATTGAATGCCGTTCTTAGTTTTCAAAAATAAGGTAATTCGTACTTCAGCTTCAGCGCTACCACTTCCAGGGGTAAATTTTTGAAGCATGAAATTAGCAGGTGCGCTTAGTTCGGCTTTTTTCTTAGAGCCACTCCTTCCACCAGTAATTAGTTCCACAGTAATTGTTTGGTCAGGGTCGTATTTAGTTAAGTCTGCAGGTAAGCCCGTGGCCTGAGAAATAACTTTTCCAGAAAGAATTCCAGCTTTCCCAGATATAAATTCAGTACCTGGATCAATTCGAATATCCAATCCGCTGCAAAAGTACAAACTTGTTTCGCCTCCTGAGCCATCAAATTTCCACTTTCCTAGTCCCGAACTAGTTGTGCCAACCTTGATTTGTGAGGCTCCTGCAGTTTCAAATAGGCTAATGCCTCTACTTGCAGCATTCACCACGTTTCCGCTCGGATTCAATAAACTCCAATTGTTGGATGTAGTTACGATTTGAAATTCACTTATTCCGCTCTCAACTTCAAATTCCTTTTTTCCATTTGCAAGCCCATTGACATTTGTACAACCTTCAATGCGAGGTGGCAGTTTCAAAAATTCGTAGGCTAAATCCTTTGGATCGCTGGCAACAAATAGGGCTCCTTGGCGATAATTCTTAGGGATTGGAATAGTTCCACATGAGATCTCTTTACCGTCAACCGTGCCCTTGCCAGTAACAAGTGGCTCCATGAACGACATCCAGTATGCCTGTTCTTCTTGTTGTTCAGGAGTTAACTCTGCTAGAGCTTGGTCATTCTTGAGAAGAATTCCAAGAACTGTAACTCCATTTTTGCGTAGGACATCAAAACGATTACTACAAAGTTGAGAGGTTGCATCGTTTGTCTTTTCTAATGTTGCCAAATTAATTCCGCCATCAGTCAACCAAATCAATGTGCTACAGCCATTTGTTCGTTCATGCTGCGCATTTAATTCGTCAATTGCCCCATTAATTCCTTGCAACCAGTCCGTCATTTTTCCTTTATTACGCTTACGCACTTCAGCATTGAGTCTCGCGGCTTCTGGCACGATTCCACCCTTATTGACCGTTCGCCATGCTTGCCAAACTCCATATGAATGTGCAAAAAAACCAACAGAATAATTCACTGAAACGTCATCCTTGAAGGAAGCCAACTGCTGCAAGCTAGAACTCAAAATGTCAGCCCGCGCATTTTCAGGATCAGTATCTCGCAAACTTGCCGACTCATCAATTAAATAAAAGACATCTAATACTTTGTTTTTACCTTGTGACTGTAAGCAACGCCCTAAGTCTTCAAAAGCCCCATCCATGCTCGGAACAGCTTGAGCTGCTGTTAATCCGGTTGGTAATGCACTAATGACGCCCGTTAAAAGGAAAAGTGAGAGTAACCATGCGAATAGTTTTTTCATTTTTGACCCGCAAATTTCTCTGCAATGTCAGTTGCCATTGCAATAATGTGAGGAAATGCCACAAGGAAAGAAATCACTGTCAGTATTCGCAGCAGCAAAGGATATTTAGTATTTGCTGTAAACCAGGGATCGTTGCCGCGTTTAATTCGCTGGCTGATTGAATCCCAACCAAGGCATAACGCAACAGCCAGTGGAGTCAATAAATAACCTATGAGGTGAGGCACAAATGCATGTGCAACTGTTCGCGTCATGAAAATAATTCCAAGACTGACAGCTATTGCAATAATCGCAAAAAGAAGTGGAAGAATAGAGGCCTTAGCTGACTTTTTTGCCATTGCAGCAACTCTCCCCTCTTCATTGATATCTCATCTAGGGGTTCCCCCAGCACTACCCGAAGTGTTCCAGACAGAAAGGAAGTTGGCTAGACACCATGAATTCAGGGTTTGACTCCCAGCACGACAAATTTAGGCCCAAATTTCTTCAATTTTGACCAGTCTCCTCCTTCTGGCCTCTTGTACACTTTTATCATGTCAACATCGCAGCCACACCCTCTCAATCCAAATGCATTCTCGACACCCACTCCCTCCAACTATCGATATGCCTCTTTTCAACATCGCTTAGGTGCGATTGTTTTAGATGCAACTCTTGTGTTCATCACCTTTGGTATCGGGTGGTTGATCTGGTCTTTCATTGTGTGGGGAGAAGGGCAAACTCCAGCCAAAAAGATTCTCAAACTTCGAACCATAAACTTCACAAATGGCCATCCTGCAACGTGGGGACATATGGGTATTCGCGAAATGTTGGTACCAATGTCTGTGAGTATTGCTTCAACCTTGACAGGTGGCCTCGCTTTAATCGCCTGGATTATTGTAGAAATTGTTTTCTACTCCTCAAAAAATCAGCGAACACTTAGAGATTACTGGGTTAAAACTGCTGTAGTAAACGAATCCTAGTTTTCTTAAAGAAAAAGCCAACACCGGCCCATAATTTTGCAGGGACGGTGTTGGCTATTTCTATTTTTTAGAGATCTCCGTACTTGTTTGATCCTGGATTACTTGCTGTGCAAAGAAGGATTAGATTATAGATAGGCACGAGGATGAACCATCCTGAACGGTCAGTA
>Ga0164295_10002946_pt1 | contig 13835 bp, 18 predicted proteins | sample GEODES006metaG_FD_111798 | JGI IMG/M metagenome (GOLD analysis project Ga0164295, IMG submission 111798) | Oligotrophic lake water microbial communities from Sparkling Lake, Wisconsin, USA - GEODES006 metaG | ecosystem: Environmental > Aquatic > Freshwater > Lake | place: USA: Sparkling Lake...
AACGTGGCCAACTCACTCTTTGTGGGCGTGTGGACCTCAAGATAACTCGCGCCCTCGTCCATGGCGGCTTGGGGCCTTTCTTCATTGCGGCGTCGAGTCAAAATGATGATTTTCAACGCGCGGTGGCAACTTTGCTGCTCACGCGACAACATCTACCAAGATACGCCCCCGAAAGCGGTCGCGTTCACACAGCTGCTGCGCAGCGACAAGCCTCCTGTGGAGCCCGCCGCCAGCAAGCCGGCGTGACACGTGCTTCCAGTGCCACTCAAACGACAGCGCTTCGCGGTGGCCCTCGAAGCCCCGAGCAGTGGCAACCAGCTGCCATCTGCCGCGCGGCAGTGCGCTGCTCGTGTAGCGTGCGCCACCCGCAAGCTCGCCGTTGTGCTGACGAAGCCGATGCGTGAAGTTGTTTGTGCAGCCGACGTACGTCCGGCCAGTTGCTGGGTGGTGAAGCGCGTAGCAAACATACGACATGGGTTTTCTTGGTGCCCTGCCTCGCGCGCGCCACCCAGAGATCGTAAAATGAGGCTGCGCATCCCGCCCGCGCGCATCAAGGTGGACCTGCACGCAGATGTCGACGGCGCGTGCTTGGTTGCAGAACAAGACGACGCCCAGCACGCCGACGCAATGATTGAAGGCGGCAGCCACGACCCAGCCCCGCGCGCTTCTCGCCCTCAGCACAAGTTTCTGCTCGTGAATGCGCAAGGCGTCCCACTTGAGGCCAGCCGCTCCGAAAAGCACCTACCGTTTCGCATGTACTACGCGCTCAAGCCGTCCCACGCTGCCGTCAAGGCGTACTACGCGTACCTGCGCGCAGTGAAGCCCGCGGGGCAGCAGCGGCTGGATGCCACGCAGGAGCAGCTGAAAGCGATTCGGGCGGCAGCGATCGCGCACGGCAGCGAGGGCGAGGCGCTGGAGCGCTACATGAACCTGGCAGCGACGGCGCGTGTGCCCGCCCACGCGCTTGTTCGCCTGCGTCGCCCCGAGCAGAACACCACTCGCTCCTACATCGTGGGCTACCTGCCCGTGCTGAAGCCCAACCGACACGAGCTGCAAAAGGGCATCGTCAAGGTGGCGCATGCGCGACTGCTGAGGGGGGAGCCGCCGGAGGGGATGCTGCAGATTGAGTCTGCGTACCCTGCGCGCGTGCCGTAGCGCGCTGTGCAAAAAGACACATGTAGTGCGACCGCCCAACGTACAGCAGGCACAAGAACGCCGGCAGCCGCGCGACGTCCAGTGCCGACGCGCGCGGCATGGACGCGTCAGGGCGCACCTCCGCGATGCGCTTGCACGTCTGGCCGCCAGGCGCAGGCGCGTAGACGAAGATGGGGCGCTGCAGCATGCACGCCAGCAGCGTGAGCTCCATTGCGCCGCCCCACATGCGCCCACGCAGCCGCGCGACGTAATCACTGGCGGTGTTGCCGCTCTCCCACTCGATCCACGTGGTCAGCGACTGACCGTGCATGTCCTTGGACGCGTTGGCCTCGATGTAGCTGCACACGGCACGCCGCAGCTCCTCCCCGCGCGCACCCCACGGCAGCCCGACGGCGTGGAACATGCAAGTTCCGTCGCCAGGCACATCTTGCGCGCGAGCGACCCAGCTGCTCATGCTTCTTTATAAACGCGACCGAAATGCGCGGCGGTAAGTGGGCACGCACGTCGGTGCTGCTCGTTCTGGCGGTCGGCCTGCTGGTTGCCTTTAACCTCTCGTACCTGTCGAGCAGCGGCCTGTTGATCTGGAACCTGCGTGGCGCCCAGCGCGTGACGCACGCAACCGCGTCGCAGCATGCTGGCCACGTGGCGCACGCCCCCCTTCAAGCGGCCCTGTCGCGCTTCAGCATGGAGCGCTTCATGTCGGACGCGTCAGCCGCCGATGTGGCTGGCCGCGTGCGCGCGCTGGTTGACAAGTGGCAGCGGCGCAACGCAGCCATGCACACGCTTGGCACTGCGAGCTACCTCGACGGCGCCAGCACCACGAGCTACGAAAAGCTGGCTCGCCAGAGCCAGCCGCTGCTGCGTGAGCACTTCTCCGACCTGCTTGAGGACGTGTTGACCTACTTTCGAGCTCGTAGCCCAGGCACGCTGGTTGAGTTTCGCGATCGGGCGGCGCTGCCTGGATTCCATATCTTTGATTGCAACAAGCTCTTTTCGCTGCCTGTAGCTTCGGTGCACAAGGACATGCAGTGGAACCGACTGCGCTACAGCGCGGATGAAGACATCGACACAGACAACACGCTCTCGTTTACGCTGGCAATCGCGCTGCCTCCAGGCGGCGCGGGGCTGTATACGTTCGACGACGTGTGGGTGCCGCCAGGCGCTCTGCAGCTCCTGGTGCCAAGGGCGCTGTGTCTTAGTGCGGCCAAGAAGACGCTGATTCAGTACAAGGAAGGCTACATGGTCACACACAACGGCCAAACTTCGCACATGATTGCACCGTCGCCAGCTCACATCGGGGGGCACCGCATCACGCTGCAGGGCCATGGTGTGTACGACAGACGCGCCAACACGTGGTGGCTGTACTGGTAGCTACGTCGCAATCTCCAGCGCCAAACGGGCCTCAATCTCATCCGCGAGTGCTTCGACGCGCCCCTCGTACCCCGAGCAGTCAACGCGGAGCACGCGGCGGCCTTCCAAGAAACGAATGTACGCGGCCTGCACACGTGACAAATACGACAGGTCCACGTCCACTTCTTCTGGACGCGCACGGCTGCTCACGCGCTGCAAGCACAGCTCCAGTGGCAGATCAAGGTACACCACAACGTCTGGCTCACGGATGGGCAGCTGCATGTACAGCAGCTGCAGCGCGTGTGCCTGTTCCGGCGACAACGCGCCGTCGCGCAGCAGCATGTCGGCGAATACGCCAACCGACGCTGCGGCACTGCGCTCCATGATCACGCAGTCGTCTGACGCGCCGACTCCCGCGTAGGATGCAAGTACTTGCGCCTGCAGCGCAAATGCGTACCGAGACGGGTTGCGGTAGTACAGCGGCAGCAGCGTCCAAGCCTCCACAGGCTCGTTGCACGTGGTGTACCCTCGTGAGCGCAGGAGCTGGTTCACACGGCTCTTGCCCGCCCCAATGTTGCCCTCAATCGCCACGACGAGCCGTTTCGTTTGCAGCAGCGCCTGCAGTGAGACTCTAGAGTTGGTTGCCGGCTTCCAGTCATTCATTTCGCACTTTTTTGAGCAATTCCGGCTGAATGGAAAGTAGGCGAACGCACGGTGGGCTCAAGTGCTAACACTCTGCTGCTGTTTCTCCATCATGACCTTGAGCTGCATCAAGCTACTGGTTGCACCCTTTAGGCGCGTCAGCACGTCAACTGTCGGTGGTTTAGCGATCGACTCGCTCGGCGTGCTGCTGCTAGCCGCCGCGGGCGCATCGGACGTGCGGGGCTGCATGAGCTCCGTCCGCAGGAGCTGTGCGCCGCCAGCCTGCCTTACGAGTCGGTCGGCTTCGGCGACTAGGTACGACAAGTTGGATGCGGCCTGCAGCAGCAAGCTCATACTGGAGAGGCTGCGCTCTGACAGCACCGATGCCCGCGCCTTGGCGATGTGCCCGCGCAGGCTGGAAAAGATTTCGGCCGCATCGGCGGTGTCCTGAGCAAGAGCGCCCACGGTCGTTGCCAGCGCAATGACGCGCGCGTCCAGTTGCGCCATGTCTGAGTTGAGCGCCTGCAAGCTCACACGGTCCACGCCGTCATACGACCCTTCCATCTGCCCCCTGCGCAGCACCATCAACAGGGGGTCCGCTACGCGGCGCGCCACGTCCGCTTGCTTCACTGCGGCGATGCACGCCTCAGAGGCGATGTCGGCGTTAGATCGAATGAACGGCCACGCTCCTTCCACCTCCAGCAGCGCATCCAAGATTTGCCGCTCAACGGGCGCGCCCTTGGAGGCCGCCATCACGCGGCGAGGATTCAGTAATGCGCCACCCGCCGTCAGCTGCGGAGCGGCAGTTGTAGGAGCCGCATCGTTCTGCACTGGCGCCTCGCTGGTTGGGTGGGACTTGTGAACCTCAAGCACCTTGCTGTCCTGCTGCACCGTGGACTTGGCAAACGTGAGCGTCTGTAGAATCTCGCCCGACAGCAGCTTCACGCGCTTCAAGCGGTGATCTACGTCGGTGAGGTACGTCTCCTGGCGGTTCAGCACGTCAATGAGCGCAAAGACCGCCTCCATTTGTTCATTCCTCGACGGCCTGCTGCGTGTGCGCGTGACCGCAGCGTTCGTTTGCGCGGTCTCCGCGGCGCTGTGGCACCAGCAAAGGCCGGAATGCTGTCGAGTATCCCGCGCGTCGTCATGCAGACGTGGAAGACATCCGAAGTGCCGGAGCAGTGGCGCGCGTCGCCCGCGTCGATTGCGCGCTGGATGCCGCACTGGCGCTACGTGCTCATGACGGACGCGGACAATGACGCGTTTGTCGCGCGCCACTTTCCGCAGCTGCTGCAGTTCTTTCGGGACTTGCGGCACCCCATCCAGCGTGCGGACGTCATTCGCTACATGTGGCTGCACGTGCACGGCGGCATCTACCTGGACCTGGACATCGAGTTGGTGGCGCCGCTCGACGAACTGTTTGAGCACCGAGGCATGGAGACGTGGTTGCTCAAGGCGCCGCGTAACTTCGCAGGGCACTACACCAACTTCATGATGGCGTCTACGCGCGGCAACTCGTTCTGGTTGCGTGTACTGGAAGAGTGCCAGCGGCCGATTCCAGCTTGGGCCGTGTTGCCACATCACCGCATCTCTGAGCAGACGGGGCTTGCTGCGCTCACGCGCGCGGCGGCGTCTTGGCCGCAACCCATCGGCTTGTTGCCGCAGCGACAGCTGGTGCCCTGCGACTACTGCAACCCCAGTGACTGCTCGCGGCCATTCTCGTACACACGCTTCCTGAAGGGCCAGTCGTGGTGTGGTCCCGACACTGCGCTACTCAACATGATCGTGTGTCGGCCGGAGCTACTGGTGGCGGCTCTGGTGACGTTGGCGTTGGCAGCTTGGCTGCTGGCGCGCAAGCGCAGCCGATAAGCCTACGCTGCAAGCAGCCGGCGCGCGCTCTCCGAGCACCCTCGAGGCCGCTTGCGGGGTGCTGCCTGGTCGCAGCAGCATTCACACCTCAATGCCGTCACTCGTGGTGGCAGAGCCGCTAAAAAGGCGCGCAGTGCTGGCGAGTCGCCATGCACGTGGCGAAAGTCTATAAATGCCAGCGAGCGCGGCAAGGAAGCCACGGCCGCCAGCATCGTGTGGCAGTGCTGCGAGCCCTCCGCCGCAAAGCGGAGCACCCGCAAGCTGGGCAGCAGGCGCGCCAGGTCCAGAGGGACTGGCGGCGAGTGTGCGCGCACCAGCGGCGCGGGAAAACTGATCTCTAGCGTCACCAGGCCGCTGTAGCAGCTCAACGTCTCGGCAAGCAGATGCAAGTTTGGCTTCTCGATGTGCATGCTTGTTACCAGGTTGTTGAGCTCGCTCACGCGGTGACTTCGCATGCGGCACGCGCGAACTCTAAAGTGCACTTGGCTGACGGGTGGCCCTTGAAATATTGCGCGGCACGTACGCGATAACTCCCGCACATCTTCACTCTCGAGAAAAGGCAGTGCAAACGTGGCAATGTCGCAGAGATTTGTCGGCATGTTGTGCGCGCGCAAATTTGCTACTCGAACGCTTCATCAAGCTCATCGTCATCACGCAACCGCTGTTCCAGCACAAGCCGCGCGGCGCCTAGAAGCCCCTCAGCGTCGGTGGGGTACGCAAGGAGGCACAGGTGACGGCAATGTTCACGTTCCGCCAGCACCTCGAACAGCTCCTGCGCCTTGTCCTCGTCATTCAACACGGCAATCACACCCATTGACCAGCCATTGTGAATGATGTACGTGAACGGCGGCATTTAGACTTTTTCCCCCTGTGCTGGCAGTTGATTTTGGCGGCTCGTGGACCGCATATGTGCGATGGTGGTGATCGTCTTCCGAGAGCGCACCGCCCCCGCACACTTTCTCGAGTACCTGCTTGTGCCGCATCCAGCCTCGGTCTGCTTGAGCCTGCCGGAAGCGCTACCCTCGCGATACCTGGGCAGAGCTGCCAGCTTCACGCTACCAGTCTACGGAGGCGTGAGCTGCTTTCAGGTCACGAGCCTTGCGGCACCTGAATCACAGCACACGACGCACGCGGGTCTTTTAAGTGGCGCTGGCGTGTGGGTCACGCACGATGACATGACGCCACGCGGTGGCTTTGCGCCGGCGGGGTTGCAGCCGCTCCGCCATTTTTTCGGTGTGCGCATTGACGAATCCAGCGCGCTCGCACTGTCTGGCGTGGACCCCACGCTGCGCGCGCGCGCGCGCGTGCTGGTGCCGCCGCCGCTCTCGCTGTATCACGGCACCGAGGAGAGCAGCTGTGCCAGCATCATGGGAGCGGGTCTACGTGAAACGTTTGGCATGCTAGGAACGGGCGTGTACCTGGGCACATTCTGGAAGGCCGCCAGGTTTGCGTGCCTCACGCAGGACTACCAGCGGCGCCACCACGGCTGCGTACTCCGCGTGCTTGCATTTGTGACGAGCGTGCGCGCGTTGCCCCAGTCTGGTTGGACTTGTGGCTGCGTGCGCTGCGCTGGGGACGCGTGCGCCGCAACAGTGTCAGACCACCTCGGCGTGTGGCGGCAACAGGGTTGTGACGCATTGCATGCCCTGGCCAGCACCGACGCGTGCGGCGTGCGCGCCCGTGACGGCGCGCCTCGCTTCCTGCTGCGTAATGAGGAGTGGGCTGTGCGGCGCGAGCGCCTGTTTGTCACCCACACCGCACGCGTAGACGAGCAGAGCTTCTTTGGCGCGCGAGGCGTGTTTGACCCGCTCCATCGCGGCACGCGCATCTTGTGAGTGGCGGGCTTATTGGGCACGTTTTGAAAGCAACAGCACGAACAGCGCCGCCAGCGCCGCCAGTGCGAGCAGCCCCCACTGGCTACCGCTGTCACCGCTTCTTGCGCTAGGCGCCGGCACGCTGCGCCGCGCAGTACTCGCACGACGTGCGGCCGGCCGTTCACGCACTCGGTGCGGTGCTGTCGGCCGCCCAACGTAGCGCAAGGCCATCGAGATAGGCGGCTCGTCGGCCATGGCTTTCATCTGGATACAAGTACTGGTGCGATCGCGCCGACATCCAACGCTAGCCGATCGCGTCCAGCAGCGCGGCTGAGCCCTCTTGCTCCTGGATCTCACGCTCCGTGACACCCACAAGCCACTCGACGCCAGCCTCATACTCCATGCCCCTGTACTCGAACTTGGTGCCCTTGCCCCCGTGTTCCGAGATGAACTTGCGGTCCAGCTTGAACTTGACGATGCCAAAGTCCTCGAACGTGTTCTTGTAGCGCTCTTCGCTCCACTTGAAGATCCCGTGGCCTTCTCGCTTGAAGAAGTTGTTGGCCACTTCCTTGAAGCGCGCAAACGGCATGCAGAAGCCCTCCGCGCCGTGCACGATGGTCGGCTCGTTGCGCAGCACGCTCACAAGCGGGTGCGTGAGCTCCTTGAACTTGGACTTGTTCTCGTGGAAGTACTTGGGCAGCACGGACGCTTCGCGCGTGCGCGCTCGGCCGCCGGCGTCCAGCAGCGGCGCGCCGGCGGCGTCCACCAGCGGCTCCTGGTAGTTCGCCCAGATGTCCTTGTCGCCAAAGAGGCTGCTGACGTATTTGTACGCTGCCGCGCACTTGTGCAGCAGGTTGCCGATGTTGGCGCGGATCTTGGTGTCGAGGTTGGGATCCACCGAAGACGCCAGCACGCGCCTCCCAAACTCGCTGAGTACCACGCGGCGCGACATGGAGCCCGAGTTGTCGACCCACGACGCGAGCTCGTTGCCCGCGAGGATGCCAGGGATCTTCCACACGACGCTGAGCGCCTCCTTGTGCTTGCGCTGGATGGATGTGGGCTCGCCCGACACCATCGACTGCAGCTGCGCCTGGTCCAGCGAGAAGTCGTGCTTCACCTCATAGCAACGCCACATGAGCTTGTCCACGAAAGTCTCCAGGCCAAAGCTGCACGCGGTTATTGCAGGGGTCGTGGTGAGCATGCGCATGGTTCACGTCGCACACACGCCCCTGCGGCAGCCCGCCCGCCTCACACGCACCCCTGTTGAGACTTGTTGGCCAGCGTTTCGACGTCCTCCTCGTTGAAGAACCAGCCCACCGTCTTGAGCAGCAGCGACTTGCCCGTGCCGGCGCGCCCAACGATGAACGGGATGACCTGCCACTTGTCCGTGTTCGGCGCGTTCACCTCGTGCAGCAGCCGCCCCATGAAGGCGTAGTGCCACATGATCACGCGCTCGCGCTCGTACGCGTCGGGGATGCCCTTGTCGCCCACGCGGAACTGGTACGACAGCACCTGCTCCACCTCGGGCGTCGGCACGTCCGCCCAGTCGCTCTCCATGATTGCGACGTTGAAGGGCATGTCGTTGTAGTGGCACGCGACGACGTCCGCGGGGATGCTGGGGTCCCCCCACGGGTGGAAGCAGACGTCAAACACGTTGTACAGCCCGTTGTGGAACGCGTGCCAGTGGCGGTTGGGCTTGAGCTCCTGAAACTCGGGATCCACGCAGATCTGCATGTACTCCACGAGGCGGTTGAGGTTGCCCGCGACGGTCACCTGCTTCCACTGCTTCGTCTGCAGCTCCTTGGTCGTGTGCTCCAGCACAAACTGCTTGATGTCGCCGTAGCGGCGCCACGCGTGCGTCGCGTAGCGCACCTTGCGCGTGGCGTCTTGGGGGTCGTTGGTCAGAGGCGACATGATCTGCTCATACACGGCGCCGTTGTAGCGGCGCAGCCCGTGGTCGTGCAGCGTCTTGAGCACGTAGACCAGCAGCGAGTTGAACTCGCTCAAGTCTGCCTGCGTGAATGGCACGTAGCCGAACGGGTCCGTCGGCGCAGGGCAACCAGCGTCCACCGACGGGTCCAGCGCGCGACGCATGTGCAGGTCAGAGCTCATGACGAAGTACGCACGCGCGACGCAGTCCTGGATGCGCCCGAGCGCCTGCAAGAACCCCATGCCCGCCACGTCCTTGACGTCGCCGCTCTCGCCGGCGGAGTCCAGCATGGAGCGATAGCGCAACCCCGCCTCCAGCCGGATGCGCTTGAACATCTCCTTGTTGTACACGTAGCGCAGGTCCATGGACGACAGCGTGCCCTCTGCGAGCTTGTCGCTCACGCGCTTGCCGTCGGAGCACGTCCCCCAGAGCCCCGACACGTGCTGCAGCAGGCTTGAGTGCTTGGGCGGCAGGCGCGTCCACCAACTGAGCATATCGTTGACCAACGCCGCCAGCTCCCCCTCGCCCAGGTTCTTGTCCGTGTCGTCCGGCGGGCCACGCAGCGCACCCACGCGCGCCTCCAGCGCGCTCGCGTCAAAGTCGTCGTCGTCGCTTCCCGCGACGCTCCCGCCGCGGCTAGACGCGCGCTCATCGTCTTGAAGACCGCCGTGCCCCTGCGCGGCTGCCGCCAACGACTCGCCGGCTGCGACGTCCGATGCGCCGGCCGCGACGTCCGACGCGTCATCTTCCTCGGCGTCAAACAGTGCCGCGTCGCTGTCCTGCGAGGCGCCTAGAGCGCGGCGCATGGACGGAGACGGCAGCCGCTTGCGCTTGCCGCCATTCGCTGGCGACGAAGCGGCGCTTGAGTCTGACGAGTAGCTGGTGGAGCTGCCGCTCGAAGAGCAACTCGAGCCCGAGCGGCTGGATCGGCCTACCGAGGCGTCCATGGTGTGGGGTTGCGGTTGAGATCTCTCACGCAACCACGCCACCACAAATTTGTTGCGTGCGGCACCATGTGCATAATGATGTCTTCCGTTCACGTGCACGCGCGGTGCTCAGACGCCGCATGGGCTGCGCTGAGCGACAAGACTTGCGTCGTGCGCGTGGATTTCACAACCTTCAAGCACGCCCTGCGAGCTACGCCGCTCGTAATCCCAAACGCGCTCTTTGGCGCGCAGTGCGCTTTTCGGTTCGCTGGAATGATCTTGGGCGGCGCAGCGGTGCAAGCGTGTGTGCTCTCAGTGTGGAACTCCATGAGGAGCGCCGAGTTCGTCCAAGTGCATGTTCGCCTGCCACGAGACGACGCGCCGATTGTCAGCCTCTTGCTGCTCGCGCTGACTTCAGTATTCAGCCGCATCACCCACTGCGATGCGCGCGGCTGCTGCTACGACGACACTCGAGTGATCTTGCTGGAGCGGTGGGTCGACAGCGTTGACATGTTCTCTCCGAGCAATGAGTGGGTGCGTGAGCATCTTCCTACAGATACAATTCGCGGCCTCTTTTCGGAGGACTCTGCAAGCCTCAATACGCTGTCTGAAGAGCCACCGACTGTGGAAGATTTCACAGAGCTGCCAGCCTTGAGCTCTCCGAGGCATTCGCCTTCCACTGCTGGCTTGACGAGCAGTAGTACGTCGTCTGATGAGGAGCCTCTGCCTGTGCCCAGAGCGCGCGCACGGCGCAGGTGGCGTGCCCGTGGAAACAGCACTCGAGTTGAGAAGTAAAACATGGCCACGGTACGCGAAGTGGCATTTGACGAAATCGACGCGGCAGTGCCTCACGTCATCTTGTTTTTCGTGCCCTGGTGCCCAGCCTGCGTGGCTTTTAAGCCAACGTTCGCAGAGCTCCCCAATGCATTGCAACGCTTAGGCAAATGCGCGCAGGTGGTCGCCGTCGACCTCTCACGCCACCCAAACCCACCACACAGTTTGACGGGCGGTGTCATTTCTAGGGTACCGACAGTTGTAATGTTGGACGGACTTGGTGGTCTGCCGCGGGTGTATAAAGGAGAACTTTCTTTGCACTCAATTGCCATGTCTGCTCCAGCTGGACTATCTGGTGGGCACAGTCGCCGTATGGGGTGGAAACTTAGTGGTGGTGAGGCCCTGCAGGGCGGTGAAGATCTGGTGGGTGGATCTTGCGGAGTCTCCAGCGGTCGCAGCCGTAAGGCATTTCACATGAGCGGCGGAGCAGCCCTGCAGGGCGGTGAGGATGACCTCACTGCAGGCCATTTGAAGGGCGGTTCTCTTGCTGGCGGCGGCCTTCAAGGTGGTCAGGACCTGGAGGGTGGCGGCGGCAAGAAGAAGCGCAAGCACAATGTCAAGGGTGCCAAGAAGACGCGCAAGTCTCCAGCCCGACACACCCCGTGGATTGCGCACGTGTTTGCGACGTGGGAAAACATGAAGAAGCACCACCCTAGTGCAACTTACGGCAACGCCATGACAGCAGCCAGTCTCACGTGGCCAAAGAATTAGATTAATCGATATAATTACCCAGTCATGCCGGATTGTGCAAGTGATCTTATTCAAAAATCATGTTTTCTGACTCGTGTGTGACACACAGGGTCACATCCTTGAATGCGCTTCCAGTAGCATGTTGTAAGCGTAGTCGTCGTGTGTGCGCTGAATGTCTGCTGCAACCTCGTCGAAATCGACCAGGGCACTTGGACACTTTGCAGCAACGGCAGCGCGCATCATGCGCACTGCCTCAATTACGGCGTGCAGGCGAGTCCTGAAGATGCGAGGTGTGCCCGGCTTGACCTTGTTGTCCTTGAGTTGGAGCGCAACCTGAAACGCAACAACCTTGGCCGCTGCTACCAGCAGCTCCTTGAACTGCTCGCGTGCCGTGGTCGCAAACTCGCCTGCCCTGTCACACAGCTCCATCCAAACTGGGTCTAGCGCGAGCATGCGCATGGTTTCTATCCCCACGATATCGACGAGAGGAAGCGCATAGTCAGGGATGCTTGGCTGCTTGCTGCTGCTTCCTCGATGTGTTAGCCCAGTGTACAGCAACCCTAGGCCAGCAACCATGCCCCCAACGGCGAGGGCCTTTTTTGCCGAGTACGACATTTGTAGATGCTTACAGTGTGATACCATGACCGCCTGACCGCACCGCGCACAAATTTGCTTAACTCTGCACTCTTCACACCCACTTTTGGAATGGACTACTACTATTCGAGCCGCAAAAACTTGTGCTTGGACTGTGGCGTGGACATGGGTCCTACCAATCCTCGCCAGCTGTGTGGGAAATGGCGGTGCTACAACAAGCCCTCACCACCCAGCTCGCAAGAGGTCTCTCCAACAAGCACTAGCCAGCACAAGGTCAACGACACAACGGCTGCTGACGCGCCAAGTGAAAAGAAGTGAACGTCGTTTAACCAGCAGCCGGAAAGTGGGTGTTAATGTGCCTGCGGTTGCCTTTCCAGTAGTGGACGGCAAACACATCTGACGGGCAGCTGCGGCCACTCAGCGCGTGGTCTGGTTTAGCCAGGTAGTTCATGACATGCGCGGGGAGCTCCTGCAGCCACGCATTGAGCTCTGAACAACGATAGATGTTTAGCTCAAAGGCGCCCTGCTCGTATGCAGCCCCGCCATAAGCACCTGCACCTCTCCATGTTCCAGCGCCGTCCAGTGTCCAATGCTCAGGCTTGTAAGCTGATGCCCACAAATCCATGAGCGCCCGCCCTTCGGGTGTGTTTCGCACTGCCCACACACCCGCACAAAATGGCGCTGACAGCATTGACAGCGCTGGGTTGTTCAGCATTGGGGGATTCGGTGAGAACGCAAAGTGGCCGTCTTGAAAAAGCTGCGTGAATGGAAAGTCGCCGACAATGGTGGCGTCTGTGTCGACCCACATAACGGCGTCGTAATGTGGCAGCAGCTCTTGCACAAAAAACACCTTGCGCCACCACGGCGGCAGGTGCTCAAACCCCGTAGCACCAAACGTGTACTCAATTTGGTGCCGCTGCGCGTAGGCCCGCGTGTGCGCGATAAGAGCGTCAAACTGCGAGCCGGCGCGGTCATCGTACTGTACGAGCAGACATGGCATTTATCCTTATGCCCGCAACGCGTACATCACAGTGCCTGCCAGCGCCAGCTTGGTGACGGCCGACAGCGCAATGTACGCAGCTTCGTACGTCGCGAACGGCGGCTCCACGCGGCCTCTGCGCAACGTTGTCCAGCGCACAACCTGGTAGCTCTGAATGGCGCCAAACAGCGAGAAGAACGCGAGTTGGCTGTACACCATGAACTGCACGGACGCTTCCACAGGCTTGCCCGCGGCTTTGGCGTCTTTCACAAGCCTGGAGAAGTTGGCAAGGATGATGTACCATTTCAGCGCGAACAGCCCCCACGCTGGACCCAGCTGGCTCCACAAGATTCCGGCGTCAATTTGCGGCCTTGGGCGAGCGCCCACTGAAAACGCGTGCACGGCGTTTTGCTGCACCTCGCGCTCCGCGGTGAACCCCTGCAACATCAGGCCTGGCGTGATCAACGCCGCCGTCAGCGCAGACACGCTCTCTTTGGTGCCGCTGACCACAGAGATGAGGTACACCATCAAACTTGCACTGATGCTGTACTCGATCCAGCGAAACGGGTTCCAGCCGCGGCCAAACACCGCGCGCGAGTACCAACCACGCCCGAAAAAGTCGGTTGCGTACAGTGCATGAGCTGCCGCCGTGACCGCGAAAAAGCCCACCACCAGTTTGCGCAGGTCGACCCGCTCGCCAGCAACCAGCTTAACGGGAATGTCGACGCGCGAGTCATTTGCTGGCGCCTGCTCATCAAAAGTGGTGCGGTGCAGCTGAACCTGTCGAGCAGCAGCGTCCTGCGGCTTCAACACGAGCGCCGCACCCACCGCTGCTGCAGCGTGTAGCGCCGCTGCCGCCCAGTTGAGCGCTCGAAGAGACGAGGCCATGTGTGTTTATTTCATCTCGCACACAGCGGCACGGCAGGCAAAAATGGAGTTGGCCGAGAGCAGCAGCATGCCCTGGCGGCTACAGCTAGAGGAGCGCGCAGATCTTAAACACTCTGATCAGACAAAGTTGGCGTCATGTTACTAGGTGGGCGGGCAGCAGGAGC
>Ga0164295_10002947_pt1 | contig 13833 bp, 10 predicted proteins | sample GEODES006metaG_FD_111798 | JGI IMG/M metagenome (GOLD analysis project Ga0164295, IMG submission 111798) | Oligotrophic lake water microbial communities from Sparkling Lake, Wisconsin, USA - GEODES006 metaG | ecosystem: Environmental > Aquatic > Freshwater > Lake | place: USA: Sparkling Lake...
GCCGGAATGACCAGCGTACAGATTGCGCTCATGTGGACAGCACCCCGTTAGCCATCCACCACAACAACCATTTCCGCTGAGCCATGGCACCCGTGCCGGGATGAGAACCCTTCATGCAAGGTCCTCACGCAGAAGAGGGCTCGTCTTGCCAACAGTGCGGACGGCAGTTCGCCCCACAACGTCATCCCACTCGCTCACCGGAATTCCAGTCGCCCCCCGCAGCGCAATCAGATCACAACCTGCAACCACCTCGCCAGCATTGATCTGCCTAATAGCAAAAATGGTTCGGCGGGCATAGTGCCGCGCCGTCGCCTCGTCCGCCAACGCCTCCTTCTTGGACTGCCCTAAAAGCAGTTGCACGAATTCGCACTGCTCGCGAAAACGCCGACAGTCCGCCGCATCCATGGCGTGGTAGTGGTCGTTCCCAGAAAGAGTCTTATCGAATGTGAAATGCTTCTCCAGCACTACCGCTCCGGCCAGCCATGCTGCGATCAGCGGAAGCATGTCCGGCGTTGGCCTGGTGTGGTCGGAATAACCGATGAGCCTTCCTGGAAAAAGACGGCTCAGATCACTCACCATAGCCAGATTCGCAGACTGGTAGTCGCACGGGTATTTCAGAATGCAATGCATAACGATCACATCCGCCGCCCCAGCCTCTTCGAGGATACGGATCGCGCATTCGATTTCATCGGGATTGCTGGCACCTGTCGACATCACAACTGGCTTGCGACATTCCCCGACGGCACGTAGCAGCGGCACGTTCGTGATGTCTGCGGATGCCACCTTGAAAAACGGACAGATCGGTTCTAGGAATCGAACCGCTTCCAGATCGAACGGCGTGCTGAGAAAATCAATACCGATCTCGCGGGAATATGCCGCCAGATATTCATAATCGCCTTTGTCAAACACGTCGTATTTTTTGAACAGCTCAAACTGTGATGGTGTTGGCTCCTCTCGAAGATCCCAATATGCGGGACTCGTCAGCGCGGCAAGCTTTTCGGCCTTATATGATTGAAATTTAGCGGCATCGGCGCCACCTTCCTTGGCGAGGCGGATGAGATCCATCGCGCGTTCGACGCTGCCCTCATGATTCACACCGATTTCAGCAATCAGATACGGGCGTGAGTGAGGCTGGATCACCCGAGATCCCAGCTGAACCGGCTTGACATCACCGCGTGCCATCAATTCACCCTCTTCGGTAGTATTCAATTACGAACAGGTATCGGGGACCCGGCGCCACGGTCACGGAAGAGCTCTGAGGAAGTCTGTCATTCGATTCTTCAGAATTAAAACCCGATCCCATGGCGCACGAAACAGGCTTAGGTCGTTGGCGAGAAACGACTCCACTGCTTCCCGAAGCATATATTCCATGCCTGTTGAAGCTACTTGCTCATCCTCGGCAAGCGGCGTCGCGGCCGCAAGGGGCTCGATCGCTGGGATGACCCACCCCCCGAGAAGTCGCCCCGCACCGAAACCCCGAGAATCCTCCGCCAGCAAGATTGACGGCTTCCTGAGGTTTGTGCAGAGAAGATGCGCATGGACGCGGTAGCCTATATGGAGCGAACAATTGGTATAGAGCTCTATCATGCGTTCCGACGCCCCCGAGATATCGCACCAGGCTATGCTCCTGTCCATCACCCAGGCCAGCAACTGGCGGTCGGCAACTGCTGCCCCTGCCCCGTACGCGGCCGTATAATCCTTCGCGGAAGGAGCGTGGTGAAAAGCTACCAGCACGTTCTCCAAGCCGAAGGTCTGGCACGCGAATTCTACGACTCGGTGAAATTGCTGCTCAAAACCGGTTCCTTCCCGACGCCCTAATACGCCGGCAGAAACCACCACACGCCCGGCATCTCTGGCGGCGACCGGTTGGTCTAACGGAACATCTTCGAAGAAAAGAACTGGGCAACCCGTTACCGTGACATGATCCACACCTGCACAACCCAGAAAGACAGCAGCCTCGATGTCCCGCACGCTGTTGCGGAGTCCGTCGGCCCTGATTCGTGCGAGCAGGTATCGGGTATCAGGCGTTGGAATCGTACCAGTGACGGCGCTCCACCGACCGTCTTTGTGATTCCACCCTAAACCCATAGTTACGATCGGCACCCTGATTCTACCGAGCATCGGCGGCAGTAGATCATAGGGGGACACCATTCGCTGCCGAACCGCAGGACCGCCGCAGAGGATCAAAGCCTTGGCAGCGTTTATCGTGGCCAACTTTGCGTCGTTGATAGGTTCCCATGAGTTGAGATTGTGAACCTGACGATCAGGCCGCACTTGCTTCAGAAGCGAGTGCGCGCTGTGCCGAATAAGGAAGTCACCCGCGTTGTTACGCGCCCCAGTCAGAGTGACATACATTGTCCCAACATCCGGTAAAATGCCGATTCTCACCGACGCAGCGCCGCGGCCGCTGGCGGGCAGGGCAGCCTCCATTATCGGCTTAGATTACACGATGTCCGCCGGAAGTTCCGAGCGGACGCTCTGGGCCCGAATCAAGTCGCGGTGTCTGTCCTGCTGTCCGTGGCGGCCAGTGCTCACTCCGGAGCCGAAGCGACCTCGCCACCGTTGCGGGTGCAGAGGGCCTGATAGACGTTCAGGTCGATGCCGTTGTCGAGTCGCCGTACCGAGGCGTCGCCAAACAGGAAGTGGACGCCGTTGGGATGCTCGCTGGAGAAATCGTCGAAATGACCATCAGCGTGGTTGGGGACGTGATCAGCAATGCCGACGATCCGCACCCGCTGCGCCTTGGCACCGGAGATGGAGCCTGTCCAGGTGCTTGACCCCAGACGCGATCGCCGCTCCCCCACCATCAGCGTCTGGCTCAAACCGTCGGACAAGTGCTTCATGGCGGTGGTGCTGTTGCGATAGAAAATGCCCTCACCCGCCGCCGGAACATCATCCACTTCGCTGACGCCGAAGACGCCCACATAGTTGTTCTTGGCCACCTCTGTCAGCGCGGCCAAGGGACCGCCATCAACCTGACGGTAGAGAACGCCATTGACGGTTGTCTCTTCCTCGCCGTCATCGGTGCCGATGGAAAAAACGCCGCCAGCCTCTGTCGGCCCCTGTCCATCGGAGGGGCAGGAAAACATCGAGACAACAGCCTTGCGCACAGCCGCCTGCTGGCTGGGATTGGCTGGATCGTACACCGGAGCCGTCCGGACGATGCGGTTGTAGAGATTACCCTCCTCAACCTGCGGGAGCAGTTCCGAGGCCCATCCCCACCCAGGCAATTCGTCGGCCGCCTCGGCCGGAGTGTGCCCCTGCTTGACACCGGCCCAGCCGGCAGGGAACCGCCGGGCATGGTCGTGATAGTGGTGCAGTGCCAAGCCGACCTGCCGCATGTTGTTTTTGCAGTTGGCCGCCCGGGCCGCCTCGCGGGCCGACTGCACCGCCGGCAGGAGAAGGGCCACGAGCGTGCCAATGATCGCAATCACAACCAGGAGTTCCACCAGCGTGAAACCCCGGCGAGCGGTTGAATCGGTGACGGGGAAGCTGTTGACTGCCATGATCAACTCCATCGATGAATGTGTCGAGAAAGAATGAAAAAAGCGGCTATTCGAGACCACTGTCCCGCGCACTCGCATCAAGATTGTGTATCGATCCAGCACAAACCATTCTACCTGCAACTCTGTTGCGATTGCAATAGGATCGCAATAGAAAAAGAATGCCCCCGAGAGGAGGGGGCCGATTGCCACTCTCGCTCCTACCGGCGCTGGGCAACGCAACACAGCATGGGCATGGCTGACAGAATGTGGCCCAAGCACCGCATCATGCTTGCCGACCGGCGGAATCCCACGCCCTATCGGGCGGCGAAGTGGCCTATCCTGGATGCAGTGGGGACAGGGATGCTTTGTCCAATGCCGCGTGGCGAAAAAAAGGGAACCCCAGGAGGCTACTCGCAGTTACCGCACTGCCCCTTCAGGAGAACATCGGTCACAACGCGCTTTGCCGCCGCTCCCCTCCCGGCTGTCTTGGGCGTTCCCCGACGCTCGGACGCGGCATGGCCAGCAGCTGTGGTCGGCGGCTGTCTGGGGGTGATTGAGACGTTGACATCGTCCAAGCAGGAGACTTCACCACAGGTCAGGCAGACGAAATGGGGATGTTCCGCAGCAGCCTCCCCATCTTTTCCGCGTCTCTGAAACTCGAATCGCCAGACGTGATCACCCAATTCCACCCGCGACACCAACCGGGCCTCGGTGAGTTCCGTCAGATTGCGGTAGATCGTGGCCCGATCAAAGCCCTTATCAGACAAGGCCGCCGCCACCTCGGCATGGGTTTGGGGACCGTGCGCCCGAGTCAGGTGCTGCAGGACTGTAAGCCGAGCGGCAGTACAGCGAAGGCCTGCAGCCTTGACCATTTCCCTGACATCAGAGGAGATATTCTTGTTCGCGTCGGCCATGGCTGAATTCTAACACACCCGAGGCAACACACAGTGGCGTCTGACGCGCTGCGGCCTTGAATCGCATGAGGACATCACTCCGGCGGACCCCTCCGTGCCGCCTAAAATCAGACACCCAGACGAGCCTGTACAAATCTTCAGACTTGCTGGCTGCCCGCTCCATCCTCCGCGGCCACCGCGCTTCGCAGCATAGCACGCCCCACCAGATAGATCAGAAATCCGACCGGGCCAGCGAGGAACGTGAGCACGAGGCAGAGCGACCGCAGTGGCCAGGGGATCGCCAGCCGCACCGCATCACGGGCGATCCACGCCCCCACCACCATGTCGAAGACTAAGTAATGCGTCCACGCGGCGGCAAAGACCCAGTCGTCGGCAAATGCCTCCCGCAGCCCGCTGAGCGTGAAGAGATTCTCCGGGGGCGGCCCCTGCTCAAGAATTTTCCAGACCAGCACAGCCGCATAGCAGGCAGCCAGCGCCCCCGGCACAACCACGGCACAGAGCAGCCCCGACACGATCCGCCGCGCCGGAAAGAGCACCAAGCCGATCCAGGCCACCAGAGCGAGTGTGTTGGTGATTTCAAAGAAGCGTTGTGGAGTCATCAGGGTTCTCGAGGAGGTGATAGGTCCTGGGAAAAGGGCCAACTGTCATTCCTGCCGCGAAATCCCATTCTAGTTCGGCTTTCGTAGCGCTTCGGCTGCGGGACGGCGCTGGTTACGTCACTTGCCCGCAGCTGCTCGGTGCTCCTCGAGCGTTCGCCGACCCCTCCGCCTCCGTCACCCGATGTATTTACTCGGTCGTCGCTCCAGCTACGCCAGAGGCGCTTGAGCCAATCCCAACGGGCAGGAGCGGCCGCGTTTCTGACACCGATTCGATCCGGCCGTCGCGCAGGCGGATGATCCGCCGGGCCCGTTCGGCGATGTCGTTTTCATGGGTCACCATCACAATCGTCCGCCCGGCCCGGTTGAGGGCATCGAGCAGGTTCATGATGTCGTGGCTGGTGGCGGTGTCGAGATTGCCGGTTGGCTCGTCGGCCAGAATCACATGCGGGTTGTTGACCAGCGCCCTCGCGATCGCCACCCGCTGCTGCTGTCCTCCAGAAAGCTCCGTGGGCCGGTGGCCGAGCCGGCCCGAGAGGCCGACCAGTTCCGCCAGCTTGAGGCAGCGCTCGCGGCCGCCGGGTAGCGGGGGCCGCTGATAGGAGAGTGGCACCTCGATATTCTCCACCACGCTCAACTGCTGGATGAGATTGTACGACTGAAAAATGAAGCCGAGATACCGGCCGCGGACGCGCGAGAGCGTTTCGTCGTCCATCGCCGCCACATCCTGGCCGGCAAGGAAATAATGCCCCGTGGTGGGCCGATCGAGACAGCCGAGCACATTGAGCAGCGTGCTCTTCCCTGAGCCCGACGAGCCCATGATCGCCACGAAATCCCCCTGCTGGAATTCGACTGATACGTTGTTGAGCGCCTTCACCTGATGGCCGCCGAGCGTGTAGACCTTCGACACCCCCACGATGCTGGCCACGCTCTGCCGCTGGGAAACAGGCTGCAGATTATTCATGACGCAGCGCCTCGATCGGGTCCATGTTGGCGGCCCGGCGGGCCGGATAGATGCCGAAGATGATCCCGACGCCGACAGAAATCCCAAATGCCGCGATGATCGACCAGGGGGCCAGCCGGGGCTCCAGATTGCGAATATTGGGAGGCAGCGCCGTCCACACCTCCGGCAGGAACGTGCTCACGAGTTGCCTGATGCCGTTGACCGTTGGCCCGCAGAGAAAGCCGACGAGCACCCCCAGCAGCCCGCCGGTGCCGGAGAGCACGACCGTTTCCCAGAGAAACTGCTGCACGATCTCCCCCTTGGTCGCTCCCAGCGCCCGGCGGATGCCGATTTCGCGCGTGCGCTCCGTCACGGTGGCCAGCATGATATTCATGATGCCGATGCCCCCCACCAACAGCGAAATGCCCGCGATCAGCAGCAAGAGAACGTTAAACATCGCCCGCATCGTTTCGGCCTGTTCGAGCAGTTCTTTCGGCACCACGACGGCGTAATCGACGTTCTTGTGGTAGCGCTCTAGCAGCGCGCGGATAATGTCGGCGGTGGCATCAACCTCAGCCATATCCTCAACAACCGCAGTGATCTGCGTCAGCTCGACCGTTTCCAGCTGCGTGGCCCCGGCGCGGACGGTAAAGACCCGGTCGCCAATCCGCGCTCTGAACGTGGAGAGTGGGATGTAGACATCCCGGTCATACTGCCGGGCATCGAGGCTGCCGCCGATCGCCGCTGCCGCCGTTCTCTCCGCGGCGATCCCCACCACCACATAAAACTCGGTCCCGAGTTGCACCGCCCGGCCGAGCGGATCTTCGATCGGAAAGAGCTTGGCGGCCGCCTCCCAGGCGAGCACCACCACATTGGAATAGCCCTGCATATCGACCTGCGAAATTGGCCGGCCGCGGGCGATCTTCAGCCGGTTCATCCCGAAATAGTCGGGCGTGCAGCCGATCACCTGACCATCGATGAAATGCTCCCGGTGACGCACCTCGCGGCTGATCTCCCGCATCGGCACCGCCCGCGTGACCGTCGGCACATTGGAGATGATCCGCTCGTAGTCGTCGCGGAGCAGGCCGTAGCTGATACCGAAGCGGCTGCCGACATCCCGGGAGGATTCTTCGGCCGGCTTGATGCTGCGCACGATGATGCTGGTAGCGCCCAGATCCTTGATCTGCTGCTGGGCCTGATAGCTCACCCCCTCCCCCATCGCCACCAGCCAGATCACGGCGGTGACGCCGATGAGGATGCCGAGCACCGCTAGCGCCGAGCGGAGTTTGTGCAGCATGAGGCTGCGAAAACCGAGGCGGAGTTGCTGGAAGAGATTCACGCTGACGCTTCCTGCCGGTGAACCGGCCCCCGCTTGCCATCCATCGATCGCTGTGCCTGCGGCAGAGCGCAGGCACCCTGTTCCTGCCCGTTTCGGCCTGACAGGTTATCCCCGGGGCTTGGCAGCCGCTGCGGTGCTGCGTGGACCGCGCCGCTTCCCACCCTCGCCGGAGCCTGGAGACTCTTCACCTTCGGCCGGTTCCTCGCCGATGGCAGCCCGCGGATTGAGCACCACGACATCTCCCTCAAGCAGCCCGTCGGTGATCTCGATCAGCTTGTCGTTCCCCTGGCCGAGCGTCACCTCGCGGCGTTCCACGGCCTCTCCCCGGCGCACGCCGCAGAAAAACTTCCCCCGCTGTTCGGCCACGGCCGCCACAGGCACGGCAATCACATCCTCGAGTTGGGCCACGATGATTTCCACCTCAGCGGTGAACCCGGGGCGGAGATCGCCCGGCTCGCCGTCGATCCGCACCTGCACGATGTATTTCTTGGCGGTCGACATCCAGTTCGACTGGGGCCGGTTGGCGACCGAGGCGACGGTGCCCTCGAAATCGCGCCCCTGCACCCGAATGCGAGCCCGCATCCCGCTGCGGATCTTGTCGACTTTTGCCTCGTGAACCTCCACGTCGGCCCGCATGCGATTGAGGTTGGGCAGCCGCAGGATCGTCGTTCCCTCGTTGACCTTCGCGCCATTTTTGATTTCAGATTCGCGGTCGCGATTGCGCTCGTTGGCATAGATCACCAGTCCATCCTTGGGAGCCTTGAGCACGCACTTGGCGAGCTGGGATGTGAGCCGGTCGAGCTTGGCCTTTTCCAGATCGAGCGAGGCCTGTTCGCTGTCGCGTTTCGCCTCCGCCGCATCCCGCTTGCTCTCCAGCTCCGTGATCATTTTCGGGCGTCCGAAACGTTCCAGCACATCGAGCGCGATTTCGGCGGTGCCAAGATCGAGCTTGGCCCGATCGACGGCCGACTTCTGCGCATCGAGCTGCTGCGGGGTGATATAGCCCTTGCGAAACATCCGCTCCCCATGCTCAAGCGAATTTCTGGTCGCCTGCAGGCGTTCGGTGGCGGCCGTCACGTCCGACTCCGCCTTGCGCAGATCCTTCTTGTAGGTTCCCTCGACATACTCCTCCACGGCGATTTTCGCGGCGCTGTAATCCTTGGACGCCTGGATATTGGCGGCACGGGCCTTCTCATAAGCGATCTTCTGGGCCGACACATCCTCCGCCAGCTTGGAGCTGTCGAGCTTCACCAGCTCCGTTCCCTCGGTGACACGCGAACCGTCCTCGATCAGCCACACAATCGTGGCCCCCCCCGCCACAGCACAGACGATGTCGACATTCTCGTCGCTCACCATGCTGCCGTCTTCGGTCACGCTGATGAGCAGCTCACCGCGTTCGACGGTGTGGGAGGGGATGTTGGCCAGTGGATTGGCCCCGCTCCCCTTGCCGATATGGGCCAGCACCCAGGGGGAAGCCGCGGCACCGCCGGCCACTACAGCGAGGAAAAGGAGCGTTTTCCACGGGATGCGGAAGCGCCGGCGGAGCGGTTCTGCGGCCTGTTCAACGATCGGATCGCCGAGAATCCCGGTAATCGCGGCGACATCGGCTCCGGCAGACAGCGGGGGCGCGGCGGCCGGCGTGGCAAGATCGTGCTGGGTGTTTTGCATGGCTACCAACTCCCCCTGAGTCCGGGATACGCAAGCTTCGTGTGGAGCTCAAAAGGAGCCTTCATGCCCCCTTGGCTTCGATGCCTCAACCAGCCTTGATTCTACACCTTCAACCGCCCCTGCCGGCGCCAGCGGAGGTGGCTGATTGAAAAAACGATCTCATTCCTTCTCCGCAGTGCGAGCTGCTCCGCCCAAGGCAGGCAGCCCGGGGATTTCGAGCGGCCAGAGGCGGTTTGGCTTGGACGCTGCCGCGGCAGCGGCTTCAGTGGGTGCTGGAATCGGCTCGGCCTGCACGGCAGGGCGGGGCGCGGGAGTGGCGGGGAGCTCTTTTCCATTGTCATCGACATTGGCAGCCTTCGGGGCCGGAGCGTCAACCTCCTCGAGGTGCCGCAGCCACTCCTGCGGAACCGGGGGGGGGAGCGGCATTTCGTCTTCGGTGGCCCGCTCGGCAAACGTGAAGGGGCGATCGATCCACATCCCGTCGTCGGTCAGTTCCATCACCCCCATCTGCTGGGCCAGAGCCGCCCGGGTGGCGTAGTAGTTGATCCAGATGCTCGTCAGCGCGTCCTGCGAACTGCGCAGATCGTTGAACGCGAAGATCAGGTTGAGCGTGGCGGTGGGGCCGAGCTGGCCGGCGGTCGGATCGTTCGTGGTGGTGCCGTCGGCACCGGGCATCGGGGGAGGTGGCGCCGGCTGGTTGAGCGTGAGCCGGGTCTGATCGACGCGGCGAATGGCGATGATCACGGCCCGTCGCTGGGTTTCCAGATTCCGCTTATCGAGATCGAGCTGTCGCAGCGAATTCCGCAGTGCCAGCTTGATTCGATCCTCATACTGAATCTGCTGCCGGCGTACCTGCTGGTAGTCGAGGATGGCCTGACGGAAATTATTGCGCTCGGTGAGCCGGGTGAGGGGAGCATCAAACTGCAAACCGGCCGACAGCCCTCCAGTAGGAGTGCGGAATTTCGCCGGATTGTTGCCGACGGTACTGACATCCCCCGCCACGATCACGTCCAGGCCGGCCAACAGCGACATCGCGTTGAACTGGATCAGCCGCCACTGATCAACGAGTGCCGCCCGGTTGTTCATCCAGTCGAGCCGGTTGGCACGGGCGATCTCAAAGGCCGCATCGGGATCGAGCGGCTCCAGATCGATCGCGATCGCCTCGACGCGCGAACGGGCCTGGATGAGCGACATCTCATCGACAGCCCCCGACACATCGGTGACAAGCTTCACCAGCTTGTCGGCGGTGGCGCGGAGGTTGTCGGCGGTGATCCCCTTCTGCAGCAAGTCGATCTCTCCCTCCGCCTGTCGCGAACGCTCGAGCAGCCTGCCGAGGTCGTCCTTGAGCAGCCGCATTTCCCGAGCAAATGTTTCCCGCTCCGTCGGCCGCATCCCGGCCAGCCGGCCAGCCGACTTCGTAGCGGCCAACTTGAGATCGCCATCGATCGTTCCTGCCTGTACCTCCACCCGCTTGCGCAGCGACCCCAGCTTCTCGAGGCTCGCCTCGATCACTTGCCGGGCAGCGTCATCCTCGTCAGCCTCGGTCTGCGGATCGGCCGCGGTGGCGTCGAACTTCGGATCGTCCGGGCCGATTGCTGCTTCGGCACCTGCAGACGAGGTTCCAACGGATAATTCCTCCGCCGCCAGTCCGCGATCTTCGGTGCTTCCCGTGTCGGAATCGCCAGCGGAATCAGGGGGCGGAATTTCCTCCGGTCCGTCGCCTGTCGCCTCATCGACGCGGGGATCTTCTGTTTCCTTGAGGTTCTCCTCACTACCGAATGAGTTGGCAGCCAGAAAATCGCCGAAGTCGTTTTGCAGCGACTGAACCTCGGGACTGATGAACTGAAACGGCTTGATGAATGTTTCGTCGAGTGCCACCGGCGTGTCGGAGGGGAGGCAGAGGATGTTGACCTTAAAGGCCTCAAGCTGATTGGTGAGCGACGTCTTTGCCTGCAGCAGGCCAGCCCGGCCGGTTTCCACGCTCTGGCGGAGCTGATCGACCTGATCGAGGCCGACGGTGCCTGCCTCGAGATTGGCATCGAGCAGGGCCAGCGCCCGCTGCTGAGCGGCGAGATTCTGTTCGGCGTTGCGGATCTGCTGCCGCAGCTGAAGCAGGCCGAGGAAGCCCCCGATATTGCCGGCACCGCCGCCGGCAAAGCCCGCCCCGCCGGTGCCGCCACCGCCGGTTTGCAGGCCGACGCCATTGCCACCGAAGAACACGCCGCCGATGTTGCCGAAGCCGCCGATGCCGGTGCCGGTGAACCCCGTAAACCCGGTGCCGCCGAAAAATCCACCGCGGCGTTGCAGCTGCTGCGGCGTGCTGCTCCCGAGGGCAACCTGCAGGAAAAAGCCCTGCCGGTAGAACTGCAAGAGGCGTACATTGGCCAGCAGCGCCCGCTCCACGATCGTGAGCGGCTCAAGCGCAATCGAGCGGCCGGAGCGACGCAAGAGCGGCTGGATGAAGTTGAAATTCACCAGCGAGACATTCGTGTATTTGTCTGGCCCGGCAAACTGCCACATGATCGAGTTGGCAACACCCACCACGAGCGTGCCGGCAGTGGCGAAATATCTCTTGGCCTGGATCGTGGAGGCGGTGGTCCAGGTGGTCGATTCACCAGCGGAATTGAGCGGGCCGCTGTTGGCATAGCCGGTGGCATTGCCACCGAAGAGCTGGATGTCAAACCGGAATCGCTCGGTGCTGACGTCGAGGGCGGAGAGATAGAGCGTCTCCATCTGGTCCTGCCAGTCGAGTGAATTGAGGTAGGCCAGCCGGATCGCCGAATCGAGCGACAGCTTGATGGCGCCAGAGTCGGTGATCTCCGCCACCTCGCACAGCCGCTCCCGCCAGGCGGGGTTGTCGAGGCTGGTGCGATCGCCGTTGTTGTGCCACTTCGGCCAGCCCTTCTTGCCATCGACACAGTGCATGTAGCGATGGGACGTCGGATCATCCGGCGGCATCGGCGGGAAAATCTGGTTGTAGGCGTCGTAAAACCGGCTCCGCTCATCCTGGCGCACGTTGAAGCTCGCCGGCACCGCCCAGCGGGGATCACACGATTTCTCAGCCAAGAGCGTGCTCACCTCCCGATCGGCCTGCACGTAATAGCGGCCGCGGGTACATCCGGGCGCACCGCCAGCCAGCACGGCTATCGCCAGCACGACATGCAGGAGTTGGAGGGAGTACAACCGCTTCGCCATGACTGATGAATCCAGGCCCCCCTGGAAACGCGTCTGTCAGGAATGCCCGCTTTGGTGAGGCGCAACCGCCACCACAAGGCATCAGGAAGGTGATCGTCTGAATGCCCCCCGCGACTTGAGCGGTTTTGGCGTTTGGGAGGGCTGGGCAGATTTTTCTGGATGGGCGGGAAAGTTTGCTCAGTCGGCGCGGCCCATACAACCGATACCAACCTCCAGAAGTCTGTTTTCTCCGGGAAAGGCTGCTTGCCCCCTCCCGGCCGACTGAAACCGAGGCGGTATGGACCGGCGTTGCTGGTGGTGTGCGCTGGGTTGGTGGGGGTCGCTGCTGCTGGCGACTGCGGCCGCCGCTGCGCAGACGGAGCCGCTGGGCTATCCCGAGAGCCTCGGCGACGAGCCGCCGGCAAGCTCCGTGGTGCGGAAACGGGCCGACGAGCCGCAGGTGCCGGCCGGCCTCGATACCTACCGGGCACCGGCCCACGCCAGTGATCCCGACGGCCTGCTGGCCTGGTTTCAGGAGCCGGCGCCAGCCTCCCCCTGCGATCGGGAACTGGTCGACCCGGCCTGGATGGGGCCGGGTGAATATGCCTATCATTTGTCAGACGATCACTGCTGGTGCTCCCGCGATCACACCCGTGCCTTCCGCATGAACTACATGGGTCGGCTGTGGCTGTCGGCCGATCTTCTCCTGTGGGCCACCTCCGGCAACTCGCTGCCGGGCCTGGTCACTGCCAGTCCTGCCGGCACCCCCGCCTCTCAGGCGGGCGTTATCGGCCAGCCCGGAACGAGCATTCTCTTTGGCAACGACTGGGTGCCCGGCACGATGCGCCCCGGCGGCCGGGTGACGGTCGGGTATTGGTTCGACCCCCGCCAACTCGACGGCATCGACGCGCAGTATTTTGAACTTGCCGATGCACAGTCCAGCGGCACATTCGGCAATCAGGGGGGGAGCCGCCTGCTGGCCCGCCCCTATGTCGATACCCTGACAGGCCAGCAGGCGGCGGTCCTCTTCCCGCCCCCCTACACGCTCCCCGCCGATCCGACGCTGCTCGATCGCTCCATCACCGCCAGACAGGCCACGCGGTTTCAGGGATTCGATCTGATCCTCCGCCGATCACTCACCTGCGACTCGTTCCACCGCCGCTGGCTTGTCGGCGGCTACCGCTACCTGCAACTCAACGATTCGCTGAACATCACCGATTCCTCGGTCGTCTCCTCCGGCCCCGCCCCCGGCTATCCGCTGACCAACATCGTCGCCACCGATTCCTTCCAGGCCCAGACGCAGTTTCAGGGGGGCGAGTTCGGCATCATAGAACGCTGGTGGCAGCAGCGCTGGTCGCTGCAGGTGCTCGGCAAGATGGCGCTGGGGGCGAGCATCTTCGACACCGATATCTCCGGCTCCACGCTCGCCACCCAAACGGCCAGCGCCTCAGGCTCCCCGACCACGCTCTCCAATACGCCGGGATATGTTCTCTCCCAGCCAACGAACATCGGTTCGCACGGCTCGTCGCTGTTTGCGGCGGTGGGCGAGGTGGGGGTGACTGCCGACTACGCCATCTGGTCGCAGTGCCGACTCTCGATCGGCTATACGTTCATCTGGTGGTCGACGGTCGGCCGGGCCGGCAGCCAGATCGCCCCGAGTGTCAATCCGACCCAGTTTCCCCCCGGCACGCTCTCCGGACCGGCCCAGCCGGCC
>Ga0164295_10002948_pt1 | contig 13827 bp, 14 predicted proteins | sample GEODES006metaG_FD_111798 | JGI IMG/M metagenome (GOLD analysis project Ga0164295, IMG submission 111798) | Oligotrophic lake water microbial communities from Sparkling Lake, Wisconsin, USA - GEODES006 metaG | ecosystem: Environmental > Aquatic > Freshwater > Lake | place: USA: Sparkling Lake...
AACTACAGGATCGTTTGATTTGATTTTAGCGAATACATTTTCTTGTGCTACAGGAACATTCTCTTCATCCGTTTCTGCGCCTACATTTATTGGTAATGATGGAATATTCGGTGTATCTGTTTCTGCACCTACATTTACTGGTTCTACAGGAGTGTTTAGCAATACAGTTTCTGCACCAGCATTTACTGGTTCTACAGGAACATTTAGCAATACAGTTTCTGCACCAGAATTTACTGGTTCTACAGGAGTGTTCAATACTTTGATTGTAAATAGAATTATATTAAGACCACAATAATTATAACAGTAATAAAAATAAAAAAACATATTTTATAAAAAATAAAAAATATATAAAAAAATATTTATTTATATATTTTCTTTTTCTTTATGGAGTAAGATTATTTTTACATAAACCAATCCAATTTCAAAACCCATTCGGTAGTTTTAATAAACACGTTTCGATTTGTTCAGAGCATTCAATTGAATTCTCCGTATTTTTACTCTTATCATTATCATTCTCTCGAGGTTCAAATACCGTTTTCCATCCAACCATATCCGCCTTTCCAAAACCGTTATACTTTGAGGATGTTGTTTGTATAATACGATAATTACATTTTCGATAAAACGTCTTCCTTTTCCACCACTGGTTCTGAAATAGTTCGTGACGATCAATAATATCTACGACAATCGGATTTGAATGTCGTTCTCTCAGAATCCTGCCTACCGATTGTTCTATATCCGTCTTAGGACTAACCATAACTAATATCGACAATGTTTTAATATCGAGGGCTTCTGCCGCCATTGCATACGTAGCTAATACAATCTGCTGATCTTCCGTGTCTTTTAATGCGGACTCTTTCATCCCTCCAACATAGTATCCGCGAGTAGCAAATCCATGATAACCTATCGCGTCATATAGATAAGTAAGTAGCGACCGATTGTGCGCAAGAACCATTATTTGCCCGTCCTCATTTTCCAAAACCAAGTCTTTCAGAACGCGTATAATAAAATCAGATCTTGGTCCGAACTCGCATATTTTCTTAATCATCGAAGAAAATTTCGGCGTCCCTTTCCAATCGAGTTCGGTTTCATTATAATCGTCGTCATAAGATATATATTCGATTCCTCGTATACAAACTGGATCTTCGTCTTTACGAGTTTCGGTATAGATTTTATCCCCGATAAACATATAGAGTAGTTTCGTCAATCCGTCTTTTCTCTCCACAGTCGCCGATATACCCAACATATACGGAGTTACCACTTTAAGTAAGGTTTTCGAAAATTCCTCACTACCAATACGATGGACTTCGTCGATAATCGTTAATCCAAAACAATCAAATGTAGATGGGTGAAAATCGCGACTATACATCGTTTGTATCATTCCAATAACGATATCTTTTCCTTCGACTTCAAATGTATTCGCCTGTATTTTTCCAACTCGCGCAGATGGGAGGAACTGTGCGATCCTCTCTATCCATTGGTTCATAAGGAATTCTTTATGAACTAAAATAAGCGTTTTTTTCTTTAATTCGGCGGTAATCTTAAGTGCCATCACGGTCTTTCCTCTGCCACATGGAACTTCTAGAATAGCTCCACCACCTGCTTCATTTAATCGAACATAATCTAAATATATGTTGACAATATTATTTTGGTAATCTCTTAATTCACTAGTAAATGCAATATCGGTAGAGTCGCCCTCGGTAATTTCAGATTTCGCAGGTAGTCCATATCGCCGAATACCGAAAAATCTCGGAATATAAATTTTATTCGTATTCTCTCGATAAATGGGAAAACAAGAATCCGTGACTGATGCCATAGGGTTAAAACTTATAGGCACCATTAACAACTCTTTTTTAATCGCATCTATATCTTCCGAACTAAGAATTGATTTTGGAATCGTATACCCCTTTTTTCCAAGATAGGATTCATTTAGGACAGCGACTTTATATTCTTCGGTCAAAGTATGGATTACGATCGGCGTTTTTTTAACCGCTTTCTTTTTAAAATTACGATGCATGTATTCGTATGATAAATAATAAGAGTATGAACTATATATTATAGAAAGTTCTTTTTAGGTAGATTCAATTTTGTATATTTTAGAGGATACAATAAATTCTCTCAAACTATAATATATTCTTTATTATAAAATGAAATTTATAGATTCTCTCAGAACGCTAAAAACTTTAGAGATATTCACATTAGTTATATTTATACTATTTGTAATCTTACCTGTAAAAGTACCTGTCGCATTTGCTGGACTATTCGATTCTCCTGTAGGAATTTTATTTTTATTTATTATAACGGTTGCTTTATTTATATATACAAACCCCATTTTAGGAGTTATATTTATTTTAGTCGCATACGAATTGATACGTAGAAGTTCTCTATTAACAGGTAAACCCACGACTCAATTATTAAGTATGGATAATACTACACAGGCAACGAAAGACGCTGAACTATCCAAGATGAACACACCACAGCCACCGACTTTAGAAGAAGAAGTCATTCAAAAAATGGCTCCTGCTAGTCAAAATTTTATTCAAATGGATGGTTCCGATTTTAAACCAGTTATGGAACCAATAATTGGTGCATCGTTAATTTAGAATCAACTGACGAAAAAATATATAAAAAAAATAATATTTATATATTTTTCTTACTTTTTTTTATTCTACAGTTATCATTACATATCATAAAACAGTTGGACGGTTTCAATTGTTTTATTTGTTCTATTTGAAAGATCTGTCCAATAGTTGATTGTTTCTTCTAATACGTGTAATCTCTGAATCCATTCATCTCTTTTTGATTTCTTTATAACACAAATACCTTTCTTATTTTGTCCCCAACATGAAGAGATAGTGCTTTCACCCGTTTTATAATCATCTGGATTAAATCGTATAAACACGATAGGACGGTTTCCCAAATCTCGGGATATTTCCATAATACGTTTGGTTTCGCAATTACAATCATAATCAATATGTTGATTTTCATCGATTTCAATTATAACGATTTGATATCCCAAGTCCAATAGTAAATCTGGTCTTCTTCTAGAACAACCTCCGCGAATAGTTTTATCGGCGACCCAATCTACATTTGTGAACTTTGATTTGACATATTCTACTACTGAATATTCTTTGGTTTTATAGTTACGCGATATTGGTTTATCCGGAAAGAGATTCATGTAGCAAAATACACAATATCCGTCATATTTTTCACTAACACGTGTTAAACACCATTCACTAATACACATTTTGTGTTTGACATCAACCATTCCGTCCAATTTATGTTCTGAACAATATATGGCTTTTGTTTCTCCTTCCACATTATAAACTGGTATAACTTTACATCCTGGATGGATACACGTTTTGTCTTTCACGTTCACCATTCCATCCAATTTATGCTCTGAACAATATATGGCTTTTATTTCTCCTTCAATATTATAAACTGGTTGCACTTTACATCCTGGATGGATACACTTTTTACTTTTGACATCAATCATTCCATCCAATTTATGCTCTGAACAATATATGGCTTTTGTTTCTCCTTCCACATTATAAACTGGTCTAACTTTACATCCTGGATGGATACACGTTTTGTCTTTCACGTTCACCATTCCATCCAATTTATGCTCTGAACAATATATGGCTTTTGTTTCTCTTTCAATATTATAAACTGGTCTAACTTTACATCCTGGATGGATACACGTTTTACTTATAACATTGACCATTCCATCCAATTTATGAGCCGAACAATATATGGCTTTTGTTTCTACTTCCACATTATAAGCTGGTTGCACTTTACATCCTGGATGGATACACTTTTTATTTTTGACATCAATCATTCCATCCAATTTATGAGCCGAACAATATATGGCTTTTGTTTCTCCTTCAATATTATAAATTGGGCGCACTTTACATCCTGGATGGATACACTTTTTATGTTTGACATCAATCATTCCATCCAATTTATGAGCCGAACAATATAACGCCTTTGTTTCTCCTTCAATATTATAAATTGGGCGCACTTTACATCCTGGATGGATACACTTTTTATGTTTGACATCAATCATTCCATCTGATTTATGCTCTGAACAATATAACGGTTTTCTTTCTCCTTCCACATTATAATATGGTTGCACTTTACATCCAGTATAAATACACATTTTTGAATAATAATAAAAGTGTTATAGTCAATTATATTATTTAGAATAAATCAATTTTATATTTTTACTACGTATTACGTTGTCTTACCGTATCAATTGCAATTGTTAAATAAATTGTAAATAGTGCCAAATATATAATTCCATCGCCCGAATTTAATACTCCTTTATCACTAAAAGCTCCAGTTATATATCCAAATAATAATAAAATAGCAGCTATAACTGATCCAATCATTAGATTCGTAAAATATAAAAAGATAGTAATATTTGAAAACATAAAACCACCAAAAAAATCAGATGAAACATTTATGTTATTATAAACAGCAGTAATATTGGAGGTTTTATCAGAAAAATGCTTTTTTAACCAATCTGCAGTATGTTTTTCAGCTTGAATGATAAAGAATGAAATAACAAAAAATAGTCCTACAAAAAATCCCATGACAGTTGAATTTGGATTATTATTTTTAACACCTAAAGAAATTAATGAAAAGGTTGCCATTAAAAAAACCACAGTGATATAGATATCGATTGAACGCATCCTATTCATTTTTTTCTGTCCAGTTAATTCAATTAGACCAATAATATATTCGTTATAAATAATAGGAGTAATCATATATGTAAATGCTAAAACTAAAACGAAAGACATGAAGTTAATTGAAGTACGAATAATATTATTTGTAGCATCATTTGGAGTATATAATCCAGATAACGGAATCGTTAAATTTGCATCTTCTGAACCACTAGAATCAATTACCTCTATTGGCTGACAATAAGCAGTATTTGTAAGACCTTCAATCAATATCTGTGGACTCGTAGTAAATGGTTCTTTTCCAGAATGAGGAATAATATTTATATTTGGTTCTATATTTGATTCTAACATATATACTAAGTTATGAGAATATTATAGAATTATAAATACGGTATATAACTGAATTGCGCAGAATCATAAATAGTTGCCCTAAATGTATTATCATAACCTTCTACATAAACGATATCGCCATTCATTAAACTATCACAACCATATTCGCTCGTACAACTTTTACCTTGTACTCGTATAGGTAATTTCGTATTAATAAATCCAGTATTCGAAACCGTATAATATTGCCATTTATCGCGGCCAACCATTGATTGTCTTCCCATTAATGGAAGTATTAATGGATTCGTAGAACCCGGTTTATCATTGTTCGAATTTGTTAAAATACCGATTTGACTATACGCTGCAGAAGTTCCTCGAGTTTCGATATTAATTGGAATACCTCGATTCGTTAAAGGAGGTGCTCCATCCGCAATACGTAATGGAGGTGTATTTAATGATAGTCCATTATCAGGAGATTGTTGACTATTAATAAGAACAATTTGTGGGTCTTTACTTACCGGTTTTATGATTAAAGTATAATAGAAATATACCATTAAAATAACGATTATAAATAGTAGAAATAATGTCATATTCTCAATACATATAACTCCTGGAATACATTTTTTACCCATTTGCAATATAATATAGTGTAAGATACTTTTTATCCGACACAATTAGCAAATGCCATTACATCGCTCATAGGGAAAGGAGGTATCTTTGGAAAATCACGAATCTCACATGTATAACATTTTTCAATTATTTCCTTAGGATAATGGACGAGGTGAAATCCTGAACCACTATCATATAACATATGACTAATATCATCTATGAACCACCATACACGATCTACTAAACTTCGAATACTAAAGTTTATACCCATTATATTAAATATTAAATCTAATACAAAGAATGTTAATCTAAATGGTAAATATAATATAACGCCTGCTATTTCCATTCCGTACCATAAGAAACAATTTGGTATATTTAATAATTTGGTAAAAGCGCAGATAATGAATTGTAGTAACCATATAATAAATAATGGTAACCATGTTACAGCACAAAGAATTAGCCAAATAATGATTTGAAAAATCATTATAAAAAATTGTACTGAACATAATACTAATTTAATGAACATCACGATCAATCCGCCAAAATCCATTCCTTCTTTTAAAGATTCGAGTCTTGCAAATTCTCCAATAATAGTGGTTATCACTAAAACGGAGGAAAGAAAAAAAATAACTTTATATTTAGAGAATGGATCCATTCGTATAAGTTATATTATAATCATAAATTTTTATAAAATATATGATTTATTCTTTTTCAGTTGAAGGACTTTTAGAAAAACTCTTTGTTATTCCTTGAATAGTATCTAAAAAAGGTTTAAAATCTTTCATATTCTTTAATAATAAATTTTGATTTTCAATCATTTTTTCACTTTCTTTATATTTTATATTATCTAATTCACGATCAGTATAAGATTCTTTGGTATCCTCTTTTTTATTTTTCACATCCTTCTTTTTATGGTTCGTTAAATAATTTGATGATTCGTCATATTGACCATCATTTTCACCGTCATCATTTTCACCGTCATCATTTTCACCGTCATAATTTTCGCCACCATCGTCTTCGCCATCAAAACCTTCGACCGATTGAGCTCCATATTTTAATATATTCGCAAATATAGTAGACATTAATAATACAACGATCATATTTTTATTAAAAAAGGTTGTCAAGAATCCAATTAATAGATAGACAATAATAAAATAACTATTTCCAGCGATCATTTCTAACATAAAGTTTCCGAAAGATATCGCGAAAATAAAATATAGTAACGCTTTATTGTATAAGAATCCAGAACCATCTATCGAGAGATTGAATCGTTTTAGATTTGGCATTTTTATATTATTAAAAATATTCTTTATAGAATTCATTTACAAATAGATTATATTCTATATATCGATATTTTTATCTGAAAAATCATTATCTACAGAATTGATATAATTTTCAGGAATAGATTCTCCTGAATATAATTCTAGAACTTCTTTTACAACATCTTCTCTCTGAATATCTGAACGGGCAAATTCTAAACTAGTAATACTAGACGACCGTTTTCCTTTAAACTTATTTAAAAAATCCTCTAATCCATTCTTTTCATCTATACGATCATATTGTTCTAAATCACCGGTAATAACTAATCGACTATTCTCTCCTAAACGTGTTAATAACATCTTCATCTGACCAACCGTTGAGTTCTGCATTTCATCTGCGACGATCCAAGTATTCTTAAATGTGCGTCCTCGCATATATCCAAGAGGTGCTATTTCGATTTGTTTCTCCTCCATTAGTTGTATAACCTCTTTTGGACATACAAATTGATATAATACATCATATATGGGACGTACCCAAGGTGCCATTTTTTCTTCTAGAGTTCCTGGAAGATATCCTAGATCTTCATCTACGGAAACGGAAGGTCTTGTAAAAATAAGTTTTTCATATGTACCATTCAAGAAATTACGAATCCCATGTTCAACTGCAAAAAGCGTTTTTCCAGTACCAGCGGGTCCTGTTGCAACGACAATCTTCTTCGCTTTATTTTTAAGAATCTGTACATATTGCGCTTGATTATCGTTTTTTGGTTTTGTAAATTTCGACTCAATTTTTTTCTGTTCTTTCTGAGAGAGATATTGAGAGCATTCTACCATAGATTTTTGTAAAGTTGTTTCTTGATCATATGCTTTCTCGTCTTGATAAAACATATTTAATAATTCTTTTTGAGTTTGTTTTTTATTACGCTGTCGACGTTGAACTTTTCCTCCAGTTTTAAGTTTTCCGTCTATGTCTAAATCTGCCATATTATACATTACTCTCTTATTTTATTCCAAATATATATTACAATTTTATTACTGTAAATACAATATAATAAAATTGAAATGATTATATACATTCTCTATGATAATAATAAAATAATCAAAATCACAAGATGAATCTTTTCATTCTCTCTCTAATACATAAGACGTGTGCCGAAGCGATGGTAGATAAACATATTTCAAAGATGATTGTAGAAGCGGTTCAGATGCTTTCAACCGGAAAACGCATATTGGATCCAGAAGATGTAGAGCAAAATAGATTACAAATATATAAAATATCTCATAAAAATCATCCGACAAGTATATGGATACGCACTTCTCTCGAAAATTATATTTGGACACTTCTAATGGTAGAAGCGATGCATAATGAATGGAAATATAGATATGGACATCCTCCAGAAAAAATGCATTCGTCGTATCTTACCGCGATTACACTGGCAAAACATCTACCGAAGAAAAATATGTTTCCACATAGAGGAATGACTCTATTTGCCCTAGCTATGCCTGATAAATATAAACCAGAAGTTTATACTTGTCAAGAAGACGCAGTAGAAGCATATCGACAATACTATCAGAGTCCAGAAAAACAGCATATTGCGTCTTGGAAAAAGAGAAATATTCCAGAATGGTATAATCTAATAAAATAATAATTTATCGACTCCAGTACGGACACAAAACATGCGATGAACGATTATTCCAGAAACGAATAATACTGCTAAAACTAGCCATATATTATAGCCAGAAAACCACGAAACAATTAATCCGATAACTACTACTACTGCAGTATCATAGATTGCTATATCAAAAATCCGATATTTCCGAAGTCCCTCCCCTGGTATTCCGAACGCGTTTTTATATTTACATAGACCGAAGGCCATTATATATGCGTTCTTATTTTATTCTCTCTAAAACACCCTTTTTTTCTAAAAAATACATTTAAAAAACGGAATAAAAATACCCCGTATATATTATTTAGGAAAATGCAAGACTCCCAGACTGTTTCTGCTACTGTAATCGAACCACTTCTTTGTCCAAATGACTCGAGATACGTCATGTTTCCAATCAAAGATGACACTATATGGAAAATGTATAAGAAGCAAGTAGATTGTTTTTGGAGAGCAGAGGAGATTGATTTCAGTAAGGATTTAACCGACTGGAATCATAAACTAAATAATGACGAACGACTTTTTATTAGTATGGTTCTCGCGTTTTTCGCTGCGAGTGATGGTATAGTTCTAGAAAATCTAGCCATACGATTTATGAGCGACGTACAACTTGCGGAAGCCCGTGCATTCTATGGCTTCCAGATTGCTATGGAATCGATACATTCCGAGACTTATAGCCTGATGATAGATACGTTCATTAAAGAGGATGAAATGAAGGATAAACTTTTTTCCGCGGTTACGAGTTTTCCTTGTATTCAGAAGAAGGCAGAATGGGCAAAGAAATGGTTAAACGATAATCGCAGTTCATTCGCCGCGCGTCTAGTTGCGTTTGCGTGTGTCGAAGGTATTTTCTTCAGTTCTTCTTTTGCGTCCATTTACTGGTTAAAGAAGCGTGGATTAATGCCTGGTCTCACTTTCTCAAACGAACTTATTTCGAGAGATGAAGCTCTTCATTGTGAATTCGCGGTATTATTATATACGCGATTACAAAAACGATTAAATAAAAAACGTATTTACGAGATCATCCAAGAATCGGTAGAAATCGAAAAAGAATTTATTTGTGAATCGATACCTTGTAGATTGATTGGTATGAATGCGAAACTAATGTCGCAATATATCGAGTTTTGCGCGGATAGACTCTGTCTTCAATTAGGATACGATAAGATATATCAATCTGCGAATCCGTTTGATTTCATGGAATTAATAAGTATAGAAACAAAAGTAAACTTTTTCGAGAGAACGAATTCGGAATATGCATTAGCGAATAAAACGGTGGATAATGACATATTTTCGATGGATGCGGCATTTTAAACCCTTGAAGAAATAAACAGAAACCGATGATATTATTTTATACAAAATAAAATAATATAGAATAAAATTTCGTAACATATGTAAATGGACAATTATATTACACTAGATTCGCCAAATTTAGGAAATTATACACCATTTGTTTCCGAGAATAAAAAATCAACGGATGTAGAATTTCGTCCAGATGTATCTAAAGGATATTTTTCCGCAGTTGCTCTTAGTCCAAAACATAAAAATAAAGATACTCACTCGGACTCTGAATCAGACGCAGGATCTGATTATAGAGATATATCGGGTTCGAATATGGAGGAAAAGCCAATATATTCCATCGGAACGAGTCCAGTAAATCATTTTTTTATTGGATCAGTAACCGTTCTAGGATTATTCTTATTATATCGACTATTACATAAAACAAAATAATTAGAACTTATATCTCTTAAATATTTCTAAAGCAACTAAGCCTCCGAATACTTGCGCTAAGATATAAGGAACAATATCATTTGTACCAATTTTACCTAAAGATGCCATTACTATTGTCGTAGCAGGATTCAAATGTCCGCCAGAAATATTTGCGGTTAATAACATAGATAGAGCAAGAGCTGCGCCAATTGCTAATGGATTTCCCGTAGCAACTATTACGTAAATATAAAATAATGTACCAGTAAATTCGGCTAAATAATTATACATAGATATAAAGTAAGGGTAGATTTTTTATACGGATTATCCTCTTAAAACACGCATTAAAGGAACGTAAGAAGCATTTGATTCATCCCCTCCATCCTTAACATCATTATACGTAGAATTCCAGGCTTTTTCACGTCTAAATCTTGTATAATCCGAAGAATCTGCAACAAACTTTACATTACATGTAGACGAAGGAATTTTGGTACCATCGCAATGTGATATAATAGATCCAATACGACTCTTCCATCCAGGATAGCTCGCATTTACTTGATTAGAACCACCACATACATAGTTAACACGTCCTAGAAAATCTCCCGAGTTATTTACAGCACGAAATGGTGTAGTAACGCGCTGATAACCATCTATATTACCACGTGCATATTGAGTATTCCATCCACGACGTAATATACTACGTGTCATTGTATTTTCGCTATTTCTAAGACTATTCATAGTTTGTATTCTTGAAATACCATTAATTCCGCCTCCTAAATTTGCGACTTGATTCGGTAATAGATTACTCATATAACTATATTGAGATTTTTCTCAGCATAGTTATATATTATTAGAAATGCCAGTAGATATGTTAAATGTAATGAAGAATTTAGTAAAAGAAGAATCTATACTTACATATAATCCGGATTGTATTCGTAAAAAGTCGAATATGACACATTCCGCAACGGAGTACCGATTTGATAATCAAAGTTTTAATCCAGAACAATTAAAACATGATATTCCACTATTCTCTCCTAAACTTGAGTATCTTTTAAAAAACATTGATGAACTAGATAAAGCGGATTTAAAGAAACACGGTAAACAATTTAAACATTTTATTTTCTCGGATTTAAAAATGGCGCCTTATGGCGCTAAACTAATTACTTCTGCCTTAATTGCAAATGGATATACTTTAGGATATGAAGCTAGTAGGGGGTCGATTGCATTAATTCCTGAAGAAGATCTAAAAAAGGAACCTTTACCATTTTTTCTACTATCCTCTATTTCTGTCTATGAAAAACCAATTCCAGTAAAGGTAAGAAAAGAGATTCTCTCGACTTTCAATAAACGTCCTGATAATATCCACGGAGAGATTGCTCGTTTTATTGTAATGGATAGTGGTTTTAAAGAAGGTATTGACTTATTTGATATTAAATATGTACATATTTTTGAACCATCTGTAAATCCTGCGGATCAAAAACAAGTAATTGGTAGAGGAACTCGTACATGCGGTCAAAAAGGATTAGATTTTCATCCTACGAATGGCTGGCCTCTTCACGTATTTGTTTATGATTTAGAATTTCCAGAAAAACATCGCCATAAATTCCTAAATACAACCTCTGCATTTGAACTTTATATGAAGTCGATGAATCTAGATTTCAGAAAACTAACCTTCGCCCAAGAAATCGAAGAGCTATCTGTATATGGAGCCGTCGATTATGAACTAAATCTTCCCGTACATGAATTTGCGAATAGAGGTAGTAGTATTATTGGTGGAAATCCAAGACGAATGAATGTAAGAGCCGATCGATTCCAATATATGCGTAAATTGATTCATGAACATTTTAATGAATATAAATGGGAGTCTGTAAAGATGGAGAATCAATGTATAGATAAAGTAAAGGATGTAAAAAATGAAAAGAAAGGCGGTGCTCCAAAACCAATGAATTATACTCCTACACAGAATTTCATTTCTCACTATTTCTCTCCACAATCACCTGTAAAAGGTATGCTTTTATGGCATTCTACTGGAACTGGTAAAACATGTACGGCAATCGCCGCAGCATCGCATAGTTTTGAACCACAAGATTATACGGTTCTATGGGTAACCCGTACAACTCTTAAAAATGATATCTGGAAAAATATGTTTGAGCAGATATGTAGCGAATCTATTAAATCGAATATAGATAAGATTCCAAGTGACCCCTCGAAACAGAAAAAGATGTTATCTAAATCCTGGGCGATAAAACCACTTTCGTATAAACAATTCAGTAATCTCGTCTCTCAACAAAACGATTATTATAAACGATTGGTCGAAATAAACGGTAGAGAAGATCCTCTGAGAAAAACGCTTTTAATTATTGATGAGGCGCATAAATTATATGGAGGCGGCGATTTATCATCGATTGAACGTCCGGACATGGTTGCTCTTCATAAAGCAATTATGCATTCATATGCCGTATCCGGACAAGATTCAGTACGTATTTTATTAATGACAGCAACACCAATTACGCTAGATGGAATGGAATTAATTAAACTCTTAAACTTGTGTCGACCGATTGAAGAACAATTACCCGCATCATTTGAAACATTCCAAGAGAAATATTTAACAGATATGGGAGCATTTACAACCGAAGGTAAAAATAATTATTTAGATGATATTGCGGGGCATTTAAGTTATTTAAATCGAGAGAAGGATGCGCGTCAATTCTCTCAACCGATTGTTGAGAGAATTCTAGTTCCTATTCTAAAAGATAGTAAATTGGTAGATAAATTTGATAAGGGTAGTGTTACAACAGAAGATGCAGAGATATTGGAGCTTTCGAAAGAGACAGATGCGATTACGGAAAAATTAGAGGGAGAGATTCGAGAAATTAATCCGGATAGATTTTCGAATTTAAAAGTAAAATGCGATTCTGCGAATATTAAAAAAACGACATGTGATAAAATCGTAAAATCGTCAATCCGAGAATTAGTAAAAGAGTTAAGGGACTATAAGAAAGTACTCTCTCAAAAATTAAAGGAGTTGAAAACAAAGATAAAATCCACGACACAATTTAAGAAAGGGGAGATTAAACAAATCCGAGAAAACATAAAGAATTATCCTGAGCAATATGAAGAGTATAAAAAAACCCCATTTTTTTTATTAAGTTCAGAATGTGCGAATGAGAAAAAGACGAATTTGGAGATTTTAGAGGATTTAAAAGAAAATCCTGTAATATTAAAATTTAAGAAAGAAGTAGAAGATCACGAATTACAAATTCAACAAATGAAGGATTCTCTCAAAATACATATTGATAGTTATAAAATAAAACAGAAAGAATTAAACCGACTATTAAAAGAATCTACGGGAGATATTGGCGTAGACAGAATATTAGGACAGTATTTAAGAAAAGATAATAAAACGAAATATACTAAACGTACGAATCTGTTAAAAAAGAATATATCTCATCGTATAGACCTACATAAAAAGTCGATAAAACTATTAAATCAACAAGAGAAAAAGATGTATAAAAAAGTGAGAGAATCTCTCAAAAAGTCAATAAAACTTGGCGAAAAAAATAATAAAAAAACAAGAAAGGA
>Ga0164295_10002950_pt1 | contig 13820 bp, 13 predicted proteins | sample GEODES006metaG_FD_111798 | JGI IMG/M metagenome (GOLD analysis project Ga0164295, IMG submission 111798) | Oligotrophic lake water microbial communities from Sparkling Lake, Wisconsin, USA - GEODES006 metaG | ecosystem: Environmental > Aquatic > Freshwater > Lake | place: USA: Sparkling Lake...
GCAACGCGCATTAGTCGCGGCGCCAGGTTGGGATAACTTGCCAGAGAGTCTGCAGGCGCAAATTCGTGATGAAGTAAATGTGCTTAGTCTGGAAAGTTTAGCGGGCACCGATGAACTCGTAGATGTCACAGTAAAAGCAAATTTCAAAACATTAGGTGCCAGATTTGGAAAAACTACCCAAGACATCGCTGCGCAAATTTCAAAAGAGGATGCTCGGGAGTTAGTTGCAACGCTTCGAAATGGTCCAACTGAATTAAAGGTACTTGGAACGAAATATGAAATTAGTTCGCAAGACATCGTTATTACCGAAGTTCCAAGGCAAGGCTGGACGGTAGCCAGTGATGCGGGTGAATCTCTGGCTCTTGATCTGGCTTTGACTCCAGAGCTAATCGGTCAAGGTATTGCCCGCGATGTAACCCGATTAATTCAAGACGCCCGGAAAAGTTCGGGCTTTGAAATAAGTGATCGAATAACTGTTACTTGGGAATCTGGGGCAGTTGCAACAGTGCAGGCTCTGACCACGCATCAAGACCATATTTGTGTGGAGGTCTTGGCAACAGCGTGGCGACAAGACAAAGTTTCAGATCCTACAGCGCAAGATGACGAACTTGATCTGAAGGTTCTCATTTCAAAGGTTTGATTAAGTTTGAGTGAATCTTTTAGAAACAAATACGACCCAAGAATTAACCTGGGTCGTATTTGTTAAAAGATTTATAACTTCTTACTATTTTTGTGCTCCTTGACGGTCACCACTCATCGAGTTTGAATCTAACTCGCGTAATTGTGCCTCTAGGTAATTACGCAGGCGACCGCGGTACTCCCGTTCGTAAGCGCGAAGTTCTTCGACTCGGCGTTCCATGGAAACTCGCTGGGCATCCAAGTCACGGGTCTCTCTTATGACATTTGTCTTGGTTTCAGCAAGCATATTTTCAGCTTCGATCCGGGCGCTAGCTAAAACATCGTCGGCAGCGCGCTGCGCAAGTTCTAGAATTCGCACCGAAGCCACACCTTGTTCAGATGCTGTAGTGCTAGAACCAAATCCTGCTTGTTCCGTCTGCATTCTGTGCATTGATTCAATTTGAGCTTCCAATGCAGCAATGCGATCCTGCGCAGCTTTAGACGACGCATCACTGGCACCGCGATCGGTTGCAACTCCAGAGCCTGGTTGCGCGCTCTGAAGTTGCCTTTGGACCTGGTCAAGTTCACTTTTTAAGCGACTGTTTTCAACACCTAACGCACGCATTTCCTCGCGAACGGAATCTGGCACAGTGCCCTTGGAAACTGAGCGTAGATCCTGCACTTCCAGAGTTATGGCATTTAACGTGAGTTCGACCTCATCTAAAAAGTTATCGACCTCATCAAGGTCGTAACCTTCCTTGAATCGAACAGTGGTGAACTGCTTGTTAGCCACGTCTTGGGGCGTCAGTGCCATGTTGACCTCCGTAGTTCATAAATCAATAAACTGGCTAATTCGCTGGGAATTAACTAACTCGTTTTATCTAGAGTAGGCAATAATCGGCAAAAAGTGAAACTCATCCGTCACTCAGTTACCAGAAATTGGCCAAGAACCGTGAAGTTTTAGCGTATTGTGCCCGCTAAATGCCAGCCAAAATCCCGCGCGTTATTGAGATCGCAAACAACAAAATTAGAAACGATAAGTCCAATGAAACGCTACCAATTCGCAAATTGGGAACGACTTTTCGAATCGCCTTAAGGGGTGGATCAGTGAGGGTGAAAACAGTTTCGCTCAGTAGGAGAACGGGGCCGCGGGGCCGCCAATCGCGCGCGAAAATAGCTACATATTCCAAAACTAAACGAGTAATTAGCACTAGAACGTAGAGATTTAGTAACGATGAAATTAACGAGGCTAGTTGTGACAAGACGCACTCAACCTAACTCTGGTTAAAAAATGGGTCATCACGCAATTGCGCGCGCGCTGCTGCTCCGGCGTCAATATTGGCTGGCGAAAGTAAAAATACGCCTTTAGTCACCTTTTCGATAGTCCCATGCAAGCCAAAAGCCAAACCTGCCGAGAAGTCAACAATGCGTCTCGCGTCAGCGTCATCCATGTCACTTAAGTTCATGATTACTGGGGTGCCAACACGAAACTCCTCTCCGATTCGGCGAGCGTCGTTGTAAGTGTGTGGATGCAAAGTTGTAATCCGATAAACATCGGGGTTCGGCGCCACGTTTCGGGTCTGGGCAAGGTGGGAGTTCCCATTCACACTCAGCGCGCGATCATCGCTTTCGAATTCAAATTGACCCTGATCATCGACGTATTCCCCGCCATCAAAGATGCCGAGATATTCAGCGACTCTGCGCATTGCGTTAGCCATGGGGTTAGCTCCTTGCAGGGGATAATTTACTAATGAACTTACCCTTTAAATGCTCGATTTCCGAGGATAGATGACCCAATCCTTAGGTGTGTCGCGCCGAATTTGAGTGCAGCTGCAAAGTCGCCACTCATTCCTGCTGAGATCCAATTAGCCTTCGGGCTCTGCTCTCGCACCTGTTTGGATATTTCCTGCAAGAGCGCGAAAGCAGCTAAGTCGTCCCCGCCCAGTGGGGCAACTCCCATGACGCCCTGCAGAACAAGACCCGGAGTTTGACTTATCAGATCAGCAAGTTCTAAAACTTGATCTGGCGAAGCGCCACCTCGATTATCTTTTGGACTTGGATCTAAATCCACCTGAATCAAAGCCGCCAAAGGTTGCTCCCGGGAAAGGACTGCCTTACCTAGCGCAGTTACTAATTCAGGGCGATCAACACTGTGCACTACATCTGCCCAAGTTGCCACACTCTTTGCTTTATTTGTTTGCAGTTGTCCGATTGCATGCCAAGTTAAATTGAGATCTTTAACTTCCTCAAATTTTGGCTTTGCTTCCTGATCTCGGTTTTCACCTACGTCTGTTACACCAAGCTCTGCCAATAATTTGACATCAGATGCAGGCCAGGTTTTCGTAACGACAATCAAGGTAACTTCACTTGGTGAACGTTGCGCCGCGGCGCAGGCATCAGCAATCTCTGAGGTGACAAATTCCAAGTTGCTTTGCAAGTGTTCTAATCGCTTCATACCCACCACTCTAGGAACTAGTTCGAATGACAAGTAATCCACCACGACCAGTTGGCTGACCACTTGCCTTTCGGTAGGAAAATAAATTTTCACTTTCCTGCGTACATCCTGCAAATTCATAAATAGCGTCAATTTGTTTTGCCAAAACACTGCGAACACCAGCGCGCAAATCCAAATGTGTTTCATCAAAAATCGCCGCAGGGTGCTGCTCTGAAAATTGGGAAACTCGATCACTTGGAACTTCATAACAACTGCCACAAATTGCTGGGCCAATTACCGCTTTAGTTTGCGCAAGCTTGCCACCACTTAAAACAAAAGTGTCGACTACAGATTGCATCACATTAGCAAGCACGCCGCGCCATCCGGCGTGACCGACTGCAATCACGCCAGAAACAGAGTCCGTCAATGCGAAGCCAACACAATCAGCAGTTAGCGCAAGTAATGCCAAATTACTTTCTCGCGTCACAAGCCCGTCGCCACTTGGCGCTAATCCCAAACTCGAAACAACATTGACTTTGTTTCCATGAGTTGCAGACATAACAGCAATGCCGCTGGCTCCAGCTAGTTGCGTGACCAGCGCCAAGTTTGCGCGCACTGCTTGGGATTCATCACCTACATAATCAGCAAGATTGAGTGAGCTAAACGGTGCATTACTTAAGCCACCATTTCGGCTTAAGGCAATTACTTTTACTGAATCAAAACTAGTTTGATCAAAAATTTGCGCCACACTCATATTTGGTGACCAAGCTCCGATGTCGAGTCGTTGCTAGCGAAGGAAGTCAGGTACATCCAAGTCGCCAGAATCTTGCGAATCGTCGAGATATTGCAGTTGACCCGAGTCATCAACAACTCCCACCTTTGGTAACTCACCAAATAAATTATCGAAGTTGTCGTCGTCATCAGATACTTTTGCGTTGCCAAATGCGCCAGTTGGATAAGAACCTGAGGTTGGAATCGCTGCTGCTCGGCCATCGCGTGCTAAATCATTTGCAACTGCTGCTGCAAGTGGGGTCTCTGCAAGAGTTCGCATCGAATTCGGCGAAGTTGAACGAATAGATGGTGGGGCGCCACCATCAAAGCCAGCCGCAATAACAGTTACCTTGACTTGATCGCCTTGGGTGTCGTCAATTACGGCGCCAAAAATAATGTTGGCATCAGGATGAACCGCGCTTTGCACCAGACGAGCGGCCTCGTTAATTTCAAAAAGTCCCAAATCGCTACCGCCTGAGATCGACATTAAAACACCGCGAGCACCCTCAATACTTGCTTCAAGTAACGGACTAGAAATAGCCTGAAGCGCAGCTTGCGTCGCGCGATCTGCGCCACGCGCTGATCCGATTCCCATCAGTGCGCTGCCCGCACCCTTCATAACACTTCGTACGTCTGCGTAATCTAAGTTAATTAATCCCGGGGTAGTAATTAAGTCAGTGATACCGCTGACCCCTTGAAGTAGTACCGAGTCAGCGTGCTGAAAGGCATCAATAACGCTGATGCCGTCATCTGCAAGTTCAAGTAATCGATCATTAGGAATCACAATTAAAGTGTCGACTTCATCGCGAAGTAGATTAACTCCTTCATCGGCTTGCGCCATTCTGCGTTTTCCTTCAAAACTGAATGGTTTAGTTACCACCGCGATAGTTAAGGCATCCATGTCGTGCGCAATCTTTGCAACAATTGGTGCGCCACCAGTTCCCGTGCCGCCGCCTTCACCAGCGGTAACAAAAACCATGTCTGCTCCGCGCAGCACCTCTTCGATTTCTTCCTGATGATCTAACGCTGCTTGGCGACCAATTTCTGGGTCCGCGCCCGCCCCCAGGCCACGAGTTAGATCTCTGCCGATATCAAGCTTGACGTCAGCATCGCTCATTAGTAAGGCTTGGGCATCAGTATTAATAGCAATGAACTCCACGCCCTTGAGACCGGCTTCAATCATGCGATTGATGGCATTGACGCCGCCGCCGCCTATTCCGACAACTTTTATTACTGCTAAATAATTTTGTGATGCGGCCATGATGCTTGCCTCCCTCGAAGTTCTTATCGAAAATTTAAGTATCCATTTTGAGTGGTACCGCTCAGTAGGAAACTCTAAACCTAATCTAGAGAGTTAAAGTTATGTCAACTAAGTGCAACTATAAGTTACGGGCTAGCGCGAGAAATTTAGCTGATTGAACCCTCGCGTGTCGAAACGTACTTGGCACAACTTGAAAAGTAATTATTTTAAAACTGTAGCGGCATCGGGAGCGCTGACGTTTATTACGGAGTAACCCTTCTCCATTAACGCCTGTGCAACTTCGACTTTATCTGCTGCCCGCTCACTGGAGCCAAAAGTAATCACTGCGCCACTTCCTAAAGTAGCGACGATACTGTCTTGCGTTGCGGCTGATAATCCAATCAATTGCCATTGTGCAGGTATCGCTGCCAGAGTTTTAATTGCGCCCAGCATCGCGTTGCTATCTGGCTGCGCCGAAATAATTAATAGTCCTGCAGGTGGGGCAGCTACAACCCCCGCATTGTGGCCCTGCGAATCAATTAAATTAAAACCACTTGCGGTGGCAGCAACTGCAATCGGAGTTCGCTCTGTAACCTTAATCAAAATAGTGTGCGGCCAACCGCGCTCTACAGTTGCAACTTCAATTTCTGGCATCGACATTAACTGCGAAGCCATTGCAGCGGTATCTATCGACATCAAGGAATTCCCAATTGGTACTTCGGCAAGGGTAGAAATTTGTTCAATTGTGAGGCGCTCGTTACCAGTCACCGATATCTCTTGCGCAATAAACCATTTTGATAAGTAGAGACTCCACCAGACAAAACCTGCAATCACAAGTATTAGCCAGAACGCCCGGGGGATTTTTGGTTTGCGAGTACTTTGTTTACTAGCTGGGCGAGCGGGTTGTGGCATGGTGTTACTTCGAGTCCAATAATGCGAGGATTTCAGGGCACATCATTCCAATGTCGCCCGCTCCAAGGGTCATAATTATGTCGCCTGGTTGGGCTTGGTTAGCCAAATGGCCAGCAACTTGGGACCACGATGGTTCGAATACAACTTGCTCTGGTGCGAGTGGAACATTGTTGGCCATAGTGCTACCCGAAGCTCCTGGAATCGGAGTTTCACCTGGGGCAAAAACTTCCAAGACCACTACGAAATCTGCTAAACCAAGTGCTTGTCCAAATTCTTTGGAAAAGAGTGCAGTGCGATAGTAATGATGCGCTTGAAATGCTGCCAGCACCCGACCTGACCCAACAACAGTTCGGGCTGCGCGCAGTACTGCGTCGATTTCTGTTGGGTGATGGGCGTAGTCATCGAAAACCCGTACGCCATTTACCTCGCCACGAAACTCAAATCTGCGATGGGTCCCAGTGAAGCCTTGAAGTCCTTCGACACAATCTTTCGAACTGCAACCTTGTTCCAGCGCTGCGATGAAAGCGGCTGTTGCGTTTAGGGCATTATGTACACCTGGCACCAGTAATTTTATTGGACCATGAGTTTGCTCCCGGAAGCGAATTGTGAATTGCGAACCCACACTTCCACTTGGCAGCAAAGTTAATACTGCATCATTTTCGGCGCCTTGCCCGTAAGTGATTACCTTTACCCCAAGTTTTTCGGCGCGCTTAGCAACTTCTTTGGCGCCTGGATCGTCGCCGCAAACTATTGCTGAGCCGCTATTACTTTTTGTTTTCACCATGAAGTCCACAAATGCCTGCTCAATGGCGGTAAGGGATTCCCAATAATTTAAGTGATCTGCCTCTACGTTGGTCACAATCGCAAAGGTTGTTGGCAAAACTAAAAATGTGCCATCACTTTCATCCGCTTCAACAACGAATAATTCCCCTGAGCCCTGATGCGCGTTACTCCCTGATTCATTCATCTCGGAACCAATGACAAATGATGGATCCTTGCCAGCATTTTGCAAAATTACCGTAACCATGGAAGTTGTTGTGGTTTTTCCATGTGTGCCAGCCACGCTAATTGTGGTGGCACCGATGAGTAACTCAGCTAGCGCAGTGGCTCGACTAATAACTGGGATGCCAAGTTGAGTTGCTTTTTGGACTTCTGGATTTTCGGAGTTGATTGCAGTTGAAACTACAACGCAAGACGGTAATGAACCCGACACTTCCAATTGATTTTCATTATGGCCGACATACACTTTTGCGCCAAGTGGCTTCAATGCTTGTAAGCGCCTTGAGTCCTTTGCGTCACTGCCAGAAACTTCAATACCGCGAGCAAGTAGCACTCGAGCAATGCCACTCATTCCAGCACCACCAATTCCAACTATGTGGACCCGGCTAGTTAAGTAAGTCATGACTTAAGTATTTCGCACTACAGAGAAAACTAGGTCTGCAAGGGCTGCCGCAGCATTCTTGTGCCCTAAGGCGGCACTTGCATTTGCCATCACAGCTAAGTCGTGCTCGCTTCGCAAAATAGGCAATATTTGCTTCTTGACAAAGTCAGCAGAGAATTCCAAATCTGAAATTAGCAACGCGCCACCAGCCTTCACCACAGGCTGCGCATTTAGGCTTTGCTCACCGTTGCCAATTGGAAGTGGGACAAAACAGGTTGGCAACCCGGTGGCAGTTAACTCGGCAACTGTCATGGCGCCAGCACGAGCAATAACAAAATCAGCGGCAGCGTAAGCCAAATCCATGCGATCTAGATAGTTCAGTGGAAAGTAACGTGAACTTGCTGGGTGTTGGAACAGATTTTTCTTACCTACTAAATGAATCACAGAAAATTCGTCCAAACTGCCATTACGTAAGCAATCATCTATCACCGAATTTAGTTTGACGGAACCCTGAGATCCGCCAAAAACTAAAATACATTTTGCCTCGGGTGACATGCCGAAATATTCGCGCGCTTGGTTGCGTGAGTTTGCTCGATCCAAATTTTCTATCGCTTTACGTAGCGGAATGCCGATCAGCTTGGCTCGAGGCAAGCTACCTGGCACAGTTTCTGCCACGGCTGCGGCAAATCTGGCACCTACTCGATTAGCCAAACCAGCTCGAGCATTGGCTTCATGTACCACGATTGGAACTAGCCCACGCGCAGCTAGATACGCAGGTATTGAAACATAGCCACCAAATCCAACTACTACGTCAGCTTGCAAGTCCATAAGTAAATTGCGTGTTTGCGAAATTGCCGAACGTAAACGAATTGGCAATGTCACTAGTTCGCCACTTAGTTTTCGAGGTAATGGCACTGCCGGGATCAATTCCAATTCGTAGCCTCTGGCTGGAACTAAGTCGACTTCAAGGCCACGTGCGGTGCCCAGCACAGTGATGTTTACATCAGGATCAATAATTTTTAGCTGATCAGCTAAATTAAGAGCTGGTTCAATGTGACCTGCAGTGCCGCCGCCCGCAAGGACTATGTTCACAAAATTTCCCAAATCATAATTTCAAGACCTATCGGTTCGCACTTTGCATCACGGCTTCATGTTTAGCAAACGACATCAATATACCCATGGCGACCAAACTTGGAATTAGTGACGATCCGCCATAACTAACCATTGGTAATGGCACGCCTGTGATTGGAAGTATTCCCAGCACTGCACCAATGTTTACCAGCGCCTGAACAATAAGCCAAGTTACGATTCCGAGGGCGGCTATTTGAATGAAGGCTTCGTTAGTGCCGCGGGCAATTCGCAATCCAATGATGGCGATCGTTACGAAAAGGACCAGGATGCCTAGAGTTCCAAAAATTCCCAGCTCTTCACCTACTACCGCATATATAAAGTCAGTGTGAGCCTCTGGCAGTGTTCCCCACTTTTCTCGCGAGCCGCCTAAACCAACGCCCAACCAGCCGCCAGATCCAAGTGCTTGCTGACCCCGAATAACTTGAAAGCCAGTGCCTTGTGCGTCAGCGTACGGGTCCAGCCAGGAAGTGAATCGGGCAATTCGGTATGGCGCCGCAATTGTAAGTGCCGCGATTGCCGATAACCCAGCAGCCGCAATTATCAGGAACCATTTGCGTGGCGCGCCAACAAAATAAAGTAGCGAGGCCATGATGGGCATCATGACCATGGCTGTTCCCAAGTCGCCCTGCAACATAATCAAAACTAAAACAACGAAGCAGACGGGAACAAGTGGAATAACTAAGTGGTCTCGCTGCTCGAGCAAATGATATTTTTTATCTAAAATATCGGCGCCCCATAACACTATTGCCAGTTTTGCAAACTCGGATGGTTGGACTCTAAACGGGCCACCAAATTCAATCCAGTTTTTTTGACCATAACGTGCCGTACCGACTATCAGAACTGCAATCAGCAAAATCCCGACTACCACTATAAATAAGGTAGACCAATGTCGAATCGCATCAACGTGCATTTTAGAAACGCTCATCATCAAGAAAACGCCAAGCGCCGCGAAAATGAGTTGCCTTGTTGCTAGCGCCCAAGAGTTCCCATCATTTTGTTGGTAAGAAAATACACTCGAAGATGAAGCGACCATTACAACGCCCAAAGTAAGCAAGATGCCTGTAGTAACCAGCAAAATTTTATAATGCATCATTGGATGTTCAAGTCGAGCGGCAAGGCCACCTTTTAGATTGGGTTCCATTACGGGGCGATTCGTTTTCATTGGGGAAGTGCCTTTACTGCTGCTGCAAATGCATCTCCGCGAGCTGCATAATCCGTAAACATATCCCATGATGCGCACCCTGGGGCAAGAAGAACTGTGTCGCCAGCCTGGGCCAAGCTTGCTGCTTTGCCCACAACTATCTCCATTGCATTAGTTTCCTTTGTCGTTACGCGATGAATTGGGACATTCGGTGCGTGTCGCGCAAGCGCAGCAGCGATAAGTTCTTGGTCGATTCCCAGCAGCACAACAGCGCGCATTCGATGCGCAGTGTCTAGAACAAGTTGATCAAAATCTTGGCCTTTTGCCATACCACCAGCAATCCAAACTACTGATCCATATGCCGTTAAAGAGGTGGCTGCAGCGTGCGTGTTTGTTGCCTTGGAATCATCAATGTAATCCACTTCATTTATGCACGCTACATGAGAAATTCGGTGCGGTGCTGGCTGCCAATCCCGCAAGCCATCACGAATTGCGCGGGCATCGATACCGTGTGCCCGAGCTAACGCGCAAGCTGCTAACGCATTTAAAACGTTGTGTTTTGCAGGTGTAGCTAAATCATTAATTTCTGCGAGTTCTAGTGCGGCATCTTTACGATTATCTAGAAATGCCCGATCAACTAGAAATTCTTCAACAACTCCAACCATAGATATGTCTGGGATTGCGTCGGTAAATCCAATCGCTCGGCAACCTTCCATAACTTCTGCTTGTTCAACCATGTGAATAGTTTCTTCATCTGCAACATTAAATATTGCAGCCACCTGACAGCGTTCATAAATTCGGGCCTTGGCATCGCGATAGGCCGCAAAGGAACCAAATAAATCAATATGGTCTGACGCTAGGTTTAAGCAAACGGCAGCTTGTGGCGACATAGTGTGTACAAACGGAAGTTGTGGAGCGCCAACTTCAATTGCCAGCACATCCCAGGGTGTTGGATCCATTACAACTTCAACAAGGGAGCGACCAATATTTCCAGCCGCTATTGTGCGCTTTCCAGCGGCCAACAAAATTGATTCCAACATTAATGTGGTCGTCGTCTTGCCATTCGTACCAGTAACCACGAGCCATGGCGCAAGATGATTTGGATCTCGCAAGCGCCAAGCAAGTTCAAGTTCTCCCCAGATAGGTAACTCAGCTAGTTGCGCGGATTTAACAATTGGGGCAAGCGGCGATACTCCTGGGGACAATACGAGTAAATCAATATCACTTGGCAACTCAGTGTCATCCCCAAGGCGGACATCTGCGCCAAGAATTTCCAGAATTGTTGCGCGCTCTTTTTGCCGATCGTTTGCTGCTGCATCTACAACGATTACGTGAGCACCTAAATTGACGAGTGCATCAGCGGCCGCAAAGCCAGCAACACCCAGTCCTACTACACAAACTCGAACATTGGTCCAATCACTTGTTCTTGATAGGTCAGAAACATTCAGGGAAGCCATGGTTTCTACTGACGCACCCATTCCGCATAAAACATTGCCATACCTGCGCCAACACAAAGTCCTTGAATAATCCAGAATCGAACAACAATTTGAACTTCTGGCCAACCCTTTAACTCGAAGTGATGATGTAGCGGCGCCATGCGAAATACTCGACGACCAGTTGCTTTAAACACACCAACTTGAGTTATCACCGAGAGTGTGATCAATATAAACAAGCCGCCAATTAATACGAGTAGCAATTCCGTTCGAGTCATTAATGCCAGCGCGGCAATGCCACCACCTAAAGCAAGGGATCCGGTGTCGCCCATAAAGATTCGCGCTGGACTGGCATTCCACCACAAAAAACCAAAGCAGGCACCTGCGCAGGCAGCAGCAAAAACCGCTAAGTCAAGTGGATCACGCACGGTATAGCAGCGTGGGATTTCCCCCCAGAAACAACTCTGGCCATACTGCCAAATCGACATCACTGTGTACGCAATAAATGCAACAAGCGCAGCTCCGGTAGCAAGTCCATCGAGTCCGTCACTTAGATTTACCCCGTTTGAAATTCCTGTAATCAGTAACCAAATCCAAAAGATCAGTGCGGCAGATGGCAATATCCAATCAGTGTCTCTTACCCAAGAAATGGCATTACTTACCGGCATGTTATTTCCTTCATCTGGAAACTGCATGGCTAGATACCCAAAGGAAAGTGCGGCAATAGCTTGACCAAGTAATTTAGTTCTTGCTCTAATTCCAGTACTGCGTTGTTTGAAAATCTTTAAGTAGTCATCAGCAACGCCGACCAAGCTCAGGGTAAACATTAAATATATTGCAAGTAATCCAGAAGCCGTTGGAGGCCGCATCATAATTAAATGTGCCAAGAAGTAGGCAAGAACGACCGAGCCAACTATCGCCACTCCACCCATCGAAGGTGTACCACGTTTGCTGCCGTGTTCGGGATAATTAATCTCACTTGTTGACTCTCGGATCGCTTGCGCCATACCCCGACGTCGCAAAAAATTAATCAGTAACGGTGTTCCGATGAGTGAGAATAAAGTTGCTAGGCCACCTGCTAGAACTACCAGCTTCACTTTTGGCTCCACTTCATTTTTAGGCGGGCTTCAACTTCTGTTGCCAGCACTTCAAAATGTTCAGAGCGGGAAGCTTTAAACAAGATGATGTCCCCAGAATTGGCTTCATTGCAAATGTAGTCTGTCGCTGCTTGGAAATCGGGCAACCACACCGTTTTTAGTGTGGAGTCAACATCTTTAGGGAGTCCGTAAATTCCCCCGTTAGCACCAACTGCAACTAAATGTGAAATTCCAAGTTGCGCGCAATGTGCAACTACCCCCTGGTGCAACTCCGCGCTTAAAGTACCAAGTTCATGCATCATTCCCACTACTGCCCAAGTCTTTGCGTGATTTGGAATTTTCTTCAAAGTATTAAGTGCTGCGGTCATTGACTCTGGGTTTGCGTTGTACGCATCATTAATTATTGTGATGTCCCCAGGTAAGTTATGTACTTCCATGCGCCATTTGCTTACCTGCTTTAAGTCCGCGAGCGCTTCTATGATTTGTGACATTTCCATTCCCACTGCAATACCAACTGCGCTGGCAGCCAGAGCATTCATCACGTTATGTTCACCCAATATCGGGACATTGGCAGATGCTCGATAGCCAAGATAAACCAAATCAAAATCGTAAGTACCGTTGCTGGTTAGAACGACGTTTTCAGCGCGAATGTCAGCCAGCTCAGAAAACCCATAAGTAAAAACCGTTGCCTTAGTTAAACTTCGCATTGCAAGAACGCGGGCATCATCTGCATTTAATATTGCGACCCCTGCGTCAGATAGCGATTGAACTAATTCAGACTTTGCTTGCGCAATACCTTCGATACTTCCAACTTCACCGATGTGCGCCTGGCCAACATTTGTTACCACACCAACTGTGGGGCGGGCGATTCCACAAAGTAGCGAGATGTGGTGCAGGCCGCGCATCCCCATCTCTGCAACTAAGTATCGAGTTCCTGGCGGCGTACCAAGAATAGTAAGTGGTAAACCGAGTTCGTTATTTGGTGATCCAATTGGCGCATGTGTTGCGCCCGCATGGGAAAGAACTTGGCCAATCATATCTTTAGTTGACGTTTTTCCAGAAGATCCCGTAACTCCAATTACTTCAACATTTGTCATCACATTACGTACCTGTGTTGCAAGTTTTCCTAAAGCGAAAATAACTGGATCAAGCTCGCCCGCAACATTTGGAACTAGTACATGATCACCAGTTACTTCCCGCGTTACCAGATAAGCAACTGCCCCATTTTCTTTAGCTTGTGCAATGTGGTCATGACCATCAGTGCGCTCACCTAAAATTGCACAAAATAGATCACCAGGTTTAGTCGTTCTAGAGTCCGTAGAAATTCCAGTGATTCGAATGTTTGGGTTTCCGATCAAGGTGCCATCAATAACTTGAGCAACTTGGGAAAGTGTTAACTCAGGCAAGTTCTGACTCCTGCACTGCTACCAAGCGATCATCAAACGGGAAAATTTCACCGTTAATCTCTTGTCCGCTTTCGTGACCTTTGCCAAGGATAGCAACGACATCATCTTGCTGAGCTATGTTTAATGCCCTTGCAATTGCTTCCCGTCGATTGGCCACTTCAAATACTTGAGTAGATTCCGATGCTATGCCAGCCATAATTTGACGGCGAATTTCGGCAGGTTCCTCCGAGCGAGGGTTGTCATCAGTAACGATGAC
>Ga0164295_10002953_pt1 | contig 13815 bp, 10 predicted proteins | sample GEODES006metaG_FD_111798 | JGI IMG/M metagenome (GOLD analysis project Ga0164295, IMG submission 111798) | Oligotrophic lake water microbial communities from Sparkling Lake, Wisconsin, USA - GEODES006 metaG | ecosystem: Environmental > Aquatic > Freshwater > Lake | place: USA: Sparkling Lake...
ACAAAGATAAGAAAACCAGCAATAGCAGCGGCCACAGCAGATAGACTGCGTATGCCATCAGTAGTGCAGCGAAGACTTTGATAAAAGTGATCCACGGAATGTGAAGTTCTAGGCGCTGCGGTGCCTCTTCATCCGTGGAAGTTTGTTGGGGCGGTATTACTGGATCTGGATCAATCATCGGTAGGGCTTGTCTCACCTAACCTTAGCAATAGAAAACCATACCCATCCGCGGTATGGGGTGAATACCTACCTGGAACCTCTTGGTCTTAGCTGCCATGGGGTGTAAGGAACAGTTCAAGCAGCATAAAATTGGAAGGTGTACTTCCTCGTTAAAGACCATTGCTCGTTTCGTTTCTCCAGAACTATCCCATGCCAACGATTCACGAAATCCCCCAAGAGCAGCCAGGCAAATTACCCTCTATCAACTTGATTGATTTGTCTGTCATACCGCCACTGTCCCCGCCGCCAGAGGCTGAACAAGTTGAGGTGCCACAACATTACATCTGCCGCCATTCCCATGATATGGGGAACTGTTTGTCTGCCATGGATCTACAGCTGATGATGCTCCAGCGCAGCCTCAATGCGCCGATGGAATGCCTTGGCATTGTGCGCAGACAGATAGGCTGCATGGCTGAAATGCAGCTGCGTCTAGGACTGCGCTTTCGGGCTGCTAGTTGCATTTCAGTCTCTCTGAGTTCAGTTATCGAACAATGCAGATCACGGCAGAGGACAGCCCCAACTCAGAATACTATCGAATGGACTGTGAATGGCGATGAGGCTTGGTTACAGGTGGACCCGCAAGCAGTTAGTGTCCTCATCCTTGAGATTGCGGATCATTGGTTTTTGTCTGGCCGTGGCACGGTTGATTCGTCTGCTAGCGCAGGCAAGATCAGTTTCCAGATGCGGCGGATGCTGGATGGTTCGTCGCCAGATGGACTGGCGGCGGATGTCAGCGCTGAACTAAACGCTACCGTGACGCGCTACGGAGGCACGCTCATTTGTGGCTTATTAAGGTCTGAGCTTACCGTGACCTTTCCTCAGGCACCGATTACGGCCCAGCAAATCTAACCTTCTTAGATGGCCAACTTTTTCTATGATTCCGCTGTCCTGAGTGTGGGCTCGGCCTCAGATTTGCCAAGGGGCCTGCGCTGACTCAGAGTGGCCGAACACGTAGACGCTGCCGGAGCTCTGGAAATGCTCCTCTCTCAAGATAGGTCCGCCGCTGCCACGCCCTGCAACGTGGCCATCGCGCGGGCTCTAGCGGAAACGGAAACCTTTGATCTGCTCATCAGCGACCTCGGCCTGCCTGATGCCAGTGGCTACAGGTTGATGGCGCGGAAGCTGGTGGTTCAGCCGCTGCCTGGGCTCGCCAGTCAGAGGCTATTCACTTCCGAAGAGCATCTAGGCGAGCTTTTTCAGCGATAGCGTCGGCGTCGGCTTTCTTTTTCGCTGCGTCTAGGTCAGCCTGCTCGGCAGCTTTGGTCGCTTCGATGTTGGCTTTGTCCATGGTGGCGTTAATATCGGTCTGTTTCTTGGCCTGCTCAGCCGCTTGATCGACGGCGACTTTCTCCTGGTTGAGGATTTCTTTTTTAGCTTCCGCCTTAGCGTCGATGGAGGCTTTACGCTCATCGCAGGCTGCCAGAAGTAAAGCAGTCAGGATAAGGGTGGTGACGGGGAGTAGGATGTATGGTATTGTTTTCATAGTCTGGAATTCAGATTGGCCCTGCCCAGGTCATGCCGCCATGGGGTGAAGTCCCCAAAGTAAAGTAGGAATTCACCCCATAGCTGGACGGTTACGATTCTTTGATACTGGAGATTACTTGACCAAGTGACCATGAATTCCCCCACCATCAGCGAGCTGTCAGAGAGGTATCTGGCAGCTTTACGGACCCATCTAGAGAAAGGCGCAGAGGCTAGCTTGCATGAGGCTCACGAGATTGGCTGTCAGGCTGTTTTTTTAAAGCTTGAGACTCTCGATGTTGCCACCATTCATGAGGAGGCACTGGCTTCATTGCTGAGCTCTGATCTTAGCATGAACGCGCGAAAAGATTTAACCGATTGTGCCTCGATGTTCTTTATTGAGGCCCTCACTGAGATCGAAGGAACCCATCAGGCCGCGGTGAGGGTTAATGCGGACTTGAAACAAATGCATACTACTCTAGGTCGGCTCACCCTTGATCTGGCAGACTCCAATCGTAACTTGGAAAAGGGTATCCAGGATCGCAAGCAAGCAGAAGCTGCACTGGAAGCCGGCGCTGAAAATTTCAGACGGCTGCTGAAAGAATCACGCATCTTGGAGAGTCATTTGCAAAACGTGGTGCGCAAGATTCTATCCGTGAATGAGGTGGAGCGCTGGCAGATGAGTCTGCAACTCAACGACGAGATTGCCCAAACAATGCTTGGCATTCATGTGCGTCTCTTGGCGCTAAAGAAAGCCCACTCGAATAGTCAGGCCAGCCACACCAAAGAGATCTCTACCATTCAGCGGTTGGTTCAGAAATCGGCAAAAACCATCAACTCATTTACGCGTGAATTTGACACCGCCAAACAACGATAAGCGAGTGGAGCTGTCACGGCTCTACCACAGTGCGCTGAAAACTTACCTAAAGCAGGGAGTTGGGGCCTGCATGGAGTCTGCTCGCGAACTAGGAACCCAGGCCATTTCAATGGGGCAGGAGACCTTAGACCTGGCGCGCATTCATGAAATCGCACTGATTTCTCTGGTGCTTCCTAGTTACTCGAAAACAACGAGCAATAGCATGATGGGGCGCGCTGGTCTCTTTTTTGCAGAGGCCATCACACCCATAGAGCAGACACACCGTGGCGCAAGAGAGGCCAATGTCCGCTTGAACCAAGTGGTCAAAGATTTAAGTGAGCGAACGCTTGAGTTGGCTGAATCGGTGGAAGAACTGAAGCAGGAAATTGATCAGCGGCAAGCGGTTGAAGCGTGCCTTAGAGATAGTCAGCACACGACTAGCAAACTGCTGGCAAAGTCACGCCAGATGCAAGAAGAGCTGCGTGACCTTTCTCGGCAGCTTTTGACCGCACAGGAGGAGGAGCGTAGAAAGATTAGTCGTGAGTTGCATGACGTCATCGCTCAAACACTCACGAGCATCAATGTGCGGCTGGCAGCACTAAAAGTAGAGTCCAAGGCTAGCACTCAAGAGTTGCATGAAAAGATCGCTGCCACGCAGAGACTCGTGGAGCAGTCTGTGGAGATCGTGCATCGATTTGCGCGTGAGTTGCGGCCGTCTGTGTTGGATGATTTGGGTCTGATTCCCGCCCTACAGGCCTATATGAAAGCATACACGGAGGACACGGGTGTCCGAGTCAGTCTCAAAGCCTTTGCCGATATCGAACTCTGTGATAGTGACCGCCGCACTACTCTTTATCGCATCGTTCAGGAAGCATTGACTAACGTTGCCCGCCACGCCAAAGCCAGTCGCGCTGATGTGAGTATCCAGAACCATGACGGTATCATTCGAATGAAGATTGTTGATGATGGCCAAGGCTTTGAAGTTGCTGGCACATCCAGTGCGAAAAAGACCAATCGCCTTGGGCTTCTAGGCATGCGGGAGCGTGTAGAGATGATCGGCGGCGTCTTCTGCATTGAGTCTGGGCTGGGGAAACCTACCACCGTGGCTGTCGAGATCCCTACTTCCAATAGTGAAGACATGCGCCAGTCTGATTTAAACCTTTGTTAAACCTATTCCAATATCCATGAACACGATCACTATTTTGTTAGCTGAAGATCACACCATTGTGCGTGAAGGCCTGCGCGCTTTACTGAAGATGGAGAGCGACTTTGAAATTGTCGGTGAAGCCAGCAATGGACGTGAGGCTGTTGCTCTCGCTAACAGTCTCAGGCCTGATGTCATCGTTATGGACATCGCCATGCCGCTGCTGAATGGCATGGAGGCCACTCGGCAGATTTTGCTAACGCAGCCGAAGGTGAAGATTCTCATACTTTCGGCTCACAATGATGACGCTTATGTCAATAAAGTGATGGACCTGGGTGCCTATGGTTACTTGATCAAGCAATCGGCTTCGCACATTCTGCCAGAGGCTATTCGCAGAGTGCATCAGGGGTTAAAGAGCCTCAGCCCTACCGTCTCTAAGCGACGTAAGGAGGCCAGAGCCAAAGCCCGAGATCGGGGGGGAATGCCAGGGAACTTGAACGCCACACCGAGCACTCGTGAGATGGAGGTGCTTCAACTTATTGCTGAAGGAAAGGCCAATAAGGAAACCGCAGACATACTGCATATTAGCTATAAAACGGTAGAAAAACATCGCCAAAGCCTCATGGAAAAACTCAACATTCACGACACCGCAGGCCTGACCCGTTACGCAATTTCCACTGGCGTGATCGAGAGCAGTGTCCAGCTGACCATCGTTTAATAAACCACTCCATTGGAATGAATGAGATAAACTACAAGCCGGTCAATCAAGTCATTGCCATGGCAGCTTCCGCTGGTGGATTGAAAGCCTTGTCGGTAATTCTGGCTGGTCTGCCAGTGGACTTCCCAGCGGCCATTGCGATCGTCATGCATCTTTCCCCAGATCATGAAAGCCTCTTAGCTGGTATTTTAGGAAGCCGAACCGTTTTACAAGTGAAGCAGGCTGAAAATGGAGATGTGCTGTCTGCTGCTGGCGTCTTTATAGCCCCACCGAATCATCATCTTTCAGTCATGAAGGGTGGCATCCTAAGGCTGTCTTCCGCAAAGGCAGAGAAGATCCACTTTGCACGGCCATCGGCTGAGCCGTTGTTTGCTTCGGTGGCTGAGATTTATAAGGAGCGAGCCATCGCTGTTGTCCTCACTGGGGGTGACGGGGATGGCTCATTTGGTGTGCAGATCATCAAGGACAACGGTGGCATCGTCATTGCGCAAGATCGTCCTACTTCGCAGGACTTTTCGATGCCAGAGACCTCCATCAAAACAGGAGATGTGGACTTTATTCTTCCACTTACCGAGATCGCGCCTATGTTAGTCGAACTGGTTTGCCAGGATGGAAGGAGGCATGTCGAACTCTGAGTTCATGATTTGCCTTGTGACTTGCAGTGCTAGGGGACAAGCTCGATTCATGATTTTTAAAGTGAAGGACGTATCTGAATGAAAAAGAAACCTTCACTAACCCCTTCCATAGTTCCTCTGGAAGAGAGGCATACCTTTCCTGTCGTCGCTATTGGTGCTTCAGCAGGTGGGCTGGAGGCGTTAGAGCAGTTCATCTCGCGTGTGCCACCAGGAAGCGGCATGGCCTATGTCATTGTCCAGCATCTGGACCCCACTCATAAAGGCATCATGTCAGAGCTTCTTCAGCGCTGCACTGTGATGAAGGTCTCTCAGATCAAAGACCGCACTAGAGTGCAGCCTGATTGTGTCTATGTCATTCCTCCGAATAAAGATCTCTCCATCCTTCATGGCGTCTTGCATCTACTGACTCCTACCTCAGCACGTGGACAGCGCTTGCCGATCGATTTTTTCTTCCGCGCATTGGCTGAGGATCAGCAGCAGCATAGCATCGGCGTGATCTTGTCGGGCATGGGTTCAGACGGTACGCTTGGGTTGCGCGCTATCAAAGAAAAAGCCGGTCTTGCCATTGTTCAGGAGGCCACCACGGCCAAGTTTGACTCCATGCCGCGAAGCGCCATTGAGGCGGGTTTGGCCGACATCGTGGCTCCCGCCAGTGAGTTGCCAGAGAGAATTTTGACTTATCTTCAACACAGGCCACTTATCCCTCAGAGTGGCCTAGAGCATGAGGACAAGTCCCAGAGTGCGCTCGAAAAAGTCATCCTTCTTCTCCGTGCACACACCAGGAATGACTTCTCTCTTTACAAGCGCAACACGCTTTATCGGCGGATCGAGCGGCGTATGGGCATCCACCAGATAAGCAAGATGTCCGCCTACGTGCGCTACTTGCAGGAGAATCCCCAAGAGCTAGATCTACTGTTTAAGGAGTTACTCATCGGCGTGACGAACTTCTTTCGCGATCCCACCGTATGGGCAGAATTACGTGCAAAGATCCTGCCTGAACTGCTAGCGACTCGTGTGCCTGGTCAGACGCTGCGCGTCTGGGTTCCTGGATGCTCCACGGGTGAAGAGGCTTACTCTCTGGCCATGGTCTTTAAGGAAGCTGTTGAGGTGCTCAATCCCAAGGTCAACTTTGCCTTCCAAATTTTCGCCACCGATTTAGATCGCGACGCCATCGATAAAGCACGCCTAGGCACATACCCAACCAGTATCAGCGCAGATGTCTCACCCGAGCGCTTGGCCCGCTTTTTTAGCAAAGAAGACCACGGCTATCGCGTGCGTCGGGAAATTCGTGAGATGGTCATCTTTGCTCCGCAGAATATCATCATGGATCCACCCTTCACCAAGCTGGACTTTTTGAGCTGTAGAAATCTGCTCATCTACCTGACTGCAGAAGTGCAAAAGAAACTCATACCGTTGTTTCACTTCAGCCTGACGCGAGGTGGGATTCTACTGCTTGGCAGCGCAGAAACTGTCGGAAGCAGCACTGATCTCTTTACTGCCATCAGTGGGAAATCACGTCTCTTCCGGCGCACAGAGCCACTGTTACAAAAGGAGCTGATCGATTTCCCGTCATCCTACAGCGTGGCACAGACCACGAAGACGGAGATTTCGCCCTCATCAAAGCCTAGGGTCAGCCTGCAAAGCCAAGCGGATCAGATGATCCTCCAGAACTATGCACCACCTGCTGTATTGACCAATGATAAAGGAGACATCTTTTACATCAGTGGTCGAACAGGAAAATACCTTGAACCAGCGGCTGGAAAGGCCAATTGGAACCTCTTTGTCATGGTACGCCCTGGACTGCGCCATGTGTTGGCGAGTGCCATTCAGAAAGCCTTAGGTCAGAAAGAAGGCATTAAAGTGTCTGGCCTCAAGGTCGGCACCAATGGTGCTTCGCAGCATGTGGATATCAGGCTCCAGCAGCTTGATGAGGTTGGCCCGCTTCATGGTTTGATTTTGATCGTCTTCACCGATGTCGTCGCAGAACCATCGTCCCGAAGAACCCAAGCCACTGGAAACAAAAATGCGTCAGACGACACTGAGCAAGAGCTTTTGCGAGTTCGAGCTGAAGCCCGCGCCAATCATGAAGAAATGCAGACCTCTCAAGAAGAAATTCGCAGCGCTAATGAAGAGTTACAGTCCACCAATGAAGAACTGCAATCCACCAACGAAGAACTGACCACCTCCAAAGAAGAAATGCAGTCCCTGAATGAAGAGCTGCAAACGGTGAATACGGAACTTCAAGCCAAGGTGGAAGAACTCTCACGCGCCAGCAATGATATGAAAAATCTGCTCGAAAGTACGGACATTGCCACGCTCTTTCTGGATCGTGATCTGAACGTGCGCCGCTTCACTCATCAGATGACTAAGATCATCAAACTTATCCCCAGTGATATTGGCAGGCCCATCACCGATCTCATCTCCCATCTGGATGATCCCTCACTCCCCGCCGATGTGCGTGAAGTGCTTCTCACTTTGGCTTCGATTGAAAAACCCGTCTCGTCAGCGGATGGTCGCTGGTTCAGCCTGCGCATCATGCCCTACCGCACGATCGATGATCGGATTGATGGAGTGGTCATTACATTTGCTGACATCACCGTTGCTAAGACGCTAGAAGCCGAGTTGCGCAGCCAGCACGCCAATCTAGAAGCCGACATCGCCCGTCAGCGGAATCAGCCAACCCATCGCATCATCAAAGGTAGAAAGGTCCTCCGGAAATGATCCCTGAGCAGACCAGTAAATCCACAGCGGCACAGCTTCGCCGTGAGGCAGAAGCCAGCCTACGTAAGCGGCACAAGCATCAAGCCGATATGCCCGCTGAAACAAAGACCACGGCAGACACCCAAAGGTTGCTGCATGAGCTGCAAGTTCACCAGATCGAATTAGAAATGCAAAATGCTGAGCTACACACGGCGCGTGATAGCTTAGAGACCTTGCTGGAGAAGTACACCGACCTCTATGATTTCTCCCCTGTTGGGTACTTCACCCTGGGAACGGAAGGTGAAGTTCAACTCGTCAATCTCACCGGTGCCACACTCAGCGGCACGAATCGAGCCAAGTTGATCGGTCACTCCTTCACGCAGCTGATTACCCCAGATCAACGCCCAGCCTTCCGCAACTTTTTAGAGCAGATCTTTGCCAGCGATACCCAGCAGAAAGGTGACTTTCATCTCTTACGGCCAGACCGGACGGCCATCATCGTGAAAATCAGAGCCCAGCGCTCACTCAGTGGGCTCGAGTGTAGTGCCGTCGTGGTGGATATCACCGAGCAGATCAAGGCAGAAGCCAAATTGCGTCATTCTGAGGTGCGCTACCGCCGCCTCTTTGAAACTGCGCATGATGGCGTTCTGCTGATGGACCCTAGAACAAGGTTGATTACAGATGCCAATCCCTACATGACGACGTTGCTGGGCTACAAGCACGATGAGTTAGTCGGGAAGGAACTCTTTGAGATCGGTCTACTTAAAGATGAAGCCGCCAGCCAAGAGATGTTTTGTGAGCTCAAAAAAACTCATCAAGTACGCTATGAAAATCTACCGCTAAAGAGCCAGGATGGCCGACTTCAAGAAGTTGAGGTTGTGGCCAATCTATATCTAGAAAGTGGCCACCCTGTCATTCAGTTCAATATCCGCGACATCACCAAGCGAAAGCGTGCCGAGCATGACATCCGGTTGCAAGGCTCTGCATTGGCAGCCGTGGCCAATGCTATTTTCATTACAGATCGTCAAGGTGTCATTCAATACGCAAACCCCGCATTTTCTGTAATAAGCGGTTACAGTACGGCTGAAACAATCGGGAAAAAAGCCAGCCTCGTAAAGTCAGACGTCCATCCAGAATCCTTCTTTATTGAGATCTGGCAGACCATACTTTCAGGCCAGATCTGGAGCGGGCAAATCACAAACAGGGGTAAAAAAAAGAAGCTTTATGTGAGTGAGCAGAGTATCTCTCCCTTCAAAGATGCCAGTGGAGAGATCAGTCATTTTGTCAGCGTGCAGCGCGACATCACCGAGCGCCTAAGGGCGGAGGATGCCATCAAGCGCAGTGAGGTCCTCTTTTCATCTCTCATCGCTCAATCACCTGTGGGCGTTTACGTGGTGGGTGCCGATTTTCTTCTGCAACAAATGAATCCCAAAGCGCTGCCCTCGTTTATCAATGTCCAACCTTTAATCGGCCGTAACTTTGCTGAAATCGTTCACACTCTCTGGCGAAAACGAGTCGCTAGCAAGATCGTGGCTTGCTTCCGCCATACTCTGAAAACGGGGGAACCCTATGAGTCTTCCGAGTTCTCTGAACAGCGGCAAGATACCGGTCAACAGGAGGCCTATGAGTGGCAGATCCAGCGTGTCACGCTGCCCGCAGGAGAGCTTGGTGTGGTTTGCTTTTTTAATGATATTACCGAGCGCAAGCGCGCCGAATGGGTGCGGCGGCGCTTGGACATTCTCACCGCCTCCAATTCAAAATTAGAGGCTGAAATCGTGCAGCGTCAGGCTGTGGAAAAAAATCTCAAACGCAGCGAGCAGCATCAGCGTCGGCTACTCAAGCAGGCTCAGCACATGCAGAAGCAACTGCGCGGATTCTCCCGTCAGATCATCACCGCCCAGGAAGACGAACGCAAGCGTATCAGCCGTGAACTGCATGACGTGATCGCGCAAACGCTGGTCGGTATCAACGTCCACCTAGGCACTCTCACGCGCGCGGCAGAGGGCACGCCCAAAGGCCTCTTAGTGAAGATCCAGCGCACACAACAGCTTGTCGAAAAAGCCGCTGACACCGTTCATCAGTTTGCCCGTGAGTTGCGTCCGACGGTGCTAGACGACCTAGGCCTCATTCCTGCATTAGAAGCCCACTTGAACTGTTTCACCTCAGATACAGGTGTGCGTGCTGCCTTGAATGTGACGGCTGACATCGAGCCACTCATCGGCAACCGCCGCACCACGCTCTTCCGCATTGTTCAGGAGGCGCTGACCAACGTGGCGCGTCATGCCAAAGCCACATGCGTTTCCATCAGTCTGCTACGCCTGAATGAAAGCACCATCCGCATGACGATTACTGACGATGGTCAAGGCTTCTTTGCCGATGAAGCACTCGGAGCGCGCAAAAGCAAGCGCCTTGGTCTACTCGGCATGAAAGAGCGCATCGAAATGATCGATGGTACCTTCTGTATCGAATCCGCTCCTGGCCAACCCACAATGGTGAGTGTGGACTTGCCTATCCTGAAATAGCTCGTCCATGGGGTAAACACCCCATGGCACCGCCCATTGCTCGCTCTGAGGGTAAGCACTGATGCATGCCCGGCTATTCCGCGTGTCACCAGACAACTATTTCATGAAATTCCCCACAAGTCCTCAGCCAGAGAATACTCCGAAAAACATCATGGAGACAGCCGCGCAGGGAGCCATCGCTGAGGTAAAACGTGCGCAAGCTCTGCTTAAAACCGGCGCACTACAAAATGCCATTCTCAACAGTGCCAACTTTTCCAGTATCGCTACGGATGAGAAGGGCGTGATCCAGCTCTTTAATGTCGGTGCGGAGCGTATGCTGGGTTACACAGCCGCTGAAGTGGTGAACAAAATAACTCCAGCAGAAATTTCAGATCCTCAGGAAGTCATTGCCCGTGCCAAGGCTCTAAGTATCGAACTAGGAACGCCCATCACACCTGGATTCGAGGCGCTTGTGTTCAAAGCCTACCGTGGCATCGAAGACATCTACGAGCTGACCTACATCCGCAAGGATGGCAGCCGCTTCCCAGCCGTGGTTTCGGTCACTGGGCTACGGGATGCTAAAGACGCAATCATTGGTTATTTACTGATTGGCACGGACAATACCGCGCGCAAAGAAGCCGAGGCAGCCTTGACCAAAGCGGGTGCACTGCAAAGTGCGATCTTTAATAGCGCTAACTTTTCCAGTATTGCTACCGATGCCAAAGGCGTGATTCAGATCTTCAATGTCGGTGCCGAGCGTATGCTAGGCTACACCGCTGCTGAAGTGATGAACAAGATCACGCCAGCAGAAATTTCAGATCCGCAAGAGGTCGTCGCACGCGCTGCGGCGCTAAGTCTGGAGCTAGGAACTGAAATCGCCCCAGGGTTTGAGGCCCTTGTTTTTAAGGCCTCACGCGGTATTGAGGATATCTATGAATTGACTTACATCCGCAAAGATGGCAGTCGCTTTCCTGCCGTGGTTTCAGTCACAGCTCTGCGTGATATCCATGATGGAGGCGGCATCATTGGTTACCTTCTGATTGGCACAGATAATACGGCACGCAGGCAGGTGGAGGCGGAGCGTCAACAACTTCTCGAGGCGCAAGAGGAATCCAACAGACAACTCATTTTAGCCAACGTCACTTTACAGGTCAGTGAAGAAAAATTTGCCGTCACACTCAATTCCATTGGAGATGCCGTGATCGCCACTGATGCGGATGGGCGTGTGACCTTACTCAATGCTTTAGCTGAGCAGCTCACTGGATGGACGCAGGAAGACGCCAGTGGGCACACGGTTGAGGAGATCTTTAACATCATTCATAAAGAAACACGTTTGGCTGCCGTCGTTCCAGTTACCGACACCTTGGCACATGGCACCATCCAAGGTCTAGCCAATCACACGGTTCTCCTTTCACGCACTGGTACGGAGTGTGACATTGCAGATAGCTGCGCACCGATTCGGAATCGTGAAGGGCAGGTCATTGGTGCGGTCTTAGTTTTCCGAGATGTCACGGGTGAATATGCTGTGCAGCAGGCCCTACGTGACCAGCAGTTTTATACCCGCTCCCTGATCGAGTCGAATATCGACGCCCTTATGACCACTGACCCCTCAGGTGTGATCACTGATGTGAATAAGCAAATGGAAGCACTCACGGGGCACTCACGGGAGGAATTGATTGGAGCCCTTTTTAAAAACTACTTCACTGATCCTGCTCTCGCAGAGGCTGGCATCAAGCGTGTTCTTGCTGAAAGTAAAGTCACTGATTACGAACTAACGGCTTGTGCCAAAGATGGCACTGAAACTGTAGTTTCCTATAATGCTACCACCTTTCACAACCGTGATGGCGTTCTTCAAGGAGTCTTCGCCGCAGCACGTGATGTGACAGAGCGGAAGCGCTGGGACAAGGTTTTGCAAGAAAATACCGTCGAACTAGAAACAGCCAAAGCTACTGCGGAAAAAGCTAACTTGGCCAAATCCGACTTCCTTTCTAGCATGAGTCACGAGCTGCGCTCTCCACTTAATGCCATCCTTGGTTTTGCTCAGCTGATGGAGACTGACTCACCGCTGCCAACCCCGGCTCAAAAAGCCAGTATTGATCAAATTCTGCACGCTGGTTGGTTTCTCCTTGAGTTGATCAATGAGATTCTAGATCTTGCCGTTGTCGAGTCGGGTCGCCTGTCTCTTTCTTTGGAAGCTGTTTCGCTGCCTGAAGTCCTGCTTGAGTGCCAGGCGATGATCGAACCCCAGGCGCAGAAGCGTGGCATCATCATGACTTTCCCGACATTTGTTGGGCCATGCTTTATCAAAGCCGACCGCACACGGCTTAAGCAGGTGCTGATTAATTTACTCTCCAACGCCATCAAGTATAACAAGACAAGAGGCAGTGTGAAGGTGGACTGCAGCCTTGGTGCCTCTGGTCATATGCGTATAAGTGTTAAGGATACTGGCGCTGGACTCACCCCAGAGATGCTAGCTCAGTTATTCCAGGCTTTTAATCGCCTTGGCAAAGAAGCGACTGGTGAGGAAGGGACCGGTATCGGGCTCGTTGTCAGTAAACGCCTGGTCGAACTGATGCAGGGAAAGATCGGCGCTGAAAGCACCGCCGGCAGTGGCAGTGTGTTTTGGATCGAGCTTATTCATGATACGACTCACCACGAGGATTATGCCAAGACGGTCAACACGGTGATGACCGCTCCCTTCATCCCAACCGGATCACAGAAACGTCTGCTTCTTTATGTGGAAGATAACCCAGCTAATCTCAAACTGATCGAGCAGCTCATTTCACGTCATCCTGACTTACGACTACTGAGTGCAATGAATGGCCGTGACGGTATCGCACTGGCTATTGGTTATGTGCCAGATGTCATTTTGATGGATATCAATCTGCCAGGCATCAGTGGTATCGAAGCTATGAAGATTCTCCGTCTAGATCCGGTCACTTCACACATCCCCATCGTGGCCCTTAGTGCCAATGCTATGCCGCGGGACATCGAGAAAGGTCTTGAGGCTGGGTTCTTTAAATATCTAACCAAACCCATCAAGGTGAATGAATTCCTGGCGACGCTCAATGCTACACTGGAGTTCGCTGCAATGTCCACGAGGACTAACGATTCTGCCTATTTTCCAAACGCTGCGGAGGCCAAACTGGATCCTATCAAAAGCATGTCAGCTCTAACCGAGTGAAGCCAATTCAGTCACCACAAAGGGTGTAAATGCTCAGAGAATAGGCAGCGACTGAGATGCTCGCTCGAGCTGGCAGATCGTCCTTTTCTAGGGCAGTAGCCATGATGTCCTGCACGGAAAAATCTCCTAGATCTTCGCGGTAGCCTGCCCAGTCACTGTTAAAGCGGGCAGCCCAGTGGCCTGCCTTTGGCACACCAACTTCATAAGTTGCCCAATCACGCGCCGAAAAATTTGCGACGATCAACGTGTGATCATTCGGTCCCCCGTCTTGATGTCGAAGAAAGGCGATTATTTTGTCCTGATTGTTGACATGGTGAACCTGAATGTGTTGGCCACAGAGTCCCTTAGAAAAGCCATCTAAATTAAGTCGAAGCCTCACTAAATCCCGATACAGACG
>Ga0164295_10002954_pt1 | contig 13813 bp, 11 predicted proteins | sample GEODES006metaG_FD_111798 | JGI IMG/M metagenome (GOLD analysis project Ga0164295, IMG submission 111798) | Oligotrophic lake water microbial communities from Sparkling Lake, Wisconsin, USA - GEODES006 metaG | ecosystem: Environmental > Aquatic > Freshwater > Lake | place: USA: Sparkling Lake...
TATCCTGTTGCGCCTGTTGCACCTGTTGATGTAGCCTCTCCGGGAATACCTTGAGGACCAGTACATCCAGTTGTTCCAGTATTACCAGTGTTACCTGTTAATCCTGTTGTTCCTGTTGTTCCAGTTATACCAGTATCACCAGTTAATCCAGTTGTTCCTGTTGTTCCTGTTGTTCCTGTTGTTCCAGTTGTACCAGTATTACCAGTATCTCCTTTATCACCAGTTAATCCTGTTGTTCCGGTTGTTCCGGTTATACCAGTATCACCAGTATCACCTTTATCGCCAGTAAATCCAGTTGTTCCGGTTGTTCCGGTTGTTCCGGTTATACCAGTATCACCAGTATCACCTTTATCGCCAGTAAATCCAGTTGTTCCGGTAGAACCTGTTAATCCAGTATAACCAGTGGAACCTGTAGTTCCAGTAGTTCCTGTATATCCAGTATCTCCAGTTCCTCCAGTTGATCCAGTTATACCAGTTATTCCAGTATATCCGGTTACACCAGTATTACCAGTAATACCAGTTAATCCAGTATAACCTGTTGAACCAGTATCACCAGTTGCTCCCGTTGATGTTGCATTACCTGGAATACCTTGAGGTCCAGTGCAGCCAGTTATTCCTGTAGTACCTGTTATTCCTGTAGTACCTGTTCTTCCGGTTCTACCGGTCGGACCAGTCGGACCAGTCGGACCTGTTAAACCAGTTGTTCCTGTTGGTCCAACAATATAATCTAATTGAAAGAATTTAATATAAGAATTATTGTCTGAATCTTGTTGTAAAATTCGATAACCATCTGCACCTGTATGAGGATCTTGATAAAGTTGAATTCCTACATTTTGGGATGGTTGTAAAAGTATTATTGCAGAATGAGATATATGTTTATTTAAATTATCTGCTAATAATGGAGGTATAAATTGGTCTAAAATAGTATTAGAATCTGTATCTATAATATTTATTGAGAACCATTCTCCACTATTTGAAACACTTATATTATAATTAATTGATATGGATAATGGTTTATTTGTTGGATTTGTTAAAATTCCTGTAGTTGAACTATATGTTGCTGAAAAATTACCATTTGTATTTATATCATCTTCTGTATTAGGCCTAAAAATTGGTTTTGAATTATATGGTATTATACTACTATCTACGTTATAATAATATGTTAAGGATGATATTGGACCGATCATTCCCATTGGTCCTGTATGTCCAGTGGGTCCTGTAGATCCAGTTTTTCCAGTTGATCCAGTAGGTCCAGTAGGTCCAGTAGTACCAGTTTTGCCAGTAGGTCCAGTTATACCAGTAGGTCCTGTTATTCCTGTAGTTCCAGTAAATCCGGTTACACCTGTTGGTCCAATAACATAATCTAATTGAACAAATTCAATATAAGAATTATTACTTGTGTCTTGAAGTAAAATATCATATTCAATATCTTGAAAAAGTTGAATTCCAATACTTTGTGATGGTTTTAAAATAATTGTTATCGAATGAGAAATATATCTATTAAGATTATAACCAGCATTTGTTGGTATAAAATGGTCTAATATAGTTCCTGTAACAGTATCTATAATATTTATTGAATACCATATATTACTTTCTGATACAGTAATATTATAGTTTATTGATATTACTAATGCAGTTAATGTTGGATTTGTTAAAAATCCAGTACTCGTATTATATATTGCTGAAAAATTACCAGAACTATTTGCTGTATCTAATGTATCTGGTTTAAAATAAATTTGAGTACTTGTTGTAACTGGAGTATTACTTCCTAAATAATATTTTTTATGTGATACCGGTCCAACTATTCCCATTGGACCAGTATTTCCTGTATAACCGGTAGGTCCTGTTGATCCAGTGGTACCAGTTGTTCCCGTAGGTCCTGTTATTCCTGTTAGTCCAGTATTACCTGTTGGACCAGTATTTCCAGTAATACCGGTTGTTCCAGTAATTCCAGTAATACCTGTAAAACCTGTATGTCCTGTAGTTCCAGTAGTACCTGTATAACCAGTAACTCCAGTATCACCAGTAATACCAGTAATACCAGTAGTTCCAGTAGTTCCAGTTGGTCCTGTAATTCCTGTTGGACCAGTTATTCCAGTATTTCCTGTAGCTCCTGTTGGTCCAGTATTACCAGTATTACCTGTAGTACCTGTATGTCCTGTCGTTCCTGTACGACCTGTTAAACCAGTTGATCCTGTTGTTCCTGTACGACCTGTTGGTCCCGTTGGTCCTGTTAATCCTGTTCTTCCAGTTGGTCCAGTTGGTCCTGTTGATCCTGTTGGTCCAGTAATACCAGTAGGTCCAGTTGTTCCTGTTGTTCCAGTAATTCCTGTTGTACCTGTAATACCTGTAGAACCAGTAACGCCAGTGTCACCAGTAATACCAGTATTTCCAGTAGTTCCAGTAGTTCCTGTAGGTCCAGTAGGTCCAGTAGTTCCAGTAGTTCCAGTTGTTCCAGTAATTCCTGTATATCCAGTCGTACCTGTTGTTCCTGTTGTACCTGTAATACCTGTTGTTCCAGTAATTCCTGTAGTTCCAGTCGTACCAGTTGTTCCTGTAATTCCAGTAATTCCAGTTGTTCCAGTAATTCCTGTATGTCCAGTCGTACCAGTTGTTCCGGTAATTCCTGTAATACCAGTATTTCCAGTAATTCCAGTAAATCCAGTTGTTCCAGTAGTTCCAGTAGTTCCAGTAATTCCAGTAACTCCAGTATCACCGGTAATTCCAGTAAATCCTGTCATTCCAGTTACACCTGTTGGTCCTGTTGGTCCGAGTACATAATCTAATTGAACAAATTGAATTTTTGTAAAAGTACTATTAAGACGTATTTGATCTTCACTTTCAGATGAAAAAGTTATACTAAAATCAATACGTATTGATTGTGATGGTTGTAAAATCATTGTATGATCATGTGATATTTCATTAATTACACCAACATATTCTCTTATTGGTGTTGGATAATAAGGAATATAATTGTCTAAAATATTTTGAGATGAATTATCAACAATTTGGATAAAATTCCAATAATAATTTTGTACATCTTGGGGTATAATTAAATTCATTGTATATGTTACTATAATCGTTAATTGATTTTGGGAAGTATTTGTTAAAACACCAGTATTTATATCATAAATTCCATTAAATGTTCCAGTTGTTAATGGATCCTTTTGCTTTGCTATGAATGTATATGTTACATCTGTAGTAATTCCATCATCTGCATAAGTAATATAATCATATATTAATGTTGAAAGTGCTCCATGAATACCCATCGGTCCAGTACAACCTGTAATACCTGTAATTCCAGTAATTCCAGTTGGTCCAGTTCTACCCATAAAAACTTCTCCATCTTGATATATTTCTCCATCAAAATTTACCGAACCATTCACATCTAAACTATAATAAGGTCCAGTTCCTCCCATTGAAGGCCCTGTTGCGCCAATATCATTATTAATATCAACTGTTTTGAGAATACCTAACGGTGATTCAATTGTAACGTTACTATTATTTAAGTTTATACGATTCGTTCTATCTTGAGAGATTAATGACATTCTTACTTATATAATGAAAAATATAATTATTATAAATTTTTAATTTATTTATTATATATATCATATGAATTTTTTTATTATTTTCCTTATATTCGCTATTTTATATCTATATATAAATAAAAACTATGAAAATTTCTTTGTAATTGGTGCTGGTACCAGAACATGTAATAATCGTGAGTGTGATATTTTAAATCGTTATAGTTCTCAAGAGTCATAAAAAAATTGAATATAATATAATTTATATAAAAGGATATTATTATTATATACTATGCAGATCTTTGTAAAAACTCTTACTGGAAAAACCATCACTCTTGATGTAGAACCATCTGATTCAATTGAGAACGTAAAGCAAAAGATCCAAGATAAGGAGGGTATTCCTCCTGATCAACAGCGTCTAATCTTTGCGGGCAAACAACTTGAAGATGGTAGAACATTAGCAGACTATAACATCCAAAAGGAATCAACACTGCATTTAGTTCTACGCCTCCGTGGTGGTATTTAAAAAATTGAAAAAATAACTTTTTGATAATGAAGTATTCAAAATAGGTAAGGGCTCTTACAGCAATAAAAATGTAAAACCTAATTAGAGCCCTGTTCCGGATGTTGCCAAATATCCATACAGCAATTACAAATAAAAATTCTTCTTTGGTTTAGATAGCAATATCTAAACCAGCACATAAAGACTCATACAGCAATCATTCAATAAAAATCAAATGAGTCTTGTCCTGTGCGAGGCCGTGTAGCGCAGTGGATAACGCGTCCGCCTTCTAAGCGGAAGATCGAGGGTTCGACCCCCTCCTCGGCTAAAAAAGCACGTTTACGTGCGAACTGGCATAGCTCAGTTGGTAGAGCGTCCGGCTTTTAACCGGAATGTCGAGGGTTCGAGCCCCTCTGTCAGTAAAAAGCACATTTATGTGCGAGGTCCATTAGCTCAGTTGGTAGAGCACGTGTCTTATGAGCACGGAGTCGTGAGTTCAAGCCTCACATGGACCAAAAAAGCATGGCAACGTGCGAGATGAAAAACCAATTCATCATTCTTTTATAGAAATAATAAATAAATTTTAATTTATTTATTATAAAACATATATATATGAAAGTTGCATTTTGTTTATATGGTCAACCGAGGATGCTAGAAGAAGGATATAAATATATTAAAGCATTTATGGATAATAATAAAGACATTGAATTTGATTTTTTTTATCATACATGGTATATTGAACCGACGGATGGTAAACCAATATATTATGATGGGGCACCATGGAGAAATAGTCCAAATAGTATTGAATTAATTATTAAAAAAGATATTATTAATAGGATAAATGAATTATACAAGCCGAAAGCAGGTTACTATGAAAATCCAAGATATTTTGATAATTCTATAGTTAAACCATCATTACTTTATGAAAGAACTATAAATACTTGTAGTGAAAAAGTTATAAATAATATATCAAATACATTATCATGTATGTATACATCTCAAAAAGTAAGAGATATATTATTTGATTGGATAAAAAAAAATAATATTAAATATGATTTTGTTATATCATCAAGATTTGATTTTCTAAATAATGTTAATATAAATTTACATACATTAGATTCATCTAAATTATATACATCTAGTATTCATTCTCCAAGAGATGTTATTGCTGGAGCTAATTTTTATATTTCAAATGTTGATATTTTTTTAAATTTTTTTAATATGTATAATAATATTGATGTGCTTAAAAATAATGAATCAATGTTTAATGAAATGATATTTTTTAAAGAAGTATTAATTATAAATGTAGAACAATTAATAACTGCAAATTATTTATATTATTATAAAAATTTTGATAATATTATTAAAACTAATTTAATTCCAAATTTTCGTTAATTAATTTATTTATTATATATATGAACAATATTATACTTGAAGCATTTAATGATATAAAGAATATGCATACAAAACATTTTAAATCAATGTTTGAAATATTAAAAATTCAAAACAAGCAACAAGAGGAGATGATTAATTTATTAAGAGAACAAATTGAACTTCAGAAAGAATTATTAGAAGTTTTTAGGTATAAAAAGAGTGATAAAAAGATATATAATACGGATGAATCCGCAATTGAATTATTACATAAACAAGATGAGATATTAAAAAGATATAAATATTAGTTAATTTATAATATATATGGATCCTTCAGTTTTAACAGTCTATAAGTCACCATTTAATAAGATACGTTTAGGAAAAGATTTTGATGGTGGATATATATTTGCCGATATACCCAATATAACTTATAATATATTAATTGCCGGTGGTATATGCAATGATATTTCATTTGAAGAAGATTTTGTAAATAAATATTCAAATGTAAAATGTTTTGCATTTGATGGTACAATAAATAATTTACCAAAAGAAAATACTAATATTATTTTTATTAAGAAAAATATAGGTTTTGAAAATAATTATAAGGAAACAAATTTACATGATATTATTGATAATAATGATAATATTTTTGTAAAAGTTGATATCGAAGGTGGAGAAATTCCTTGGATAAAAAGTTTAAGTAATAAACAAATGAATAAATTTGAACAAATTGTTATTGAATTTCATTTTCCATTTACAGATGAAGAAGTAGAAGTGTTTGATAAAATAAATAAAAATCATGTATTAATTCATTTTCATGGAAATAATTGTTGTGGTGTAAGAAAACATAAAGATGTTTATGTACCAAATATTTTTGAATGTACATATTTGCATAAGAAATATTTTATAGATATTCCAGAATTAAATAGAGATTTGATACCGGGTAAGTTTGATATGAAAAATACTTGGAATCACGAAATTTATATAAATTATTATCCATTTGTACATTAAAAATCAGAAAATTTATAAATAAATTTTTTGATTTTTGTATATAGAATCTCAGTCCTCGTGCATCTACTTCTTCGCGATGCCGATGGGGATGCCCTTCTCGTCGTATGCCCAGAACCAGACGCCGTTGCCGACGATCGGGTCGTTGTCGCCCTCCTTGGCGGCGATCTCGCGCATGTTGCGGATGGCGTCGATGACCTTCTGCGTGCCGTAGAAGGAGTGCGAGAGTACCTCGTCTCCCTCAACTCCATGGCCGAGCGTGGCGACGGGGATGCCGTCAACCATCATGCCGTGAAGCTTGGAATTGCTGTTGCCGATGGTGCGCACGGCGAAGCTGTAGACGATGTTCAGGCCACACATGGCCGTGGTGCCGCCAGTTGAGACCATCTTCCACGGTGCAGCGTTCGGGAAGATCCACTTACCGTCAATGAAAACGGGGTGCCAGCCGGTGATCTTGAGGCCGTCCTTGAAAATGATGCCCTCAGCAGTCGGGTTGATCTTGGTCTTGACGATCTCGTAGACCTCGGCCTCCTCGCCGGAGAACGAGCGAATCTTGTCACCGCGCACGATGAACTTGGCCGGCTTCTTGGAGCCGGCCGCCATGGTGACGAGGCAGTCGCCGTCGAAGCAGCCGCCAGACGGGTCGTACATGCTTGACATGGCTGCAGCGCTGGCGGGAGCGCGGTAGTGGCCTCCGTAGCCACCACCTCCGTAGGCAGCGGGAGCCGGTGTTGACTGCATCTTTGAGATGGCGTCGGCGAGCTCCGCGCGGAAGAGGGCGGCGGCGAAAGTCTGGATGGCCTTGAAGCGAGGGCCGGCGTAGAGCTGCAGACCGTGATCCTTGTAGTTAGCGCAGATCTTGAGCTCGTGGGCGCGCGCGAGCGAGGGGATGTAGCCGCGTCCCCAGACGTTGTAGTTCTTCGCCAGGTCGGAGAAGCACATTGCGATCTCGCCCTCGATGTCCTTGATGTAGCCGATGAGGATCTCCTTGGACTCGCCGTCGGGCATGACGGTGTGCGTCGCGCGAAAGCGCGTCGAGAGTTCGCGCACGATCTTGAGCGCGGAAGCGCTGTCGCCGATGTTGCCGAGGCGGCACATCTCGGGACACGCGCGGATGAGCTCCATGCGGTGGCGGTCGATCTCCGGCGCGAGCACCAGTGGCGACTCCTGCGAGAGCAGGTGCGACATCATGTTGATGAAGTTCGTCGCGACCATGTCCGGCGTCGGGATGAAGGAGAAGTGGCCGCCCATGAGCTGCGAGATCTCCACAAGCAGGTCGACCTTCACGTTGTAGCCGAAGCCGCACGTGTAGATTTTTGGCTGGAAGCCGTAGCGCGCGGCGTAGGTGCGGAAGAAGTTACCGTAGTTCTCACCGTTGGAGGCGCGCTCGGTGTCGGGCTGGCCGTCGGTCAGCACGATGATGATGTACTGTCCCATCTTTCCGAACTCGGTGAACTTCTTGCCGAGCATGTCGATGGCCATCTTGACGCCCGACTCGAGGTTCGTTGAGCCGATGGGAGCGCGGCGCAGCAGCGAAGACTTGATGCTAGCCTTATTCGCGTCCGTCATCGACACGATCGGGCTTAGGCACTCTCCCTGGCTGCTGAACATGACGACTCCGGCTGCCGTTGAAGGCGGCATGATGGCCTGCGCGGCGGCAACTGCGGTGCAGACTGCGCCGAGGTTGTTCTGGCCGGTCGACTCCATGACGGAGCCGACGCGAACTGTCGCCTCCTGGCTCATGCTGCCCGACTCGTCGATCACGAAGAGGATGTTGATGTTCGTATTGTCGACGGCTGCCGTGGGCTCGCCGCCACTTGCGCTGCGGGAGAGCACCGAGGAGGCGCTTCCGCTGGGCGAGGGGTCATCGCTGGGGTCAGACATCTTAGTTGAAGTTGGCTTGAGAGCGTGAATATGTTGAAGCTTACGCAAATTAATCAAAATAATGAACATTTATAGTGGTATTTTTTTCAATTTTTTTAGATTCATTTATAAGATAGTAAATAGATAGACTCGTTTATATTCATTATCGTCTGGTTTCATCATAATATAACTAATTTTTTTTGAATGTAAATAGCGCTGAAACTTATAGCAAATTTGAGTATATCTTATAGGTTTTAGCCATATATAGAGACCATTATATTTATATTCATATTTAATTAAATTATCAGGAAATTTTTTAGCAAATTTTAGAACTTTATCATATAATGATATAGTCATATCAAGGGGAAGAGGATCTTCGTTAGACATAATTTTATAAATATTTATAATATACAATTATAACAATATACTTATAATGTCAGTATTAAATTTTAATTATTTATAAAAAAAAAATAATCTATTATAATAATGCAATATTTTAAAGAATATTTATATAACGTTAAATTAAATAATTTGTTAATTGGGGGAGAAAATAAATTGGAAAAATCTACAAACAAAGTAGATAAATATTTATTAGATATTTATAGAGAATTTAATGAAGAACCAAAAGAAATTTTAAAGAATTATACAATTAAAGATATATTGGATTTCAAAGAAATTAAAGTAAATGATGATATAATATATGAACAAAAATACGATAAAAATATTAAAATATTAAATCAAATTACTGATTATTTTATATATCCATCTAGAATGAAATGTTTAATACAAGGTGAAGAACAATCATCATATAATATATTTATAGATGAATTATCAAAAAATAAAGATTTAAATTATCAACAAAAGAAAGAAGTTTTATATAAAATGAAAAAACATCCAAATTGTTCTTTATTACATTTTCAAAGATTAATTCATATATTAAAAAAAATGATGAATAATAAAAAAGATATTAAATATCTTGATTGCTCATCTGGATGGGGAGATAGAATAATTTCATCTTTATTATTTGGGGTTTCAGAATATGTTGGATATGATCCAAATACATGTTTAAAAAAAGGACATTCTGAAATAATAGATTATTTTAAAGATGATTTGTTTAGTTATTATGGATCAAAAGAAAGTAAATTTACAAATTATAAAATTATATATAAACCATTTGAACATGAATATGATGATGAGAAAGAATATGAAAATTATTTTGATATATGTGTATCATCACCTCCATTTTTTACAGTAGAAATATATTCACCAGAATGTTCACAATCAACAAGTAATTATAAAACACATGAATCATGGTTAAATAATTTTTTAATTCCTTCATTTAAAAAGATTATGAAATTATTAAAAAACTCTGGATATTTATGTTGGTATATTGAAGATCGTCATGAATACAGATATTTAGATACTTTATTTGATGAAGTAAATAAATTAGGAATATGTAAATATATTAATAAAATTGGTTATAAATATGATGATAATAATGCTGTAAGATATTTTTATATATGGCAGAAATTATAAATATTATTATAATATAAAATTATAACAATATATTAACAATGTCAGTATTAAATTTACAGAAGCTTCTACATACTATTTTATTAAGATCTCCATCAAATTTATTTGATGAATTCATTATAGAATGTCAAAAGATTTATAATCAACCAGCTCATACATTTACTGAATTAAGAACTAGAGAAAATCGAAAAATTAAAGGAGATGTATTTGAAATGTTTTGCGTATTATATTTAGAGTATGTTAAAAATTACCAGAAAGTTTGGAGACTAGAAGATGTCCCAGAAGAGATACTTCAAAAACTTAAATTAAAGAGACGTGATATGGGAATAGATATAATTGTAGAACATAATAATGAATATTATGGTGTTCAATGTAAATATAAGAAGCATACAGTTGGAAGAAAGAATTGTTTATCATGGAGATCATTATCTACATTTTATGCTTTATGTTTGAGAACTGGACCATGGAATAAATATATTGTTATGACAAATTGTGATTATGCAAAACATGAAGGAGTTAAGACAGAAAAAGACTTATCAATGTGTATTGGAACATTTAGAGGAATATCAAAAGAAGAATGGGTAAAAATGTGTGAAATTGAAGGGGATGTTTTAGGAAATACTATTGGTAAAGAGGTTCCTAAGACAGAAACAATTCAAGAACCAATTCCAACTAAACCAATTAATAAAGATACACCAAGTTTAGAAGAGTTAAGATTATTGAGAGTTGCATATTATAATAAAAGAACAGATATATAAACAATCTAATATAAGAATTTAATAATATTTATATTATGGAATTCCATCACGGTTGCGTAGCTCAGTTGGTTAGAGCGTCTGGCTGTTATTAATAAGAAATCTTATTTGATACCGGAAGGTCGCAGGTTCGAACCCTGCCGTGACCGATTACATAATTTAATTATATATTAATATAATTAAATTTTACATAAATATAAAAGTTAAACAATATAACTATTATTAATGAATACTATCCAAGAATCACTCTCCTTTGATGATGTATTAATTGAACCAAGATTTTCAGATGTTCAATCAAGAAAGACAGTTCAATTAAAGTCTCAATTAACGAAAAATATTTCCTTATATCTACCATTAATTTCATCACCAATGGACACAATAACAGAATCAAATATGGCATTCCATATGGCATCAAATGGTGGATTAGGAATAATTCATCGTTATAATACGATTGAGTATCAAGTAAATGAAATAAAAAAGGTGAAGAGACATTTATCATTTATAATTGAGAATCCTTATACAATATTAGAAACAGAAACAGTGAATGACTTATATAGATATATTAAGAAATGTAACATTCATAGTTTTTTGGTGACAAACAATAACAATGAATTATGTGGAATAATAACAAATAGAGATTTGAATGCTCATTTGATGACAGATAATTCAAATGAAATATTGATAAAAGATATTATGACTACATCAGAAAATTTACATACAGTTTCGAATCCAATTACTAGACAAGAGGCGATAGAAATAATGAATAAATATAAGATAGAAAAACTACCTGTAGTTGAAGGTAATAAAATAATTGGATTAATTAATTATAAAACTCTTATATCTTATGAAATGAATAAGGATAAATATTCTTTGGATAAAAATGGTAAGTTATTGGTTGGTGGAGCAATTGGAATTGTTGATGATTATTTAGAAAGAGCAAAAGCACTTGTTAATGCTGGGTGTGATTTATTAGGTGTTGATGTTGCCAATGGATATAATACAACTGTAAAACAAGTTATACAAAAATTAAAAACATTATATCCGAATGTTGATATAATGAGTGGTAATGTTTGTTCACCTGAAGGATTTGAATTTTTATGTAAAGCTGGTGCTGATTGTATTCGTGTTGGAATTGGTAATGGTTCAATTTGTTCAACAAGATTAGTAACTGGTGTTGGATCTGGTCAATTTACATCATTAATGAAATGTCGTCAGATTGCCAGAAAATATAATGTAGGTATGATCTCAGATGGTGGTCATTTGGGGAAAGATGGAAATATATCAAAAGCATTTGTGGTTGGGTCAAATGCAATGATATTGGGAAAGACAATTGCAGCAACTGATGAGACACCTGGAAACATAATATTTAGAAATAATCGTCGTGTGAAATCATATCGTGGGATGGCATCAGCGATGGCAATGTTATCAAAAGCGGAATTAACGAATAAAGAGTATAATAACAACAATAATCAAAATCCTGAGGGAGCTGATATCGAGGTGGAAATTAAGGGACCAGTAAAAGATATATTACAAAGAATCGAATCTAGTATAAAGAGTACGATGAGTTATTTGGGATGTCATAATACAGTAAAATTAAGAGAAATAGAAAATGAAATTGTTTATAATAGACAATCTAGTGGTGTTATGAATGAAAGTTCCATACGTGGAAAGATGTTATAAATTAATTTTCTTGACTTGTTTGTTACTAACAAAACTTACTGATCCTGCTTTGACTCCATGAACAAGATTTTTGACTTGACAATAGTTAATACCAATATTATTGAATTTGTATTTACTATTATCTTTTACTAATTGAGCAGCAGTTGTAATTTCCTCATTACTAATATCACTTTTGCAAATAATCACATGACAAGATGGGAACTTTTCAAGATGAAACCAAAACCATTCACTTTCAGAGTTCTTTATAAGGTCAGTATTATCTTTGTCATTCTGTCCTATTCGATAGATCGTATCATCAATTGTAATTTCTTTCATTTTACAAAGTTACTAAGAATATAGAAAGATATAAAAAATTGAAAAATCAATTTTTTATATAAAGATATGTAAATTTACTATATTACAAAATGACTGAAAGCGCTAAACTCTATCTAACGTTTGACGAGATGGCTCTTAAAGAGCCTCTCTTAAGAGGAATTTATTCGTACGGCTTTGAAAGACCGTCTTATATTCAACAGAAAGCAATTGTTCCAATGATATCAGGACGTGATATCATTGCGCAAGGGCAATCTGGAACTGGTAAAACTGCAACATTCGCAATTAGTATGTTACAGCAATTGGATTTTTCTGGATCTGCAAAGTGTCAATCAATAATTTTATCTCCTACAAAGGAACTTGCTGAACAGACATGTCAAGTAGTTACACGAATTGGAGAACAGTTAAAAGTGAAAACCCATTTATGTATTGGGGGTAAATCTGTTAAAACTGACATTGAAGCATTTAGAGATGGTATTCATGTAATGGTTGGAACACCTGGTCGTGTATATGATCTATTAAATCGTGGTGTAATCGATGGTAAGAACATTAAAGTATTAATTATCGATGAGGCGGATGCAATGCTTGATCGTGGATTTAAAGAACAGTTATATCATATTTTAAAGAGTGGATTATCAGATGATATGCAGATCTGTTTATTTTCTGCAACTTTATCTGATGAGACTCTTGAAATTACAAATAAGTTTATGAATGAGCCGATTCAAATTCTTGTTAAGAAAGATGATGTTCCTGTTGAAGGAATTAAGCAACATTATATTAATATTGATAAAGAGGAATTTAAGTTAGAGGTGTTACTTGACATCTACGAGCATCTAGCAATTAGTCAATCTATTATCTTTTGTAATTCTAAATCAAAGGTAAATTGGCTTTTTGATAAACTGAAGGAACAAAAGTTTCCTGCAGGAGAAATCCATGGTGAAATGAAGATTGATGAGAGAGAGGCTATCATGGAACGTTTCCGTCATGGTCAAGTTAAAGTTCTTATCGCAACTGATATGCTTGCGCGTGGTATTGATGTTCAAGGTATTTCGATTGTAATTAACTATGATGTACCGACTAATCGTGAGAATTATATTCATAGAATTGGTCGTGCTGGTAGATATGGTCGTAAGGGAACTGCTGTAAATTTCATTACGCCAAATGATGGAAAGTATATCAAGGATATTGAGACATATTTCTCAATTAAGATGACACCTTTGGCATCCCTTGCTGAGTTAAAGTAAATTTTTTTATAAATAATATAA
>Ga0164295_10002957_pt1 | contig 13808 bp, 11 predicted proteins | sample GEODES006metaG_FD_111798 | JGI IMG/M metagenome (GOLD analysis project Ga0164295, IMG submission 111798) | Oligotrophic lake water microbial communities from Sparkling Lake, Wisconsin, USA - GEODES006 metaG | ecosystem: Environmental > Aquatic > Freshwater > Lake | place: USA: Sparkling Lake...
CCCCTTCATGCTGGGCGTGGATGTGCTGGCGCGAAACCAGTTCGACTTGTTGCGGGGCAAGCGCGTCGGCTTGATCACCAATCACACCAGCTACACTTCCAATGGCGAGATGACCCGCGTGGCTTTCAAGCGTGCTCTGGGGGCCAATTTGACCACCCTGTTCGCCCCCGAGCACGGCCTCGACGGGCGTGAGAAGGCAGGCAAGAACATCTCGAATCGTCGCGATCCCGTAACCGGCCTGATGGCTTACTCCTTGCACGGCGACTATCGCAAGCCACAGCCCTTCATGCTGAAAAACGTGGATGTGCTGGTCTTCGACGTGCAAGACATCGGCTGCCGTAGCTACACCTACATCAGCACCATGGCCGTAAGCATGGAGGCCGCTGCGGAGAATGGAAAACATTTCGTCGTGCTCGACCGCCCAAACCCGCTCGGCGGCTGGCGTGTGGAAGGTCCGCCGCGCGAGGCCACGTGGAAGTCTTTTGTCGGGCAAGTCGCCATCCCGTATGTGCATGGCATGACGGTCGGGGAATTGGCGCTGATGATGTGCGGCAACCGCCTGATCAGCAGCGTGCCGCGCCTGAACGTGGTGAAGATGCAAGGCTGGCAGCGCAACATGCTCTGGGGCAACACCGGGCTGCGCTGGCGTGCGACCTCGCCCAACATCCCGTATGCGAACTCGCCCGCCTACTACGTGGCCACCGGCATCCTGGGCAGCGCGGCGGCCGGGGATGTCGGCATCGGCACCAGCAATCCCTTTGGCTATGCCGGTGCGGCAGGCGTGAATGCACAGGCCATGTATGCCTTTTGCTCGCGGTTGAACACGCCGGGCGTCAGCTTTGCGCCCTACCAGAACGGCAGCTTCGGCGGTGTGCGTCTGACCATCGATCCCCGCTGCCAGACCGACCTCACCGCGCTGGATGTGCTGATGCTGGGCGAGCTGAATCGCCTGAGCGGCGGCCGCATGATCAACCGCATGACCAGCAGCCAGCTCAGCCTCTTCAACAAGGTCTGCGGCAGCGACACGATCTACCGCACGCTGAAACGCGGCGGCTCGGTCAATGGCATCGTCTCCAGTTGGAGCAACTACACGAATAGCTTCCGCTCGCAGCGTCAGCGGTTTTTGCTGTATCCTTAAAGTGGTCCGCACGGTCCCCGTGCGGCAACCGCATCGGGACGATGCGGATCACACTACGCCAGCAGCTTCTCAAGCACATGGCCGTGCACGTCCGTGAGCCTAAAATCACGGCCCTGGAACCTAAACGTGAGCTTCTTGTGATCAATGCCCAGCAGGTGCAGCAACGTGGCATGAATGTCGTGCACATGCGCACGATCCTCGACGGGGTTGAAGCCTAGCTCATCGGTCTGGCCCACGGTTTGACCGGCTTTGATACCGCCACCCGCGAACCACATGGTGAAGGCATCAATGTGGTGATTGCGGCCGGTCTTGTCGCGATTCTCTCCCATCGGCGTGCGACCGAATTCGCCGCCCCAGACGACGATGGTTTCTTCCAGCAAACCGCGTGATTTCAGATCGCGAATCAGTGCCGCACAGGCCTGGTCGATCTCCTTCACGACCTTCGGAAAATCATCCTCCAAGGTCTCGCCCTTGCCACCGTGGCTGTCCCAGTTCGTGTGGTAAAGCTGCACAAACCTTGTGCCCCGCTCCACCAAACGACGCGCCAACAAGCAGTTACGCGCGAACGAGGGCTGTGAGGGATCGACTCCATAAAGATCGAGCGTCGCCTTCGACTCGCCGCTGATGTCGATCAGCTCGGGCGCGCTGCTTTGCATCCGATACGCCATCTCGTAGGCATTGATGCGGGTTTGAATCTCGTCATCGCCCGTGGCGATCAGGCGCTTCAGATTCAGGTCGCGCACCGCATCAATCGTGCGGCGCTGCCTTGCCGAATCGATGCCTGTGGGACTGGTCAGGTTCAAGATCGGCTCGCCCTGACCGCGCAAGGGCACGCCTTGATACGTCGTCGGTAGGAAGCCGCTGCCCCAGTTCACGGCACCGCCGCGAGGCCCACGCGGTCCGCTTTGCAAGACGACAAACCCAGGCAAATCGCTCGACTCCGAGCCCAGGCCATAGGTCACCCAGGACCCAAACGAAGGCCGCCCGAACTGGCCGCTGCCGGTGTTCATGAACAGCTTGGCCGGGGCATGGTTGAACAAGTCCGTCGCGCAGGTGGTGACAATGCTGATGTCATCCACAATGCCCGCCGTGTGCGGCAGCATCTCGCTCACCCACGCGCCGCTCTGGCCGTGCTGCCTGAATTCCTTGCGCGTGCCCAGCAGCTTCACCCCATGCGACGAGTTCATGAAGGCGAAGCGCTTGCCTTCAATGTAGCTCTGCGGAATCGGCTGCGCGTTCAGCTCCACCAGCTTCGGCTTGTAGTCGAACAGCTCCAACTGGCTCGGCCCACCCGCCATGAACAGGTAGATCACGTTCTTCGCCTTGGGCCGATGATGCTGCGCCGACGCGCCCTGGGCCTTCCCATTCATCATCGACGCCAGCGCCAACGACCCCATGCCCATGGAGCACTGGCCAAAGAAATGGCGGCGGGTCTGGTCGCGAAGCAAGGAGTCGTTCATGTTCCTTCAAAACGTGCGTGACGGGGCCGCATCTTTCCACACCGGCTTTCCATTTGCATTCCCGTCCCCAGGGGGCACTACTCACGCCCCCAAATTATATGGCTGGATTCCGCACTGTGAAAGGCTTCCGCGACTTCTTCCCTGAAGACTGCGCACGCCGCAACTACATCTTCGACACGTGGCGTGCCGTCGCGCGTCGCTATGGCTTCATGGAGTATGAGGCCCCCGTGCTGGAAAGCACCGACCTGTATCGCAAGAAAAGTGGCGACGAGATCACCGGCCAGCTCTTCTGTTTCGAAGACAAGGCCCAGCGTGAGGTCGCCCTGCGCCCCGAGGTCACGCCTTCCCTCGCCCGCATGGCCACCGCCCGGCAGCGCGACTACAAGAAGCCCATCAAGTGGTTCCAAATCGGTTCCTGCTTCCGCTATGAAGAGCCGGGGGAAGGCCGCTCACGCGAGTTCATCCAGTTCAACGCTGACATCCTGGGCGACAACTCGCCAGGAGCCGATGCCGAACTGGTCGCCATGGCCATCGACGTGATGCGCGAGTTCGGCATCCAGCCGGAAGACTTCATCATTCGCCTGAGTAACCGCAGCATCTGGACGCAGTTCCTGACCGACAACCAGGTCCCCGACGAGCACGCCACAACCTTCCTGCAAATCATCGACAAGATCGAGCGCGCCAAGCCCGAGGACACGGCAAATAAGCTAGAGGCCATCGGCCTTTCCCTCGGCGTCGTGCGTGCCTTCATGGACGGCACCAATGAAGATCACCCCGCCTTCGCCGAGCTGCGTGCAAACCTCGAAGCGCGTGGCCTGTGGTCCTGCGTGAAGATCGACGCCAGCATCGTGCGCGGCCTCGCCTACTACACGGGCACGGTGTTTGAAGTCTTCGATCTCAAGCACGGCCTGCGTGCCGTCGCAGGCGGTGGTCGCTACGACAAGCTTTGCGCGCTGATGAGCGATGGCAGTGTGGACATGCCCTCGGCGGGCTTTGCCATGGGTGACGTCGTGCTCGGCATCCTGCTCAGCAAGACACCCGGTGCCCAGCGCGGCATCATGGACTACATGACCGCCCAGTTCGGCGTGGATGTGTATGTCGTCGTCGCCGACGAAGCCCAGCGCGGCCACGCTTTGGCTGCGGTGCAGGCCCTGCGCAGCGCAGGCATCCGCGTGGATTACAGCTTCAGCGCCACCAAGATGAACAAGCAACTGCAAGCCGCCGAGAACGCCAAGTCACGCGCCGCGCTCATCTTCGGCAGCGAGTATCCCGAAGTCGTCATCAAGAACCTGCACAACCGCGAGCAGAAAGGCGTGCAAGCGACCGAACTTGTCGAGGCCGTGAAGGCCCTGCTCAGCCAACCGGCACACGGTCCGCTCATCGCTTCAGAAAGTGAAAAGGGATAAGTCAAAAGTGAAAAGGGGCAGATCAGCAATCCGACCCCACTAGCTCAATCGCTTTCCACTCATTACCTTTTTACATTTCACTTTCCCCTTTTCACTTCCTTCCCCATGTTCGTCGACCAAATCAAAATCTATGCCCGCGCCGGCAAGGGGGGCGATGGCTCCTGTCACTTTTACCGTGGCAAGTTCAATCCCAAGGGCGGCCCGGACGGCGGCGATGGCGGACGCGGCGGCAGCGTCATCTTGAGGGTAGATCCCAGCACGAACACGCTGCGCAGCTTCTTCTTCAATGGCAAGCTGGTGGCCGAGGATGGACATGGCGGGCGTGGTCAGCAATGCACGGGACGCAGCGGTGAGGACGCAGTCTTCCGCGTGCCGCCCGGCTTGCAGGTCAGCCGCATCGTCGAGCGCTTCAATGAAGAAACCGGCGAGGTCGAGGAAGCCTTCGAACCTGTGGCTGATCTGACGAAGGTGGGCGAGGAGTTCGTGCTGTGCAAAGGCGGCAAAGGTGGCAAGGGCAACATCCATTTCAAGACCTCCACCCATCAAGCGCCTCGCGAGTTCGAATACGGCACCGATGGCGAAGAAGGCCGCTTCCACTTCGAGCTGCGCAGCATCGCGGACGTGGGCTTGGTCGGCTTCCCCAACGCTGGCAAGTCCACGTTGCTCTCGAAGCTCTCTCATGCGCGGCCCAAGATCGCGAACTACCCGTTCACCACGCTGCAACCGATGGTCGGCGTGATCGAGTTCGGCAACTATCGCCGGGGCACCATGGCTGACATTCCAGGGTTGATCGAGGGAGCGAGCCAAAACATTGGCCTGGGCCACGACTTCCTGCGCCACATCATGCGCTGCCGCTCCCTGATCTTCATGGTGGACACGGCAGGCAGCGACGGACGCGATCCGATCAAGGACCTGGAAACCCTGCGCACGGAGGTCAAGCTCTACTCCGACGAGCTGTCCAAGCGCCACTGGTTCATCGTCGCGAACAAGATCGACCTGCCTGAAGCCGCCGAGAATCTCGCGACCTTGAAGGACCGGTTCAAGCGCATCAAAGTCATTCCCATCTCAGCAGACACCGGCGAAGGCCTTGATGCCTTGAGGAAGTATCTGGATGAGCGCATTGGTGAACACTCAGATCACGCCTTGAAGTAAAAGCGCCATGCCAACGGTTGCCAGCTACTGCACGACCTTCCTGAAGCCGGAGATGCTGCACATCTACCGGCAGATCACCGGTCTGCGAGCTTGGCAGACCTTTGTCATCACCAAGGAACGCAAGTGCGAGGACTTGTATCCCATGCCCGAGGGCGGCATCGAGCTGGCCCCCACAGTGCGCAGCAACTTCATTCGCCGCTTCTGGCTCAAATACATCAAGCGCGAGCCCGCGATCGTGTATCGCGGTGAATACGGCGTGCTGGCGAACCTCTTAAATCGCCGTCACGCGGACCTGCTGCACGTGTATTTCGGCCACACCGGCGTGCATCTACTGCCGTTCCTGCAACGCTGGCCCAAGGCAAGCGTGGTGTCCTTCCACGGCATGGATGTGCAAGCCCGCGAGTATGATCCCAGCTATGAACCCCGGCTGCGCGAACTGCTGCAAACCACCACGCTGGTGCTGGCGCGCTCGCACTCGCTTCTCGACCGGCTACGCGAACTCGGCTGCCCCGATGAGAAGCTGCGCGTCAACCGCACCGGCATTCCGCTGGATCAGTTCCCGCAAGTGCAGCGCTCGGTCCCGACGGATGGCGCATGGCGCTTCGTGCAGGCCTGTCGCTTGATCGAGAAGAAGGGCTTGGACGACGCGCTTCAGGCGTTCGCCCGCTTTGTCCAAACGCATCCCCTCGCCCATTTCACCATCGCCGGTGAAGGGCCATTACTTGAGTCGCTAACAACGCTGTGCGGACAGCTTGGCATCACCGGCAACGTCACCTTTGCTGGTTTCCTGAAAGGCCGCGCTCTGTGCGACCTGTTCCATGCCTCGCACATCTTCATTCATCCGAGCCGCATCACTGAGGATGGCAATCAGGAAGGCATTCCCAACGCCATGCTCGAAGCGATGGCCACCGGCTTGCCAGTCATCGCCACGCTCCATGGCGGCATCCCCGAGGCCGTGCGCAAGGATGTCACTGGCCTGCTGGTGCCGGAACGCGATGTCGAAGGACTGCACGCCAGCATGGTGCAACTGACCAGCGGCTTGTGGCCTACCATGAGCGAAGCCGCCGCCGCCGATGTGCGCGATCAGTTCGAGAGCACGGCGCAAATTGCCAAGCTGGAAGCCGTCTACGATGAGGCCGTGAAACTCAACGCGACCTCGACTTCATCAGCGTCTGCATCATCTCCTCAAACGACACGCTGAACGCTGCCATGGCCTGCTGGGCCACGGGCAATCCTTTGAAAGCGAGCCATTGCAACCCTAGCCACCAAGCCAGGGCGTTCACGATGATGAGCAGGGTGCAGATGACTTCGACACCAGCCGGCCAAGTCTTTAAGTAGCCGCTTCCATCCGCCTTGTTGCGGATGATGCGTTGGGTAAAGACCGTGCTGCACGCGGCCCACAGGCGCGGCGGGAAAAACAGGAAGCCGGTCAAAACGCGCCAGAAGACAACGCCGCTGCGCACGCCCTGCGGCACCTTGTCCCAGTCTCGGTAACGAACCGCACGGCGGCGTTGGCTGATCAAATCGGCAAGAACCGCGTCCTCGGCGCTGTGCCGCCGCTGCCACCACTGGCGCAGTTTTTCCCACGCATTCGCGGGCTCCTCCTCCAGCTCGGAAGCCGGCGGAGCCAGCACCGCGCTAACTGGCTGCCAGTTATCCGTGCCTGCCGCGCCGACCAATTCATCCGGCCGAAGCGAACCGTAGGCGATGTAGGCCTTCAACTCATCCAGCGAGCAAGGACCGTGAGGTTTGCCGTGTCGAAGGATGAAAAATTCGTTGTCGCCCATGATGGAAGGTTGTGGTTAATCAGAAGTTGACCAACTCGGCAAGCAGGAAGGGCACCATACTATGCGCCAGTGCAAGATTTTTGGAGGCGAGAGCAGGCTTGATCAATGCACGCCCCTCCTCCATGCTGACTGAGTAACCGCCTCTTCGTTTGCAGCTATGAAAAATTACTCCTGCCTGCGAGCCCCGCTCGCAGCCCTAGCCATCAGCGTTCTCCTACCTGCCTGCGCGCTGCCTCCCCGGGATGCCTGGCGGGTGATCCGGCACGATGGTTTTCTGACTTACTTGGCGATGGAGTTCGGCAAACAGCCGCTTCCTCAAAAACTGCCCGCTGCAAACCCGAGCTCGGTGGCGCGGCAATCGCCTCCACCGGTGACCGTCCCCTGGCGTGCGTCGCCAAACCGCTATTGGAGCACCAATCCGGCCAGCCCGGTGGTGGGCCCGCCACGGGTCAGTCCACCAGCTAGCCCGGTTACAGCTGCAGTGCCGAAGCCGGTCCTGCGCAATCTGCCGCCCAAAGCCGCAGCCATCACGCCACCCGCCCTCGCCAAGGCACCAGAAAAAACCGTGTCTCCACCTCCCGCGACAGCTGCGGCCAGCAAGCCGGAGCTGCAAGCCAAGCCGCAGGAGCCCAAGGTCGTCGCGGTGCCTCAAGCCCCGCCGCCAGCTGCCACGGCACCGTCTAGCCCAGCCAAAGAAAGCAGTCCGGCGCCTTCCCCAGCGCCACCAGCAACGCCACCGGCGCCCGCTCCCTCTGTCCCAGCCAGGATTGATGATCTGCCTTATGGCGACGTCATCGCCGGCCGTCCCGGCTTTGTGCACAGCCCCTACGCGCTCAAAAGCCAGATTGTGGACGTGACCGGCTTACGGCCTGGACAGGAAGTGAAGTGCCCGTTCACCGGCAAGCTCTTCCGCGTGCCTCCGGGCGAGCAGGCCGCTGCGAAGCCGGCCGAGGAGAGAAAGTAGCGCGGCACCCGCAAAACCGTGTCCGGCGAACGCGTCTCGCGTGAGATACCGGCATCGCATGAACACGCACGAAACCCAGGCCGCACAGCTCTTCCTGGCCCACCATGACTTTGTCAAAGGCGTGGCCTTGAAGTATGCGCCCTGGCCAGGATTGATGGAGGACATCACGCAGCAAGTCTTCCTCGAATTCCTGCGCAAGGAGTCTCAATGGGACCTGGAGAAGGATGTGCGCCCCCTGCTGGCCACCATGACCCGCCACATCGCCCTGCGGCTGTGGCGCGACCGCACCCGCGAGAAGCCCGAAGTGGTGCAGAAGCTGGCCGATCACATCCGCATGCTCGCCGAGGAAAGCGAAGCCCTGCCGCGCTACGAGGAGGAGATTTCCGTGCTGCGCACCTGTCTGCAAAAACTCCCGGACAAGAGCCGCGAACTGATCCAGCTTTACTATTACAACGACATCGGCACGCCTGAGATCGCCGACCAGCTGGCCATGAAGGCCGACACCGTTTGCCGCGCGCTGTCCAGGGTGCGAGACAAGTTGCGCGACTGTATCCAGCGTTCGCTGCGAGTGGAGGGAGGAGCCCATGCCTGACACTCACATCGACACACTCATTCAGCATTACCTGGACGGCACGCTCACCGAAGACGAGGCCGCCCGGCTGCACCAGCAGCTCACGCTTGCGCCCGAGCTGGGGGCGCGGCTGCTCGACCATGTCGCCATGGATGCGATGCTGCGCGCCACCAAGCCCGTCATTCCCCTGCCCAGCGCCCGTCCCGGAATGGTGCCCAAACGCCGCTTCAGCGCGGGCACGCTCAGCGGTGTCGCCGCTCTCGCCGCGTGCGCGACCCTGCTGCTGAACCTGGCCTGGATGCAGTGGAAGACACCACCCGTGGGCGCTGAAGACACGACGGCCTCCATCGCCGTGCTCACCCAGGCGGTGAACCTGCAGTGGGAGAGCGACACGATGAAGCCCACACCGGGATCACCGCTGCTGCCCGGCTGGCTGCGGCTGAAATCCGGGCAAGTGCAGATCGAGTTCTATCAGGGCGCACGCGTCACGCTGGAAGGTCCGGCAGCCTTTCAGCTCATCTCCTCTGGCGAAGCCTATTGCCGCCATGGCAAGCTCAGCGCCCACGTGCCGCCCCAAGCTCGCGGCTTCCGCATCAACACGCCCAGGGGCAACATTGTGGATCTTGGCACCGAGTTTGGCTTGAACGTGGATGCCGAAGGAGCCGAGGTGCATGTGTTTGATGGCGAAGTCGAGCTGCACCAAGGAACGAGCATGAAGCCGCTGAAACAGGGTGAAGCGGCCAGCTTGGTCACGCCCGGCGGCCCCTCTGCTCTACCAGCCAATGCTGCAGCCTTCGCCTCCCTGCGTGATCTTGATGCCCGCTCTGCCGAATCCCTGCGGGCGGACTTCGAGCGCTGGCTGACTCTGTCACAAGCACGCAACAGCGACCCCGACCTGCTGCTGCGCTTCGATTTTCAAGAAGCCCTGGGCGCACGCACCCTGCACAACCGCAGCGCGCACCACCGGGACGTGCCCGATGGCAGTATCGTCGGCAGTGCCTGGACCGAAGGCCGCTGGCCGGGCAAGCAAGCGCTGGAGTTTCGCAATGTCAGCGACCGGGTGCGCCTGACGCTGCCAGAGGAGACTTCTGCGCTGACCTTGACCGCCTGGGTTCGCGTGGCCGGGCTGGACCGTGCCTTCAATTCCCTGTTCATGGGCGAAGGCTGGGGTAACCGCAATGTGCACTGGCAGATCACGCGGGACGGTCGTTTACGCCTGGGGGTCGCCGGTCAGTTGAACGCAGGCCATCAGGACTACGACACGCCAGCGATCTTCACGCCCGAGCGCTTCGGCCAGTGGCTGCATCTGGCCACGGTCTTTGACCCCGTGGCGCGCGAGGTCCGCCACTATGTCAATGGCGAGCAACAATCACGGGCCGCAATCAAAACGCTGTTCCCGCTTCGGCTCAGCCTGGCGGAACTGGGCAACTGGAACAACGGCACCCGTGGCGACCGCACTGCCATCCGGCATTTCAGCGGAGCGATGGACGAATTTGCCCTCTACCGCCGGGCTTTGGCACCCGAGGAAATTGCGCGGCTGGCCGAGTGATCACGGCAGCCGCGCCAACAGACTTAGCTCAATGCAGAGGCGGCGGGCCAGAAGGACGCGCCGAAGCCTCCGACACGCCGCGTGAACGCTCCAGCACCGAGCCCAGCGCGGCGACCATGCCGCCGATGTCGCTCATGTTGCTGGGGATGATCATGGTGTTGGTCTTCTGAGCCAGGTTGCCAAATTCGCGCACATACTGCTCGGCAATGCGCAGGTTCACGGCCTCTTTGCCGCCCGGCGCGTCGATGGCCTTCGCAATCTGCGAAATGCCCTGGGCCGTGGCGTTGGCAATCAGCTCGATCTCCCGGGCCTTGCCTTCCGCCTCGTTGATCTGGCGGATCTTGATCGCCTCAGACTGCTTGATCGCCTCCTGCTTCTGACCTTCAGCCACATTGATGCGGGATTCGCGATCCCCTTCTGACATGGCCACCTGTGCCCGGCGTTCGCGTTCAGCGCGCATCTGCTTCTCCAGCGCATCCTTCACCGACTGCGGCGGATTGATGTTGCTGATCTCGTAGCGCATCACCTTCACGCCCCAGGGCTCGCAAGCCTTGTCGAGCGCCTCAACGATGTTGGAGTTGATGCTGTCGCGCTCTTCGAAGGTGCGGTCCAGATCCATCTTGCCGATCTCCGAGCGCAGCGTCGTTTGTGCAAGCTGGCTGGCGGCCATGAAGTAGTTGGTCACGCCATAGCTGGCACGCGCCGGGTCCAGGACTTGCAAGAACAGCACGCCATCAATCTCGATGGCGATGTTGTCTCGGGTGATGCACATCTGGCTGGCCACATCGATGACCTGCTCCTTCAACGAATGCCTGGCCGCGATGCGGTCGAGGAAAGGAATCAAGATATGAAAGCCAGCGTCGAGCGTGCGGGAGTATTTGCCCAGCCGCTCAATGACGTAGGCATTGCGTTGCGGCACGACGACTGCGCCTTTGAGAATGGAAGTGACAACCAGCAGCGCGACGCCGATGGCAACGATGGCTCCAAGATCAATCATGATGGAATAGGGTTGTTGAGGGTTGAGAGAAAATCATTTGGGGCGGACCAACAGGCAGAGCCCCTCGCGACCAGTGATGATGGCCGAGGCACCCGTGCCAAGCGGTGCGTCGCTTTGGGCGTTCCAATGCACGCCCTTGAACTCCACCTTACCCACGCCACCCGCAGGGATCGCGGTAACCACCGGCACGGTCTTGCCCAGAAATTCATTCAGCTCGTGAGCGCTGTCGCCCGCCAGCGTGACGCCGGTGAGCCAGCCCTTGAAAAGACGACGCAGACCGACCAGCAGGACGACGGAAGCGATAGCAAAGACAAGGGTCTGCCCCGCCAGTGAATCCACCCAGCCCAGCCAAGCGGCCAAAGCCGTGACCCACGCGCCGAGGCCGATGAAAAGCAGGATGATGCCCGGCAGCGCAAGTTCAAGCAGCATGAGCACCAGTCCGCCGAGGAACCAATAGAGAGCGGGAGACATGGCGCGGAGTCTGCGAAGTTCCGCCCGGCACTGCAAATACAAACTCGGTGCGTGTTTTGTAACCTCCGCCTGATCACAAGGACGAGCCCGAGACCTGCGCTGTTTCCGCCGGAACCGGCTGATACCAGCCTTCCGCCACCACCTGATCAATCCATACCTGATCTTTGCTGGCAGGGTTTGCCGGATACCGCACCGCCAGCATCAGCTTGGTCACAGTGCTAGGACTCTGCCCCAGCAAAGCCTTGACCCTCTGGCCTTCTTTGGAACTGCGCGTGGCATACCCGAAGAGAGGCAGCGAATCCGACCGCAGAGGATCCATGAGCTTGACGCAGATCAACGAACCGGAGTCGGCGAACTCGCCTTCATAGCGTTCTGCCTGAGCCGCCAGCACACGCACCGTCACCGCTTGGATCGGTGCCTGGGCAATCAGCTCATCCCAACCCAAGGCGGACCAACCCGCGAAGCTTGGCCAATCGACAAGGGCTTTCTGGCCCTTCCACAGCACATGAACCTCGGCCTTATCGCCTCCCAACAAAGTAGCATGAACGCTCATGACACCTTCTGCCTTCCCCGTTTGTTCGACGGTGACGCCCAGCACCGGCAGGGGCTTCAAGGGCTTGATCAGCACATGGCGCTTGATCGCAGCTGCCCACTTTTGCGGTTCGTCCACCAGCTCCAGCCAAACGTCTGCCGACTGGGCGGCAAAGAATCTCCGCACTGTGATCTGGGCGGCCTCGGTTGGGGAAACTGGAGCCGTGGCCGGTTCTGGAGTGCCGAGCACCAGCTCGCTGCTTTCCTCGGTCTTGGCCAAGCCCGTCACCATCATGCTCGGTCTTTCGACCGCGGCGGGCGTCAGCCAGACATTCATCACCACAGTGATGATGATCAGGCCCACCATAACTGCCACCCCAGTGAGAAGCTTGTTGCGAAACGCGCGCAGCTCAGGGTCCATTTTCATGCGCTCAAACACCTCGCCTTCCAGCGTCTGCGGTTCATAAGCAGGTGCCAGCGGCTTATCAACAACACCCGGCGCGATCTCCGGCGCGCCTACCAGCAGCGCCCGGCGCCTGTTGTCTTTTGTCCCCATCTGCAACAGCACCGCCTCACCGCAGTAAGGACATGGCCGGGAGCGAGTGACCGAGGTCACCTGCACCTCGGCGTGCTTATCGCAATGCGGACATAGGAAGAGAACAGAAGGCATGAAGCTGCTGTGAGTGGGGGATGACATTTCGCCGCAATGAAGTTTGGCTGCAACCTTTGTGAAGCTTGCAGGAAAACATTTGTCGCCCGGCGGTTTCCAGCCAGGGTGGCACATGCCTGATCGCATCGCGCTGTTCGGCGGCAGCTTCAATCCTCCTGGCCTGCATCATCGGCACATTGCCGGGCGGCTGGCGCGCGATTTCGACACCGTGCTGGTGGTTCCCTGCGGTCCCCGTGGCGACAAGGCCACCACCAACCTGCTGCCCCCGGTCTTTCGCGCCGCGTTGGCAGACATGGCCTTTGAAGGCATTCCCCGGGTCGAGGTTGACCTTTTTGATCTGGAGCAGGACCACTTCACTCGCTCCCACGACCTCGACAAGCGCTACGCCTCCCGGGGCGAGGTCTGGCATGTCGTCGGGATCGACCTGATCCAGGGCGGCTCCCTCGGACAGTCAGAGATTCAACTCAGCTGGGAGCAAGGTGCCTGGCTGTGGGAGAACGCGCGCTTCGCCGTGCTGCACCGCCATGGTTACACCTTCGATAGCGCAGATCTCCCACCGCACAGCCAGGTGATCGAGACTGATGTGCCCGGTGCCAGCAGTGAGATCCGTGACCGCCTCGCCCGCGGCAAGGACGTGTCAGACCTCGTCCCCCCACGCCCGCTGGCCTACATCCAGCGCTACGGCCTTTATCGCGCCCCCATCCCGGGCACCTGGGCGCGTGGCTCACTCAAAGACCGCCCCTACCGGCTGGAGGTGGACTCCCGCAACCCCAAGGCCGCCGCCTGGTCAGGGCACTTTGCGTCCACTGCGCCCGGAGACCCGGAGTTTATCACCGTGATCGGAGGCGACGGAGCCATGCTGCGTTGCATCCGCGAGCACTGGCGCGCAAGACTCCCCTTTTACGGCGTGAACGCCGGGCATCTCGGCTTTCTCATGAACTCAGCCGCCAACGCTCTGGCCGAAGGCTTCCCGCCGTCGGATGTTATCTTCCGGCAGCTGCCGATGCTCTACCTGGAGATTGAGGACGCCGAGGGCCGCTGCACCACCGCCTACGGCTTCAATGACGCCTGGGTCGAGCGCTCCACGAGCCAGTCCGCCTGGCTGGAAGTCA
>Ga0164295_10002959_pt1 | contig 13805 bp, 7 predicted proteins | sample GEODES006metaG_FD_111798 | JGI IMG/M metagenome (GOLD analysis project Ga0164295, IMG submission 111798) | Oligotrophic lake water microbial communities from Sparkling Lake, Wisconsin, USA - GEODES006 metaG | ecosystem: Environmental > Aquatic > Freshwater > Lake | place: USA: Sparkling Lake...
AAATTAAAATAAAAATAATATTTTTTTAATAATTAATAAATAATAATAATAAAGTTAATAAAAAAATACGAAATAAATAATCATTTGAAATTAATAAGAATGGGTTAGAGCTGTTGTACAAATGAAAGATAAAAAGAAATAATAAAAAATTATAGAACTAAAAACATAAATGAATAATATAATATAATAAATACTAAATAAGATACTAATAAAGATTTAACTGAATAAACTTATATTTAGTTTATAAATTAAATAATTATGACATTGAATTAAGTTAAATTAAATTTTTAAACTGTAAATTTAATTAGGCCAAATAGGATTGCTACATAGATTTTATTCTGGATTATATTGATAATGATTAGCAGATTTTCAGTCAATAAATTTTAGACATCGAATGGATAGAGACACCCTAAACTCTAGGTTCATATGCGACGTATTGTCTGATTTAAATATTTTAAAAAGATATAACCCAAGATAGTATAGTTTTTAAAACAAATATTTAAATCAATTTAAAAAAACTAACATCAAAGATTGAAATGCTTGCTTATAATTTATAACATCATGTACAATATTTAAAATTATTAAATTGAAATTAGGATTTAGATCGATAGGAAATAACCCTAATTCTTATTGAGTATCTCATTGAGTATAAAGAATATCATCATATCATAATTCATAGCGGAATTTATAAAACTATTCTTTAATTTATAAGCATTTATAAATAAAGGAAAATAGAGTTTAAATTAAAGAGTTGTTACATCGCAAGAAATATATTTAGATTTGAAATGGACCTCGTAATCCAATTCATAGAGACTAACGGAAATATGCAAACTTTAATTGACTTCATTAGATAAGAAGATGACTATAACTAAATATTTGAAGGTTTTCGTTTAATATATTAAAATATTTAATTTTTGAGGTTTATCAAGTATAAACAGTTTGATGCTTGATAAAAAAAACGAAAAGACATTAGAGATGTATAGAACTATATTGCTTATGGGAATGGTAGATAACTTAGACTGTTGTAAAAATAATTTAGAGTTATTTAGTTTACTACATCCTGAAAATCCTTACATTGAACTATAAACTAATTCTTTAAACCTTATTAAAAGAATTATTAAATCTCTATAATATCATACTAAATGAACATTTATAAGATTTAAATTATTGAATATATAATAACATCTATAATTTTAATTTATTTAAATTTAAAATAATTTATTGAAACTACTTATGTCGTATCTGAAATTTCCTAAATTAGAAAAAGATTCAACCAAATGCTAAACACTAATAAACTCAAGTTTAAACGAGGTTGCCAATATTCGTAATACTATTTTAAAAAGAAAAAATAGACATTAGTCCTAGCGAGATCATTTTCTATAACATTTAAATAAACACTTCTTACCAAATTTTTATAAATGTTAAGAATATGTGTAAAAAACCAAAGAAAATTCGTGTTTTCCAGCCAAAGGACATTAGATTCTAATGTGAATATGAAATACAAGGTGCAATCGCACCTGGTCTTAGTATAAGATTATAACTAAAGTATAATTTGGCGGGTTTAACGCATCTAGAAGATCGCCTTAAACCCTCCAAATATTTTTAAAAAGTTTTATGACGTCGGTTTTAGATGACTTTCATGACTCTCTCAAAGTAATATCTGATGATAATTTTTGTCAAGAGATTCCTATTCACGCGCTGAAACCTCAGAGTCAGGTGATTTTTTAACCGATTTTAAATTTAGAATTTGTGTAACAGGGAGTCCAGAGAGAGTTCCCCATCCAATTTACGAACGAAGGTCTGAGCAAGGCTAAAGTGAGACTTCAGTTCTAAGAGACCTATCCGCAGCTGCAAGCGGATATTATGAATTTCGAAATCGATGCGAATTAGTCATTTGATGTTAATTTCAAATACAGATCTGAAGAGACGGGCATTTTTTAAGGTATGATTGATGTATTTGTGGATAACTTCCAAAATTTCTTGAATAATATTCAAATAAACGTTTCATGTGTTAATCACACCGTTTTTATAATAGATAAAAATGGTCAAAAACTCGGTAATTTTACTAATCTTTAGATTCCGTCAATTTTAACTAAATGTACTATGGAGGCCTTAAAGTTATTAAAACCTTTCTCGTTAACAACACTCCAAAAAGCTATAAATTTAAGTCAAATATTCGCCAGGGCTCTATTTCAGAAAATTTGTCTCAACACTCTGTAATTACGCCTTACGAATTGGGTATCGAGAAAAGTCACACGGTAATAAAATGTGAACCCATCGAAGGCCATATTGCAAGCTACAGCTAAATTCCGGTATTGATTAAGTTCGAGACGCAGATCACAGGTAAGCAATATTCAGTGATTTTTTAATCAAAGCGTTACCAAAAGTATCGTTAAGTTAAAAAAACACTGAAATATTTTAGAACGTCATCAGGAGTTGGCCTTGTTGTACAGCATCAATCAACAGAGATATACAGACATTCAAAGCGATCATTTTAACTATACGGTAATATACTCGTTTGATAACGACGAAAACATTATGATAAACGTAAAGGGCGAGGGAATCATTCCCACTTTCAAAATGAGCTAAAAAATATTTAATTTCGGCGAGTGTCCTTGCAATGCCAACAGAAATATTACATTTAAAATTAAAAATTATAATCCCAATTTGCCTTTAGAAATGAGCTTTATGAAATAACGATATTTTGATATATAGCCCTAATAATTTACACTGGAGTGTGACGAGGAAAAATAATTGACAGCTTATTTTAGACCTTTGAGTTTCGGACATTTTAATACTCAGCTGATTTTAATCCTGATGAAAAAGTATAAGCTGCCTTTAATTCTATAAGGAACGTCAAATATAATTGAAAAAAAACAAAACATTAGAAAATAGCTAGAAATTTCGCTATAAAACGCCGTCCAAAATGAGCAATCTTAAATTTCTATGTACAAAAGCCATAAATTAAAAAGTATCTTTTATAAGTTTAGACTACAGTGAAATGGATATAAAAAAACTGGAAGCCTATAAAAACGATGATAATGAAAGCACCTTCGTACAGTATATGAAAAAAATGAAGAATAATTAAAAATACGGATCTTATATATAAGAAAAAATTTAAGAAAAAGAAGATAAGTTGTATAAATCAGCTCAAAATAAATAAATCAATGCCATGAAAACAAATATGAAAAATAAGGTTAAAATTGTTGAAGAAGTCAAAGAAACTGAAATGAACATACCCGTAAATTATATCTATTATATTTTAAATTACAAAGGATATGGACCTAATGGTTAATAAATTAATCAGTGAGCCTTATATGGCCTTAAATAAAATCAAAGAACCTTTCAAAGTAAAAAGCCAATACGAATTAAAAAACCACACTCAAGGAAATATAGATCCGGTTTAAAAATTTAAGCCGGACCCTAATTAAAAAGCGAAAAAGAAATATACTTCAGAACTAAAAACGCATCAGGATATCAGAGATTGTACTTCTGAACTTACAGCAGATGAACTTTAAAAAATACTAGTCGGCCCAAATTAAATAAATTTTGGAATCATATTTGTAAAAAGTGAGGTATGTTAAACATTTTGGGTCAAAAATATTAACACAAAAGCCATTATAGTGCAAATAAAAGTAGAGAATCAGGAACTAGATAAAAGTAGATTTTAATATTTTAAGGCTACTTACTTCCCTAAGTCATCCAGCCAGGTAAACAGGCAGGTTTTGACATAATCATTTGTTCAAATGTTTTAAAGGAATTTAAAGGCATGATAAAGTACATAGTAAATTATAAACACGAATTCTTCTTTTAAATTGAAGCTGTAATAGGTCCAGTAAAACTGTCCCTGAACAAAAATAAGATAAAATTTTAATTTACGGATGACAATGTACTTTTTAATATTTGAAGCTCGAATTTGAGACGTCCGATGTTATTAAAATTTCAAATTAAGGGAACTGTCGGGCGTATTATAAATGGATTTTACAAAAAGACAACAAAGTGTTTATTCCGAAACCGAATCAGGGGTATGTCGAGGCTAACAGCTCTTAAGACTGCGTAGTCACCTACATGCCCAATGAATAGAGTTCCAGTAAGGTTGACGAGGACAAACTGGTTCTAAAGGTAGCTAACTTATGTTATAGATTATCGACGGCGACGACCTAATACTTAATCTCTTAGGCCATGTCAGCGACCCCAAATGTTCATATTCCCAAGAGAAAGACCCTCTCGATTTGGGGCCAATCAGTGTCTTCAAAAAAGTAGAGTTCACAATACTAATAAAAAACCAATCGAAGAGTTCTTCAGTTCTCCACGTGAAGTAGATTCCAGCCGGTTTGGAAATATTCCCTATGAAAGTACGTCTCTTGCCAGACAACTCTTCCTAATTCAAACTTACGATTTTCTACAAAGTGGAGACCGACGTTTCTTCCACAGTATCATACATAATAAAAGATAATTATACAACCGAGAGGTCAAAAGCCCATGCCTCTTTCCATAAAGTTTCAAACTAGGATTCCGAAGGTGTCAATACTTGAAAAACAGTTTGACTTCGGAAACCTGACGACACATGGCATTCCGGGAAAACTTCCTATGACACTTGAGAACAACAGTCCAGTTCCTGCGACGCTCATTATGGACTTGCGACCCACCGAGTTTACGGTCGGAGTGGAGTGTATGGAAATACATCTGGTCGAGACCAAAAATAACAAGTTACTTATCTTAAGTTTAGACAGTTAAAAAGTGAAATCATTTTGGAACAAATAGACCCAAATCAAGACTTAAAGAATACAGTGCAAAAACAGCCAGATCCCATTCAGAATCTAGATTCAGTAAGCAACCAATCAAACTCCTTTAACCACGACGATAACATAAAATCCGATAAAACCTAGACCAGATATTTTAGAATAAACTTACAACCCAATCAGACCCAATAATTTAGTCTTAATTTTGTGGCGCAGGTATTATAGTTCATTTAAGGAAATCTCTGCGTACCAGTTCCAATTGCCAATATCGATAACGGGGGTGGGTACTTCTCAGTCCCTTGAAAGGTTCGTGTTGGCCGTTGGCATCCAGCCCAGATTCTTCTTGCAGCCACAATTTATAGAGTTCAAAAAGAAAACCATAGCAAACATGGACTAAAGAGTTAAAAGCATCCAAAATTTTATGATATGCAATCCTAATAAAGTCCAACTCGAGTGGTTCATAGATAAATCCGAATTTCAAGAAGACCAAATCTTCGACATAATTCCTTGGCAAGGCGTTCTTAAAATGAATGAAGACATTGAAATACAGGCCAGTTTCAACCCCTACAAAGAGGGCATTTTCGAACAGGGCGCAAATCTGTATTTAGACGGCAACAAAAAGAAAGTACACATGAAGATAAAATTGAAAGGAGAAGGTATTTTCCCAAAAATCACTTTTGACAGAAGAGAGATAATTTTGCCGACGGTGCCGCTTAATGTCACTTCGAAATGCGTAGTTTTAAAATATTAAAAGTTCTTTAGGATATTTAACGAAGGCTACGATAATTTTAATTTAAAGCCTCAGGTTTCGCAAGAGTCTAATCAGATTAAAATAGACCTTATATATCCCGACGGTAAAAATCTCAATATAATTCGTAAAAAAATAAGGATCGAAGTCACCTATAAACACGATAAACCTCAGAGTTTCACTTCCAAAATTGAATTTACAGATGAGAATTTTAGGACCTATTCAATTCCTGTTTCAGGTAAATTTGAATAATTCAAGGCACGACTGATAATTGCATATTCACAAACTTCTCGTATCTATAGAGAAATGTTAATGAATTTAAGATAATAGCCGAACCTAACTCCCCTATATAGTTGGTAATAAATTACTATTAAATTACCAAATAAATTTAGATATTAAAATTTTTTGTTTCTTTGGGTATTTTGATTGTTTATTCAAATAAATACAAATATTTAATATATTTATTTTGTAATTTTTATGAAAATTTTATTAATTAAAATTTAAATTTAAGTAATTTTAAAAATTTTAAGGTCGAATAGAATAATGATGATCTTGAATCAATTATCGGTTTAAACAATTAGACGATAGGTCAGAAAAGCGGAACGAGTTCAAATGCACAGAATCTGGGTTACAGTCCGATCCCTTAAATCTACCTTTAAAAAAATATAAAATCCTGTATGAATTGGATTAATAATTTCTCTTTATCTCACCAAATTTAGAACTTTCCACAAGACTTTATTGACCAAAATGGCAGCCAAATTTTCGAGTTGATTTAGCTTTTCATTGTAATATTATTTAAATGAAGGGAAAGCTACCTACTTTTAAAAACAAACTCTCGGATAACTTTTCACATCAGTCTTCGAACGAGAAAAATAGTTTTTTAAAACTAATCGCATAATACGAGGAGATAATTTAGTATCTAAAGGAGAACGGAGGACTGCTTAACTCCATACGACCGCAATACTTACTAAGCTATTAAGAATTCCAAAATTTCCAGAACAATAATAAACAAAAAGACACTTTGAATGTAAATTCGTCTAAGATCACGGCGAGTCGGTTCACCTACATTTCTAATGACTGTTGGGTGCAGTTAATTTTCTAGATCTTCAAGGTTGATAATCCATAATTAGATTTTCTATTTGCAAAGGGTGAACTTAAAACTAATCAAACAAAATTTGGCCTCTTCTAAACACCTGCACGAGATGATTCCCGAGTACTATCAACAACAATCAAATTTGTATTCCGAAAATGAAATCATGATTATCTGGTGGCTGGAAATCAATTCTCACGAACCTGATTAGTCCCCTTTCAGAATAACCAACTTAGAGGCCGATTTGAAAAGTGGCCATGTCATTTCAAATCTCCTCAAAAATTACATCAAATCCTAAAAACTAGAGTAAATTTTGCAGCTAAAAAAATTGTGTGTGACCGAAGATGACTTCAAGTAAAACCAGACCAAAATTTATAATGCTCTTCAGGAAGTAGGAATCCAAAATTTTTTGAGTTTAGAGGACATGATAAATCCCAGTCACAAGGATTTATTTTTATTCTGCATGTACTAATTTAATATCGATTAGTCAACTTTTTTTCTGCCTGCCGTATTACCAACCGAATAAAGAGACGATTCAATTCGACTGCATCCTGGGGGAGCAGACGATAAAATACATAGAACTTGAAAACTACGTGAATAAAATAGTGACGTACCAGGTGAAGTACGAAGGGAGCAACGATTTCGTTCTCGAAGAAAACAGCACCATCAAATTGGAGGGTAAAACTAAGTACAAGTTTAAAGTAAATTTTATACACAAAGGTCATTTTTGTTAGCAGGATCAGTAAGTAATAAACAGGGCGCATATGGTTTACGAGCAAGAAAGAGGGGGTGAGCCAAATGGCCTCCGCCTTAGTCTTCGACCTTCAAAGCAACATCACCGGACGAAAAAGCATTTAGGTCTTTATATTTATTTGTTAGATCTGGCAAACCCAGACAAAGTTGTATCAGTTAGAGGAGTGCAAACTGCAGATCACCAACAACTATTTGAAAAGCTAATTCGACTACGTGGAATTTTAAGTCGAGCTGTTGCAAGAAAACATCGAATAGTCAAATCATAAAAACAGGAAATAACAGAGAAACTCCTTAAATACAAATAACACCAAAGGTGAAAATGAAGACGACTTGTACGTAATTCCCCCCTTTTTCATAACAAAACCTAAAATCAAAATTAGGAAGGGTGAAACCTAATAGTTTGTCGTTTAGTTTCTCCCTTTTGAAATGGAATCACAAAGGTGCAAACTAGTGTTTTCGGACCCACAAGTAGGTGAATTTCAACACGAAATCGTCGGAGAGGTCCTCCTGCCTGGTAAACACTTTTTATCTAGAACTAACCAACGATTTAAAAATCGACGAGACCATTGTTAAAGGGTCTAAGACATATGTAAATTAAAAATATAACTTGCCTTTTGACTTCGATTTCAAAAACGAACAACTTCTAAATGCAATCAAGCTGCACGAGACTCGTTTGGTCTAATTCAACAGACAAAAAGAGAAAGAAGAATTTCAAAAAAGGAAAAAAGAGACTTCTGAAAAAATAAACTTTTAGGTAATCCCCACTCTAATTAGGTTTCAATGCTTCCGAAAACGAGCTACATTTCCTACCCTGATTTCTTCACCGTCTAGTAAATAGTCAAAAAGAAAGAGGGGACCACAAAGACCAACAACGTTGAGGTCCCAAATGATAAAGAAGTTTCTCTCTCTCAGGAATAGGACTTAGGCCAAAAATTCACAGTCTAGGTCCACTTTAAAAATCCGGTATAAAATCTTCACAGCCAATTTATTTTCATGACGCAAGACAGATTGGACATAAGAGTTTACCGTCTCCATCTTTAGATTATTCCACTGCCCATTTAAGTAATCTAAATTTGTGTATAATATTTTTAAAGACAAAAATCGAAATGACTGCTGAAATAGGCCAAAGCTGCAGCCAAGACATTCCATACATAAACTACTCAAAGAAGGATTGGATGATAACGGTTTAATTAATAAATGAGAACCCCAAAGGCCAATAATATTTTTCGGGTCCGAACAAGGACAAGGAATTTCTAGTAAAAAAAAAGTATATTATGATGATTTAAGTTCAACAGCTTACTACACATTATAGTACGCCCCTTTAAATTTAAAAGAATCGAAGGCTAAGTTAATATTTAAAAACCCTTACACAAACGACGAGTATGAGTACATTTTGAAAGGAGTTGTCAAAGAGCCCGCAGCTTAAGAGCACATAATCATCAAATGCGTAAATAATTTAATTATTCGTTTATGATAATAGGAAGCTAGATAAAAACACGTAGAAAAAATTAAAATCAATAATCAGACATTCAAATAGTTTTCTTATATCGTTGAAACAGACCTAAATATTATATCTGGAGATAGAACATTTGAACTAATGCCTTATAAAGATTTCACCTATGAATTTACGGTGCACTCGTTGATTGGCGGCATTTACACTGGCTAGATTACTTTTCAAGAAAAAGACGATGTCAACAAGTAATTATTAAAAATATTTATTTATTTTATAGATATATTTGGTACACAGTTTGCATAAATGTAGAGAGACAAAAGGCGTAAAAAATACTCGAAATTCAGTGTAATGTCAGATAGACTCAAGAATTTTAAATTGAGATTAAAAATTCATCGAATAGCGTCGCTGATTACCACATTACAATAGAAGGAGAATATTTATCAGGCCCCGAAAAATTAAGTTTGCCTGCAAATGCTTCCGGAAATTACTGCTGTTTATATTCTCCCTTCAATATCGGAGAAAAAAAAGGATCTATCAGTATTTTCAACAAAAATTTTGGAGAAATCTGGTATGATTTAAAACTTACGGGGTTAAAGACCTTACCTCAAAAATTGCCGTTATTTAAAGCCGAGTTAGGAAAATTTACAAGCATCGATATTATTTTGGAGAATCCTAGCCATTTTTTTGTTGAGGCAGAATCTGAGAACTCCAATACTTTGAATTTTGAAATAGTTCCTTAGAAGATAATAATCCCCCCAAAAGACTTCATAAAAATCTAACTTAAATATACGCCTACAAATATTGATACTATTGAGATTGGAGAAGCCTCAATATAGACAAAGTAAATTGGGGATTGGAAGTTCTATCTTTAAGGCTGTGGTCAAAATCCAACGGCTTTTGAAGAAACCATAGTTATTTGTCCAATCACCACCGATATATAGTTTATGGTCAAGTTCAGGAATCCTTTCAAAGACCCTATAAATGTTTAAATAGAACTTAATGATTTTAATCCTGAATAAAAAATTTTTACTTTAGAAATGAAGAGAAAAAAATTCATCATTGAGGCTTTATCTATCTAACAAGTTTTTAAATAATTATATAGATACCTATAACTTTTTCCCCCCGATAGATAAGCTCATACCATGCGATGTTGATTATAAAAGCTCATAATAATATAACTTGGAGGTTCCCAATAAAAGGTCTTACATAATGTCTGGACTCTGAAACCTCATTTTAGTTTACGACTAAAGCTCGATAGTCTTTAGAGACAAGCCTAGATTTTAATTTAAAAGGTCTTAGCGATAAAAATTTAAAAAATGAAGTATTTTCTCTAAAAATGGAGGACGTAACCATCTTTAATTTAGATTCCATTGAACTATCAGCAAATTGTGAACCAAAGTCTTAGTTTCGTCACATAGAAAAACAAACTAGCCCATGTACATGATAAGTTAACATTCGATATGAAATTCTTTCCCTAAAAGCCGGGAATAATTATAATAAGTCTTGTAATTCTGGGAAGTTCTGGAGGGTCTTGGCGATACAAGGTTTATTTAAAATAAAATTAAATATTTAATAGCTTAAACTTATAGCTGAAGAACCGGATGTTGACGATTATATTAAAATTTACTCGGAAATAAATAAAACATCGACAGGTCGATTATACTAATATTAGCGACTTTCAAACTTTCGAATATCAATCGACAGCCTAATAATTTCAAAGCCTATTTCACTTCAGAGAGTAACATCGTATTCTCGGTTACACCCACACAAGGATAAATGCCCCCTAAAAATTAGCCTGGAACTGAATTCTTCATTAATTATACCCCTATAATATATGGTCAGATTCATAAAGTAATTTATATTAAAATTAGGGAAAACTTATAATTGAGACAAATAACTTTTTTTGGAGTTTTGATGTTCAGGGCTGTTTTCCAATTTATTTATAGCATGAAGAAATTGAATAATAACAACAAATAAATTAATAAAAAAATTCTTATTCGTATTTAAATTTTAATTAGTTAAAATTTGCAAAAATAAATGAAAAAATCATCGAGTTTGCAAAAGTTTAAATCTTTTTAGTGATTTTAGTAATTTTGATAATTAATTTTTAAAATCTTTATTAAATTTCTTTAAAATTGTTTTCTTATAAAAAATAAATTTATTATTTATTAAACGCTGAAGATTATTAAAAAATTTTATCAATAAATAAAACAAAAAGAAATTGTAATTGATAATAATAAGTTTCAATTTTAATTTCTTAAGTCTTCTCTTATGTTTGATCGGCAATTTGGACATTTTAAATTTTTTTTAAACCACTCTGTAATGCAGGAATCATGAAAAAGGTGTTTGCAAATCGGCATTGCAATTGCTTCTTCTGTAGCTTGAAATTCTGCTAGGCAAATGGAGCCTAATTTATATAAAATATATTAATAAGTTATACATTCGGTATTAACACTTTCAGCCTAATTTTCTTGATCTCTTAAAAAAGCATAATTATTTTTTTATAATTTATTCAATTCATTTTGAGTTAAACCAGCTATTTAATGTATTTTAATAAATTTAAAATGGTTATTAAGTCTATACCTAAATTTAACTGAAACTCTTGAATCTAAACTCCTCTTAAGTACAAAGATACCAGCAGTATAATATATATGATTAGTAACAATAAAATAAGACAATAAACAGAAATATTAATTATCAAAATTGAATAAAAGAATATTAAAGAATATTAGGCAAAATTAGGATTTTACTCATTTTATTGTTATTATTAATATATTATTGAAAAATATGAAACTATCAAAATTATAGTAGATTCATATTCATATTTAACATGTCTTTTTATCAAAGCAACTATCGATAGACAATTATCAAGTCTTAAACTAATCATAATTTAACAAATTAAGCAAATTTATTATTAGCTACTAGACATTGCACTCCAACTTAAAATCAAAAATACCAAATAAAATATAGAAGGAATTATTTGTGCAAATAAAGTTATTAAATTAAATTAAATCATTATTTTATTTCTTATAAAATCTTTAATATAATTATTTTTTTAAAAATTTAGATTCAAATAAATAATTTATTATATATTTTAATTTAAAAATCAATTAACTAAGACTTTAGATATTTCTGATAAATACTTTGGGGCATGTCAAATTAAATAAGATCTTAAATTTTTTGTTCTTTTATACTCTTTAAAAAATACTTTCGATTTTTTTAATTTTATTTAATTTGCCTGCCATCGTCTAAATATTGTCTTTTGAGTAAATTTTTCTTTCATATTATAAAGTAAATTTGTTTCTTTCCAAGTAATTTATTTTATGTTTTTTATCTTTTATAAACTTAATCATTTTTACTCTTTAAAGCATGATGATCTTATTAATTCTTTAAAAATTAAGTTACCATTTTTTATTATATAGAAGTAACCTATATAACAAAATCTTATTTCAAAATATTGGCCATATCTTGGTCTTATTAAATATTTACTCCTTATGCATTTGTTGAACCATCAAAAGCTCTTTGTTTTGAATAAACTTTCATTTTAGAAATTATTTTTAATAGTATATTCTTTTTTTCTTTTCTTTAAACCTCCTTTAGATTTTCTCAATTACCCATTTAGCCCTAATTGCAAAAAATTCTAACTTTTTACTGATAGCTTATTATAAAATTTCGCTTATTTATTTTATTTTTGCTATTCACTCATCGAAAATATATCTAAAAATTTTATTTTATTTATGAAAAAAAGTTTTTATGATATTTTAAATATAAAATTTACATTTAAATATATATAATTTTTTATAAAAAATTTCACTTTTCTTATATCTTACTTTCTTGAATTGATAAATTTCTTTTATCCAAGTATATTTATCGTTATATAAATTTTTAATTTACTCTAATTTCATTTTATTTTTTAAATTAAATTTTTTTTTTCTGAAAATCTTATATTTATACTAAATTTTTAAACTAAATTATATTTCTGACTTAAAAATATTTTGTAATTCTTTAATTTTAATTTTTTCTTTTTATTTAATTTTTTGTTAAATTATTTACGATTTTGTTTATTTTGAGTTAAAATGGATCTCAACCTAAACTTATCTCCATATTTATTTTTTGTTTGTAATTTATTGAGTTTAATATTCGAGTTCTAAATATAATAATATTTTACCTTTTTTGCTAATTAATCTAAAGTTTTTTTTTAACTTTGAATTTTTTATTTAATTAAATCATTTAATTTCCATTATTAAATCATTCTATTTTTCAAAAGTTTTTCCTTCTTTATTTATAATTTTTTAAAATAAATTTTTAATCTCTGATGGTTACACTTTTAGAATATTAAACCAATTTACCCATATATTAAAATTAAATCTAAAAATTAAATTCTAATCCTTTTATCAAAATATCAGTTAAAATTAAAAACTATTTTTTAAATAAAAATTATTTCTGATTTTTTTTATAATTTTATAAAAAAATATAAGTTATATAATATCTATAAAGTCTATTAAAATTTGTTAAATTCAAATTCACTCATATTGAAATTAGATTTGCTTAAATAATTTCATCTATTTTAATTTTTAAATTATTAAATAATTTTTTCTTATTTATCATTTTTTATAAATACAGACTATTTATTGTTCAGCCAAATGTAAATAGTTTGTTTTATTGGCCCATTACTATTCAATTAAAAAATACTTTCATTGCATATAATTTGTAGAATTTAATATTTATTTAATTATTTTTTTTTAATGATCTTTTACTTATTTATTTTAAATCATTATTTTTAGCTAAATTATCAAGTTTTATATTTAATAAATATCCAAAAGATTATTGTTTTAGTTAATTCATTAATTTTTTATAAATAATTGATAATAAAAATTTATTATTATTCATTATGCAATACTAAGATTTTATTTTATATTTTATTTAAGTTAAAATTTATTTTAATTTTATAATATAAAAATATAGTTAATAAATTAAATAATTTTTATTAATTTTATAAATGGCTATATTAAATTATTA
>Ga0164295_10002960_pt1 | contig 13805 bp, 9 predicted proteins | sample GEODES006metaG_FD_111798 | JGI IMG/M metagenome (GOLD analysis project Ga0164295, IMG submission 111798) | Oligotrophic lake water microbial communities from Sparkling Lake, Wisconsin, USA - GEODES006 metaG | ecosystem: Environmental > Aquatic > Freshwater > Lake | place: USA: Sparkling Lake...
CTCCCTCTCCGCCTCCCTTGCCGCCACCTCCGAGCCCGCCACCATCGCCGCCACCTCGAAGCAGCTCGCCGCGCTCGCGCTGCACCAGGTACGTTGATTGCCGCTGATGACCTGCGTTGCATGCTCACCTCGGCACGCGCCTCGCCTCGCTGCACCAGATGAGCGAGGAGTAGACCGGGCGCTTTAATTATATCAAATTGAAATCTGAGTTCTCCAAAATCCGCTGAGGGGATGAGCACAGGGTTTTCATCCTCAGCACGCGGCGCCACCGTGGGCGTCGGGAAAGGGGGCTGCGCGAACAGGCACGCAGCGCGGCCCATATCGCGTTTTGCGTCGTTCACGGTTCTTCAATCATGTATCATCAATGGTCACACACCGTTTTGGATCGATTGTCGCCTTTTACCAAAGCAGAAGCCCGAGCGAGCGAGTACTCAGTACTTGTGTTGACCGAGGGGAGCGAAGCCGCGGGGGGACCGCGACGAAACTGAAACTGAACCAAAACCGTACTGTATGAGCGGAGATTTTGCTCTCCATCCGTGTCGCGCGTCCATCGGACGACCCACACCGGGATTCGCATCGCTCGACACCATGGATCGCTACCCGGTCAATGGCGAGGAGAACACTCCGTCATTCCTCTACCGCTGGTCCCAGCTGTACAGCATCGATCACGATAAGCGCGCGAGCATCGAGAATAACCTCCTCAAGGCCGGCTACGACTGCGTTGCAGACATCATCGGCATGCCAGCATCCAAAGCGAGGACACAAATGTTTCCGGGCTTGAAAGGAGGCGCCTACAACGGACTCAAGCTCATGCTGAGCGGCAACGATGTGCGCGCATCCACTCACTCGGGGATGCGTTTTCCGACTCTCTCGCCTGTGCGCACTCCTTGACGTGTGCGTCTGCGTCTCGTTGTAGGTGGATTGGGAATTCCCCGTCTCCGAGACGATCGAACTCGATCGCGACGAGGAGAAGAGCAAGTGGGGCGGCAAGCGCGAGCAGAGATTCGCCGAGATCGTTCCGGATCCTGTGACCCCACCGTATCGCGCGGCCTACAACTTGCCAGCCAAGTTTTTCGATCCGGAGCTGCTGACGGCCCCGGCAAGCCGCGACAAGGTATGACCGCAGGCCTCACAGCTCACAGCTGCCTCTGCCTCTGAGTCTGCCGCCATTGCAATTGCCACTGCCACTGTGACCACCTCCATCACCACCGCCGTCGCCGTCGCAGGACCGCATCATCAATGCGATGATGGTACAAGAGTGCCGCGAAGTCTCCGGCCATATGTACTCGAGGCCCAAGACCGTGAAGATGATCGGAGACGCTGTGCAGGCCTTGCATGGTCTTGGTATGCCGTACAATGGCAAGCAGAAGACGCGTGCGGAGCACTTGATGATGCACAGTGCGCTTTGCCGCCGTGCCCTCTGCTTCGCCTCCCTGCGCTGCGCTCATCACACCTGTCCCCAACTTCTGCGCAGTTAAGAAGGCGGTCTGCAACCCCCCGCAATACGGCATTACCAACCCCAATGCCGACGAAGATTTCACGCCACCGCCGCGCCCCCCATACTTTGGCGAGCGCGCTGCCGAGTGTGAGGCGGATCGGAGCGCGGCGGTGGGCGCTCAGGAGGGCGCGGCTGACAAGGATGCGGACGAGGATGCTGCGGCGCCCGAGGCCGCGGCCGCGGAGCGTGTGGCGAATCAGAGCGCGGCGGAGGGCGCTCAGGAGGGCGCGGCGGACAAGGATGCGGACGAGGATGCTGCGGCGGCCGAGGATGCTGCGGCGGCCGAGGCGGGCGCTGCCGAGCGTGTGGCGAACGAGGGCGCGGCGGAGGGCGCTAAGGAGGGCGCGGCTGACAAGGATGCGGACGAGGATGCTGCGGCGGCCGAGGCCGCGGACGCGGAGCGCGCTCCCGCTGCGTACGAGGGTGCGGCAGCAGAAGAGACGCGCATAGCCCCAGATGGTCATGCATATACAAAGCTCGAGTTCGAGGAATTCTTTGGCGGCCTGAACGAGTGGAACATCGCAAACAAGATGTCGACGACGAAGAAGGGCCATCGCAAGAGGAACCGCATTGCACCCTCACCTCTGGCTTCGCGCGGCGTGATGCACGACCTACACCTTGCTCGCATCATGGCCGGACAAGATCCTGGAGACGGTGCTGATGACGAGCCCGAGGACGATGTGGACATGTCCGGAGGCGGCGGCCTCGGTCGCTGCCAGTTCATCCACCACGAGGCGCACATGCCGATGCCGCGCCCCATCACTGTCACTATTGGCAAGCCGGGCAAGGGATCCAAGAAGGGCAGGCTCATCGCCAAGCGGGTTGGCGCGGCCGCAAAGAAGGCGGAGGCTGCCGACGAGCGGCAGGCCAAGGCTGAGGAGAGGCGGGTGCGCGCCGATGCCAAGGAAGCGGAGAAGGCCGCCAAGGCCAATGCCAAGGAGGCGGAGAAGGCTGCCAAGGCCGCTGCCAAGGAGGAGGAGAGACAGGTGCGCGCCAATGCCAAGGAAGCGGAGAAGGCCGCCAAGGCCGCCGGACGGGAGGGTGCCGCTGCCAAGGGAGCAGAGCAGGCCGCCAAGGTCACCTCAAAGCAAAAGCAGGAGAAGGCCGCCAAGGCCGCCGGACGGGAGGGTGCGGCTGCCGAGGGAGCAGAGCAGGCCGCCAAGGTCGTCTCCAAGAAAACGGAGGAGAAGGCCGCCAAGGCCGCCGCTTCTGCCGCCGACGAAGCAAAGAAAGTAATTTGCGCTGACTGCTTCGATGCGTTCACTGCGGAGGAGATGGTCACGCATGGGAGCTTCTTCGTGTGCAAGTCCCAGGAAGAGTGCTATTCTCGCGTGTTTTCGCGTGGCCGTGGCTCGAAGCGCCAGTGCCGCCGCACGTGAGGCGGCGCGACCCGCCTTTTGGGCAGGCTGACAGGCCATGAGGCAGTTTGCCGTGGGAGCAAACAGCTCGGCGGCAGCAAACAGCTTGGGGGTGGGTTAGGGGGCGGGGCGGACAGTTCGCCAGAGCGGTCTGGCACGCACGCAGTTTGCCGTGGGAGCAAACAGCTGGGACGTTGGTGGAATCGCATGTGTAAGGACTTGTGACGGGACCGTCGACGTGCGGACGACGATGCGGAGGGCAAAGAGTTTGAAAGTCGAATGTGTATGAGATGGTATGCGGTGGGTGTTTGGCAAACGGGAGTTCAGCTTGACCTCCCCCCTTAATTTGACGTACAAGTTGCCAACTTTTCTGGGTGTGCACAGGCACGATCGGAACGTCGCGCCGCGTCGGCGCAGGGATCGCCCTTCGGTTCAAGTTGAAGTTCCATTTCCTAAACGGAACAGACCTCTTTTGGCTCGTCCTGAAACCGACCCCTCCACGATCGGGGGGTGACGCTCGTGCTGAAACCTCCTCCGTCGCGACATCGCACGTTTGCCGCGTGCCGAGACGGGCTTTACCATGCGCAGCTCGTCGAGAGATTTGTAACTAAACAAGCACAAAGTCGCAAGTGGCGCGGGGGGGACCCCCTGCGTGGGGTGCGGTGAGGGAATTTGAAGGAGCGATGTCGACGTAAGAATGTGCTACAATTGGAAGCAGTAATTTGAAGTGCAATTTGACTTGCTGTCACCTTTTTCTTCTCACGCGCCCAAGCCTAAATGTCGCAATCTTATTTCCGAAGGATCGAGCGGTCGCTTCTGCTTGGCCCTCTGAGTCTTGCGCGGTTTGGGCACATACTCTCGCTGCGTCCTCTGCACTTTACGGTCCTTGCCGCCGCGCGCGGTAGCTCCTCGACCCGCCTTGCCGTAGGCCACCATAAGCGCGTTCGTGATCGCCGCCTGTTCCGCCACCCACGCGTCCTTATCAGCGGTATCGATGCGGAGCGGTTGCCCCTCGTCCGTCTCTCGAGGCCCTTCCAGCTCGCCCGCGGTGCCTCGCTGCTTACGCGGAGCTGGCGACACAGGCTGGACCAATTTTGATGCGCTCGCGTTCGCGGTCGCCTTGGTGCTCGAAGCGAAACGCACAGTCGACTCCCCTTTGTTGCGCTTCTTTTTGTGCTTAGTAGCAGCGCGTCCTACGGTGCCAGTGAGGATGCCGGGCGCCAGCGCGTCCGACATCGTGGTCGTCGGCTCGTCATCCAAGGCTGCTTGCGCCGCCGCGGCGGCTGCGGCGGCTGCAGCCGCGCGCTCGGCCTTCCGAATCGCTAGGATCTCCGAAATGGTGGTCGGCTTGTGAGGTGGTAGCATGGGAGGAGTCGGCAGAGAGATAGGTAGCATGGGAGTCGGCAGAGAGATAGGTAGCAGGGGGGGAGTCGGCAGAGAGAGACAGCTGTCCAGTACGGGCGGTACGGCATCCGGTGGAAGGGATGAGCTGTTGGCATGCGAGACAAAGAGTGGGGCCTTGGGATTCCACGATGCGTACGATACGAAGAAAGACTGTGACGAGTTGGTTGGGCAACAATCATTCGCCGCCCTTGTTTCATGATGAGGGACCTGACTGGTACGCGCTGAAGAGGATGCGAAGAGCGGCTGGGCGTGCACCGCAACAGGCAGCATACCTCAGTCGACAGTGAAGGCCTCTCGACCAAGGACAAGGCAAGTCAAGGAGAAAAAACTCGGCGACTCGTCAAACTCTTGGCTTCTTATGTGAAATTCGCACGTCCCAGTTGCGAAACGGATGTCTCGGCTTGGATCCTACCAAAAAACAACCTGCACAAAACTAAACCGAACGTCGCGCAAGCGCGCAATCCGTTTCAAGAATCGTTTTGAAACGCCACGAGTTTCTTTTACCGCCTGTTCCCACACACAATCTGTTTCATGTCGAGCATCGGTCATTCTGCAAAGCCTTCGGAATGGTGCTTATCGACTTAGGGTACGACGACTTCGCGGCAATGGTGCGCGCCCGCGAGGGTCGGAACGTGCCCGACTCCGAGCTGCAGCGCCGCTTTGCGAAACTCGACCTCGAGGCCGAGCGAGCAAACCAGCAGGCACAAGGTATGTCACATCCTGCCATCTCACATGGAGGGAGACCGAGGCGCCTCAATGCCAGTCGCTCGGCACCGGGGCTGCGCCTGCATAGCTTAGCCAGCAGCGAGGACGGTTTTGTCCCGTCGGCATCCTTGTCCCGGCCTATGCGCGGAGGGTTGGATGACGGCGTTTCGTCCTCGCTCCCGGTTACGCCTGCAACCTTCGCCAGTTCCGATCTGTCCTCTCCGACCAGGTCTCCAACAAGAGCTCAGCAGCGAGCGAGCGCGGAGAGAATGTCAAGCGCCCCCACGGGATCTCCCGAGCACGAGGTGGCGATGTGGCCATCCTTTGATCCACCGGGCTTTGCAGCGGAGGCTAGCTTTGAACAGCTGACGGGTAGCCATAACCAAGGTCTGCGCTCTCGGCCCGGCTCACGGGCATGCTCACGTCCCAGCAGCATGCAATCGAGGCAGCGTCGGCTTTTAGGCGAGATAGCCGCGCAAGAGAAGGACGTGTACGGCGGCTACGATCCTCGGCAGCTGCTCGCGGATGGCCGCTATGACGGTTTCATGAATGTCGTCGTGGACGACTCCATCAAGCCTCAACGCAAGCTTTTGCCCACGACCGCCGTTTTCGCCAAGGGATTGCTTCCAGGGGGTCTGCCCGCACATCCAGTGGGCGGCCATAAGACGAGCGCGTCAACAATGCCCGAGCCAAGCACCGTGTTGCCCAGCGAACGCAAGGATTGGCCGCGCCCAGGGCGCCACCTGAATTCGCACTACTATCGAAGCCGGACCCCTCGATTTACGCCGACCCGAACGTACTCTGGTCAAGACACGCGCAATTTCGTGGCCGATGACCCCTTTGATAAGTTTGCGCACAAGTACCAAGCGCGAACCAATTACTGGGTCGGTTTCCCGGAGCCGCCCCCCACGGGCGAGGAGGACGAAGACGAGCGCCTGGGCACACAGCCGCGCGAAACCTTCCACGCCGTCGCCGACTCGTTTCGAATTGGCACCATCGTCCGCCATCCACACAAGCAGCACGCTTCTTTTGTCTCCGAGGCCCCGCGCTTCACGCCCCCTAGGCAGCTCGAACCCTTCTACCGGCGCGAGGGAGCGCGCAGGCGGCAGGAGCATTTCCAGTCCGCGTCTGCGCGCAAGGCGTTCTGGGTCACCAACAGATGAGGGGAGACTTGTTACTAGTTACTTGAAACCGCGCACTAATTGAGACCGAGGGCGAGTGATTAAGCTGTGATTATCCCGACGCAATCGGCCGCCAAGCTCCAGATGTGGTGCGGACTGCGGTCCGGAATTCGCCGTAATGTGGTCCGTCGGAACCGAGCGCCCGTGTGTCGGTCGAGGCGGCCTCGAGGGGCGTGCGAGTGCGGGCAGCGCCCGAGCCGAGCGGGTCCGGTCGCTTGGAGCGATCTCTGGGTCTCTCTCACCCTTTGTTCTGTTTATAGTATTGACAGCTCATATTGACAGCTCTCGTTATCCTCGCCTGGTGGTCGGAGACGCGCGTCGTCCGTACCGCGCGAGATACGCCCGAAGGTGGGTGTAGGGACTCGCGCTCTCGCTCGGCTCAGCTATTACCAAATACCCACACGTACCGCCCTAGCCCCTAGCCCGCGCGGATCCACATCGAAAAATATAATAGCGAAATAGACCCGACTCGGCGTGGTGTGTTTCTCGCGAATAAACTTTATATGTTTATAAGGCCGGTTGGTCGAATCCGCTATCGAAATTCCGGCCGGCTGCATCGCGGACCCACCGGACGGTCCGGGGACTCCTACACTACGGTCGGGTGTAGTACTCACTCATCGCTTGTTTTTTGGTACTGTGGAGCGGTGTACAGTATAGTACAGCGTTGCAGCCGTGCTGGGGTCATACAGCGGCTGTGCAACACGAACGACCCCCAAGCTAACAAGGAATCGATTCAAGGCGAAGGCGGCTGTGTTCGCACCAATGGCCCGTAATTTGCCCCTCAGCCCCACGTAAAGGCAGGCGGCGCGTGAATGGTCGGATTGGCCGAGGGCGGCGGCATCGCGGGCGGCTTGGCGTAGGTCAGCGGACGGACCGGCGGGACGGTGTTCGGAACGGGCGTCGAGAGCAGCTGAGATGCATAAGCGGGCGGCGCCGAAGTCGATGCGAGCTGAGAGTAGGTTGGCGGCGAGGCATACGAGGCCGCCGCTGACATCGTGTAGGCGGGTGGCGGCCGCGCGACGCCCGGTACAGTGACCCCCGGGACGGCCGAAGACACCATGCCGTACGAGGGCGGTGCCGCCGGCGTCGGCGCGGAGCCGTACCGTATCGCCATCGTGGTTGCGGGTGGTGTTATCGCAGGCGTCGTGGTGCTCTTCGACTCTCGCATAGCCCAAGCGAGCTGCGCTTCCTCCGACGCTCCCTCCGCCGAGGCCGGAGAGTACGTGGGCGGCGGCGCCGGCGCCGAGTACGTGTACGGCGGCGGCGCGAAGCTTGTGGTGGTGGTGGTGGTCGCTGGCGGCGGGGGCTTGTGGGCACGTGGCGGTGGGTTTGCTAAAGGCACATGCGCCGGCGGCGGAGCGGCGGGCGAGTAGGAAGGGGGCGTTGAGCGTGGGGAGGTCGCCACCGGAGAGAATGCTGGCGAGAAGGCCGTTGGCACACGCGAGAGCGGCGCGCCAACCGGCGGAGGTGCTCGCTGTGTCGCCTCGGCCGCGCTCTGTGCCATGGCCCACGCCAGTTGCTCCTCCTCCGATGCTGAGGCCGAGGGCGGTGGCGGCGCCCTTGCGTTGACAGGCGAGGGCGAGCGCGGCGGCGCGCCCTGTTGCGACTGCGCCATGGCCCACGCCAGCTGCTCCTCCTCTGATGCTGAGGCCGAGGGCGGCGGCACGGGGCGCGCTTGATAGGGCGGTAGCGCCGCCGCAGGCGCCGCACGTGGCGGCGGCGGAGAGAACGTCGTTAGCTGAGGCGATGAGAATGTCGTTGGCGGCGGCGGTGAAAACGTCGTTGGTGGTGCAAAGCCGCGCGCGCTGCCCGGACTCTCGGCAAACATCGGGGGGGCGGCAAAGGGCGTTGCCTTCGCGGACAGCGAGGGCGGGGCGAGCGGCGGGGTGAGCGGCGGGGCGGTGGTCCGCATGGCGTTCGGGGCGCTCGACGGCGGCGCGGTGGGCGGCACGACTGGCGGAACGAGCGGCGCTGCAGGCTTTGGTTGGGTCATCATTGGATGTACGACTGGCGGGGGCGCGGCGTATGCCGCCATCGACGTAGGCGGCTGAAAGGGCGGCGGCGGCGCGCCTACGTTTGGCGGCGCGCGGTGAGGAGCGGAGGCCACCATCGCCGACGGCGCGGGGTAGGCGGGCGAGGGCGTGGCAAGTGGGGGACGCGCCTCATCTTGCAGGTCACTCGTCCTTGCCCATCTCGAAGCTGCGTATAGCGAGAGGGAAGGAGGCGGGAACCGGTCGAGCTCAAGCTGATGCTCCGGCTCCTGCCTCTGGAGCTGCTGCTGCTGTGATGCCTCGGCCGCGCTCTGTGCCATGGCCCACGCCAGCTGCTCCTCCTCCGATGCTGAGGCCGAGGGCGGCGGCGGCGCCCTGGCGTTGACAGGCGAGGGCGAGCGCGGCGGCGCGCCCTGTTGCGACTGTGCCATGGCCCACGCCAGCTGCTCCTCCTCTGACGGCACTTGAGAACCACCGGCGTCAACTGCCCGGGACGGCGTGGCCTCTGCTGCGGCTGTGCGCAGGGCACGAGTCATGGCCTCATCGGCCGGGAGCCTCGCAGGCGCATCAGGCGCCACGCCACGGAATGAGACGCGTTTCACGGCCTGCTTCGGACGGCTGGCCTCGTGGCCGAGCAAGTCCTGAGTGAGCTGGCTGCTCGAGCATCCAAGGGAGCGCGACCACGTGCCGATGCGGGGGCTCCCATCTGGCGAGGTCGAGGGCGGCGCCTCCCCCTCCGCCCCCGGCGCGAGCGGCGGCGGCGGGCGGCCCCGAGGGGCGCCGAAGCTGGTAATGGCTGTCGCCGTGGGCAGACCATCGACCTCGGCCTCGATGACCTCGGCCCACAGGGGCGACTGGGGCGATTCGAACTCGTCGTCCTCGGCCGCAGCCTCTGCGGCCGCAGCCTCGGCCGCGGCAGCCTTGGCGGCGGCGGCCTGTGCGGCAGCGGCCTGAGCGGCGGCCTGCGCGGCGGCCTCGTGAGCACGGCTCTCATCACGGCGCACATCGGCCTCCTCTTGAATGTGGAAGAGCAGCTCCGAGCGCTCGAGAGAGCGCGCGGCGGCAAGACCGGCCACGCGCGTTGAGAGCGCCTCGAGCGCCACCTCGACTTGGTCGTAGAAGGCGGCGCCCTGCGCTACCATGCCGTCGATCTCCTGAAAGGCGCCCACGACGGCGTCGAGTCGCTCGAGGTAGCGCTGGCGCTCGTCGATGGTAGGGTCGTCGACGCGCGCGCGGGTGAAGGCCTCGTTGGACGTGCGGAGCGCGCCGAGAAGTGACGCCTGCTGCGCCTCCTGATCGGACAATCGTTCGGCGTACGGCATGAGCAGGGCGACGTGCGCGGCGATCACTTCCACATTCGAGCCGCCGGCGCCGTCACCGCGATAGACAAGCGCATCGGTGATGGCCCGCTCGCCGAGCGCTCCGCCATCCTCGCACGCGGCGCGCGCCTCGCTCAGCGTCGCATCCATCGCCCTCGCCGTCGTCTCCAGTGACTGGAGCAGCGCGCGCACATCCTTGGCGCACGGCTCCTCCGCGAGGCTGACGGGCCTGCGCGGTACCTGCTCCGCGAGCACCTCGTACGGCAGCGCGAGCGGCTCGAGCGCGTCGGCTCGTGCCCCCAGCGCCGCATGGAGCGCGCCGTCGGCATGCCGCGCCGTCGCGAGCTTCTCCCGCAGCGACGAGAGCTCCTCCCGGGCATCCATATTGAGCTGGGCAGACGGGAGTGCATGCCATCGAGACCCATGGACGAGATGAAGCTGCCGATCCGCGCCCTCCTCAACCTCTAGGGTGGCGTCGATGTGGTTGGCGAGCGATTCCATATCCTTGGCGCGGTCGGCGAGGTCGTCGATGGCCTCCCGCAGCCACCCGGCGCCGCCGCGCAGCGTCAAGGCATGAAGAGTCTCCGCGAGGGGCATCGGGATGGCAGCGAGATGCTCATGAGCGGCGGCGTCGAGCGCATCGGGCAGGTCCATCTCGGCGAGATCCGCACTCGCGAGCTGCGCGGCGTCCTCGCGCCGCTCGCCCAGCGCGCGCAGGGCGTGGTCGCGCTGCGCTGTGAACACCGACACGTCCCCTAGCACTGCGAGGGGCACGAGTTTGTAGAACGGGTCACCGCGCGCGCTGCCGGCACTCGCGCTGCTGCCCACCTCGACGCCTTTGGCATATATGGGCGTGGGCGATCCGGGCCTGCTCGCGCCGCGCGAGGTGCCCGCCGTGCCGCCGCCCTCTGACCGGCCGTCGGCCCTCTGCTGCGGCCCGAGCTCTGCCGGATGGAGCTCGGTGAGCTTGGTCGGCTTCACGATGGCCTTGGGCTCGACGGGCGGCAGGGCCTCAATCGAAGGGATGCGCTCATTGTAGACCTGCTCGTTCTCGCGCGCGGCCTTGGCGGTGGCCTTGGCGATTGCCTCGTGCGCTTCCGCCTGTGCGAGGAGCACAGGCGGCGGCCCCTGCCGGTTGGCCGACTTGACCAGTGCGGTGAGTATCGCGGTGGCCCGGGAGAGGCGGCACACTTGCGAACCGTACTCGTGGGCGTTGGCGTGCTCGGCGGCGGCGTGGTACTGGGCCCACCCGCGGAAGAGGGTCGCCTGCCCCTCGAAGGTCGCCACCCACGTCGTGAGCTTCTGGCGCAGCTCAGCATGCTGCAAGCTCGCCGTCGCCTCCTCATAGAACGTACTCACCTGTGCTGCGAGCTTCGCCACCACCGACGGCTTCACCTGGTCGAGCACGGCCTTCAAGTAGAAGCACTGCTGCGCCTGCGCGAGCATCAGGTCCCTCCACGCGCGCACCGCCCGCGGGTGCAGGTCCGTCGTCACCTCCGCACCGCGCTCGTGCTCGTCGCCCAGCGGCAAGAGCGCGGCGAGTGCCTCGAGTGCGCCCGCTGCCGACTGGAAGGAGGCGCAGGCGGCGCGCAGGCCCGAGGTGGTGGCGCGGTTCTCGAGCGAGGCGGCGTAGCTGAGCGCCGCCGCCAGGTTGAAGAGCACGCACGCGATCTCAAAGTTGAGCTCCGGTCGCGACGTCTTCTCGCTTGGCTTGAACGCATCCTTCCAAGTGAACGGCGCCCATTCCTCCGCGTCCTCCACGACGGTGCCGAAGCGGATGCGCATGGCGCAGAGCAGCCGGTAGTAGCGCAGCAGCAGCTTCACCGACTCGGACGCATCCTCCTCTTTATGCTTCACCGCGCGCACCTTGTTGCGGAGCGCAGAGATCTCATTGTAGACTTCGCGGTGCTCCTCAGCCTGCTCAACCGAGTAGGCCATCTTGACGAAGCGGTACAGGCCATCGGTGATATTGGTGTTCTCGGTTGCCTTGAGCGGCAGGTGCAGCATCGCGCTTGCACGCCGAACACGCGTAAGGCTGCGAGCGCTCCTGGTTGGCGATGGTGGATGGCGAGCACCAACTCGAGCACCCACGGCCCCGACCTGGACAAACTTGTCGCACGTTTCACAAGCAAGTAAAATTATCTGGGGGCCCGTGTCTCGCCGCGGCTCGCACCTTCAAGAAATTGCCTGTTGACTTGTCTTGTCTTGCAATCGGCCTCGCCCCACGTCGGTGAATGCAACGAGCTGCGTCGACCCTCGTCGGGCGCGCGGCCGCGTGTCATAGGCCGCTGGCTGCTGCGCTGGCCATGCGGCCACTCTCGTCCTCCTCGTCCTCCTCCTCCTCCCCCTCCTCCTCGACCGATGGGCGCACCCTCCTCGAGCGAGCGACGGACGCGGTGGGCATGTCGAGCAAGCGCACGAAGGTGGCGTCAGAAAAGATGAACTCTCAGCTGGCCAGCGGAGCGGGCTGGCGCGCCGCGCTCGAGGTTGGGCTTGTCGAGCAGCAGCGCCTCAAGCGGCAGGAAATGGTGTCCGAGCAGATCGAGCAGCTCGCGGAGATGCAGACGTACGGCTTCGACGACCTTTCGAACCTCTTGAAGAGGTCGCTCCACGAGCTGGAGAACGGCATCACGCAGGTTCAGAAGGCGCGCCTCTTCGCGGACAAGATGAGCGGCGGCTCGATGCAGGACACCATCGACACGCAGAAGGCGACGGCGCAGCGCAAGCTCAGCATCCTCAACGAGCTCACGGTGCACGAGAAGCGGCAGCCGAAGCTGCTCGACCTCAAGGCACGGCGCGCGATTGCGACCAAGCTGGGCATCGACGTGAAGGCCGTTCACGAGATCCTTTTCGAGTACCAGCTGCAGCGCGCCCAGTGGTCCTTCGTGCGGCGCGAGCGGCTGCGCGGCCGGCCGGTGCCGAAGCGGAGCGCCGACCTCGAGTGGATGATGAAGATACGGCCCACGCGCGAGTTCATCCACGTGATGAAGGCGTACGAAGCGTACCGGCAAGGGCTCACAGACGAGCGCAACGCCAAGACTACCAAGCGGTAGCGCCGTGCACGTGAGGCCGTGTGTGGCTCCGCAACAACGACGGGCCCTCCGAGTCTCTCGCGACTCGCGCAAGCCGTCACGTGCGCCCACTCGTGCATCCGGTCACGCCGGGTGTGCCCCGGGAAGTGCGTCGCCCGGAGATCCTTAAATTCGCGTTTACGTTAGTCTGACACAGCGTCGTATGCTTACATCCCCACGTGTACAAACTTCACAATGCGGGCACGGCGAGTCAGCATCATGCAAACGGTCTCTGGAGCACTGTCGCCCTGAGAGAGTTCAGTCCAAGCTAAAACCGTGCCAAAGCCCTGCTGCTCGCCATCGTGAGCGACGCGGTGGCGTCTCGAGCAAGTTGCAGAAGGCTTGGTGATCCTGGGCCTGCGCACGGCAAACGAAAGGCGACTTGTCAGGACCGAGCCTCCGCAGCGGGGCAAAAGAGGACTCTGGGGCACTGCAGTCGGGGGGGGACCGTTCGACGATCGCGTCGTCGATGGGGGGGGTGAGGGATGAAGGGGGGGAGCGCACCCGTCGTGGCCGTCGAAAAGAGTGCTCGGCGCAACCGATCTACTTCAGCTTCTTCTTGAGCCGGAGCTGGTTCGTGTGGCCGCAGACCTTCTTGCGGCAGTTCGTGGCACGCGGCGGCAGGCGAGCGTAGCAGATGCGGCACACCTTCTTGTCGCAGTTGTACTTCTTCGCGAGCTGGATGAGCGAGGGCTCAATCACACCACCGACCATGCGCGGCAGCATGTGGACCGTCGCGCCCGCAGTCACACGGGCATCCGCGAGCGGCGCCTCGAGATCAAGCTGCTTGCCCTCGAAGACCAGGCGGACCGCATCGCACGGCACGCCAGCCTTCAGGCAGAGCGCCGCGCACACATCGGCACCGGTCGCGCACGCCGAGACGTCGACCGCGAGTGTCGCGCCGTCAAAGCCCCTCGCCAGAAGCTGCATCGAGGTTCAGTCGTAGACGGCGATCAGGACGACCACGGGGCCTGAGTTCGTGAACCCTTCCTCTTCCATTTCCTATTCACACACAGAGAAACATCCAACCGAAACGTGCGATTCGAGAGCTCGTGACTCCCTTGCCTTCGTCCCTGCAAATGGCCTGCAAATTCATTGTAAGACCTGCATGCATTTCTTTGCCACAGGCCAATTGATCTCGGAAAAGCTCCGCCCCAGGCGAACCCCAGGGCCTCACCCTGATATCCTCTGTGGGACATGCACACGCGCGGCCGCTGCACGCGCTTGGGCTTCCAGGCGCACAGCGAGCTCGCCGGCCCCAATTGTACGCGCGTCGTC
>Ga0164295_10002961_pt1 | contig 13805 bp, 16 predicted proteins | sample GEODES006metaG_FD_111798 | JGI IMG/M metagenome (GOLD analysis project Ga0164295, IMG submission 111798) | Oligotrophic lake water microbial communities from Sparkling Lake, Wisconsin, USA - GEODES006 metaG | ecosystem: Environmental > Aquatic > Freshwater > Lake | place: USA: Sparkling Lake...
ATAATTATTTTTCATGGAGACTACAAATTAAAGAAGATTTTTGAAAAACTTTTATTACTATTTTTAGAAAAATTTTTTATAATTGATATTATTTTTGAACTAGTCTTAAATTGGCTAAATTTATATTTTCCAGCTCTCATGTTATATAAATTTTTTACTGACCTAATAATTGAATTATAATCTACATCACAATTAATTATACTGCTAGACTGAAGTCTTCCATTTTGCCTTGAGCCTATATTAATAGTTGGTTTTTGAAGATAAGGTACTTCTATAATTCCACTAGAAGAATTACCTATTAATCCATCTGAATTTCTTATTAGTGAAAAATATTTTTGCTGCCCCAAAGATTTAAAAAATAAACAATTATAAACTTCTTTTTTTTTAATTAAATTATTAATTTTCTCATAAATTATATTGCTACCAGGGTCTACATTAGGTGAATTAAAAATAAACAATACATCGTTAAAATAATGAATTGCTTTGATTAACTCATTTATTAAGTTATTTTCTTTTGAGTCTCCTGATGTAACAGGATGAACTGTGACGATTAAATTTTTTTTAAAAAATTTAAATTTTAGATCTTTTTCCAGTTCAATTTTGCTGAAAAATTTTGAGTTTTTAATATTTTCAACGCCTAATGAGCCAACATTGTAAACAGTCTTTGGATTTTCTCCTAGCTGAATAATTCTATTTTTATAGATATTATTAGAAGCAAAATGAAGATGGGAAAATTTTGTAATAGAATGTCTAAAACCATCATCGAGTGACCCTGCTGTTACTTCGCCGCCGTGAATATGTCCTATAAAAATTTTTTTCAAATAACATGCTAATGCAAAGGCATAAGTCTCGAATCTATCTCCCAAAACAATTGCTAAATTAAAATTATTTTTAACTAGATATTTAGAATAAAGTTTTATTGCTTTAGCAATATAAAATCCAAAATTATTTGAGTTAATAACTTTAATATTTAAATTTATTTTTTTATTAATAATAATTTTTTCTTCTAAAATTTTTTTATATGTTTTTCCATGTGAGCTTGAAAAATGAGATCCAGAGACTAACAGCTGAACATTGAATTGTTTGATTGACTTAAATTTTTTTATCAAGGGTTTAATTAAATCAAAATCTGATCTACCGCTACTAAAAATGATAATTTTATATTTTTTCATCTTTTTCGTAATTATTTTTCGCAACTTTACCTATAATATTCTTCCATAATATTGGTGATTTGCCGTTACCTGGTCTCTTTGTTGTCAAATTATTTTCAGTAAAAATATCTCCTTTATAAATTTTATAACTAGCTACTATGGATTTTCTTGCAAATTTTTTTAAAATATTTTCTTTTTTAGTTATAATTTTCTTACTACTTCCTAATGAACACTCAGTATTTTTTAACATTTTTATTAAATTAGAGAATTCATTAACATCCAAACTCATATTATGATCTGGTCCTTCCATCTTTTTATTGAGTGTAAAATGTTTTTCTATCACCACAGCTCCTAGCGCTACTGCAGCTATAGAGGCTTCTACTCCAGGTGAATGATCAGAAAAACCTACTTCCGTTTTAAAAATTTTCTTTAAAACAGGTATAAAATTCAAGTTTAAATCTTTAAACTGAGTAGGATAATCAGATACACAATGTAATATATAAATATTTTTTTTATTGCACCCTGAATCAATTAATGTATTTAGGGCAAATTGTATCTCTCTTAAAGTTGCCATGCCAGTAGACAAATAAATTTTTTTATTAAAACTGCCAACTAACTTTAAATAAGGATAGTTAGTCAATTCTCCTGAAGGAATTTTAAAAATCTGAAGTCCAATTTTATTTAAAAAAATCAAGCTTTTTAAATCAAAAGCAGAAGATAAAAATCCTATATTTTTTTTTTTACAATATAATTTTAATTCTAAAAATTCATTATTTCTCAAACTTAATTTGGTTAATAATTTTTTTTGGTTAGTTTTTTTTTTAAAATTTTTTTTTGATATGGAGCTATTTGTGCATAATTCGTAACTATTAAATTTGGGTCAAATGTTTGAAATTTTATGTAATCAGCACCAATTGAAGAAGCTGAATCAATCAATTTTTTTGCAGTTATTACGCTACCATTATGATTTACTCCTGCCTCTGCAATAATTATTAAGTTTTTAGACATCGTGCTTGATCACAGAACCCATTGGAATAAATGAATTCTTTTTAATATTTACACCTTGCCTTATTATACTGCCGGATCCAATAAAAGACCCTTCTCCAACAGTAACACCACCGTTAACAATAACTCCAGTTGAAATATGGCAGTGACTATGAATAACAACATCATGTTCAATGATACATCCTGTGTTAATAATGCAATTTTCTTTAATTTGCACATAAGCATTTACCACAACATTATCCATAACAATTGTGCCCAAACCTATTTTGGAAAATTTTGAAATTATTGAATTCTTTGAAATTACTTTAGCTGGAGTAATATTTAAGTATTCCATTTGTTTAAATAATTTTATCCTTGTTGTGGGTGCATTAATGTGACCAACGCCAACTAAACCATGCACATTTTTAAATTTTAACTTTTTTAACTCTATGTTTCTAAAAACTTTATATCTGTCAATCGAAGTAATTTTTATATTATCGTCTATAAATGCCTTAATAGTATAATTTTTGCAATTATGAATAATATTCAAACAAGATCTTGCATGACCGCCTGCGCCAAATATTATTAATTTTTTTCTCATAATTTTCCGTAAATAGGACTGCTAGGTAAGCAAATTATTTTTTTCTCTAACTCTATAGAGTTATTTAAGGAAGACTTTTGACAATTCTTATACATTGGCAATGTATGAATTAATTTCCAAAGCGGTCTACATTCAATTGATTTCTTATTTAAATTGGATAGCAAAAAATCTCTTTCATTAATATTAATATTTTCTATATATATTGCATTTATCCAATAGTTACTTTCGCAATTTAGTGAGCTTTTTAAAAGTTTAAAAAAAAAATTATTTTTAAAAAAAGAATTATATTTGTTATGAATTCTTTTCTTGTATAATAAAATTTTTTTTAGATGAAACATTTGACCAAGACCTACAGCAGCATTTAGGTTAGTCATTTTATAATTCCACCCAACGCTATCATGAATAAATTTCCATTTATGGGGTTTTTTTGAAACGCTTATTAGATGTCTAATTTTATTTGATAGTCTGTTATTATTGCAAATAATTGCTCCGCCGCCGCCAGTTGTTATAGTTTTATTAGCATTAAAACTAATAACGCCTAAATCACCAAAAGTACCTGCGTGTTTTTTTTTATAAAAACTACCTAAGGCTTCTGCTGCATCTTCGATAATTTTTAATTTAAATTTTTTTGCTATTTTGCAAATATTTTTAATATTATTAATATTTCCTAAAATATGGACTGGTATAATAGCAAAAATTCTATTTTTTGTTTTTTTATTATATAAATAATTATTTTTAATATAAGTGTTTTTTTTTAAATAAATTTCTAACTTATAATAATCAATTCCCAGTCCTTCTTTGTCACTATCGATGAAGTGAGGATTGCAGTCTGCATTTTTTATAGCATTAACTGTTCCAACAAATGTCAGTGTTGGAACTAGTATTTCATCACTTCTTTTAGCGCCTAAAACTTTTATACAAATTGTAAGACCTATAGTTCCATTAAGAACGGCTATAATATTTTTAGCTTTAGTAAAACTTTCTAATTTCGATTCAAATTCTCTAATAAATTTACCAGCAGTCGAAACATAAGTGCTTTGTATACAATATTTTAAATTTTTAATTTCGTTTTATGAAATAGAGGAGCATGTAAAAAAACAGAATTTTTTTTCTTAGTTGTAAAATAAATTCCTTTTTCAATATCTCTTTGAATTTTTACTAAATTAGCTTTTTTCATTTATTTTATAATTGCCCAATCGATCAGGATAATCGGCAATACTTAAATATTTTCGCTTTTTTAAAATTCTAATTATTTCTTTAATACCATTATCAATTGATATAAACGAACCTAATTTATAATATTTCTTAACTTTATCAAAGTTAACTCTATAATCTCTAGGATCCGAACTATTTTTTTTATAAATAATGTTAAATCTTTTTATATACTTTTTGATTTTTTCTAAAATCATTATTTTAGTGTAATTATTTTTAGAACTCCCGACATTAAATATTTCAAACTTTTTTCTTTTTATATCTTTATGTAAAATACTATAAATTACTTTTGCAAAATCTCTTACGTGGCAATAAGGTCTCCAAGTTAAATGATCAAAAACAGTAATTTTTTTATTTATAAAAATATCCCTAACAAATTCATTTATTGTTAAATCAAATCTCATTCTTGGAGACAAACCAAACGCTGTTGCAAACCTTAATATTGAGATTTCAGATTTAAATTTTCTTCTAATTGAATATAAATATTTTTCTATATTAACTTTATTTTTTGCATATATGGACTTTGGATTTAATTTATAATTCTCTTTAACTGGCTGACTCTTTTTTATAACTCCATAATTTGAACAGGTTGAAACAAAGATAATTTTTTTTGGCTGATATAAAACTAGAGAATTTATAAATTTTTTTGTCTGTTTGACATTAACTTCATTTGCAAAAATTGGATATTTTTTGGTAATTGGATCACCTACTACCGAGGCTAGCATTACCACGGCATCAAGATTAAAAAAATATTTTTTGTAATGATTTATATTTTTTAAAGAGTCTTTTAAAAAAGTAAAATTCTTCTTTGAAAAATTTTTAGCAGCATATTCATGATTATAAATAAAATTATCATAACAAATTATATTGTAATTTTTGTTTAGTAAGTAATTAACTAATACACTACCAATGTATCCTCCGCCGCCGATTAATAAAATTTTTTTTTTCACTTTATTTTTTTAAGTACAAAAAATGTAGAATGACTATTATCGACTTTTTTAATTTCAACAATTTTAAAATTATTTTTTTTAAATTCATATCTCCAAAATCTGGGGTAAGCATGCCCATTTTCATTAATCATTAATATAAAATATCTCTTTGTTACTCTGCTAATTTCTCTAATAAGTGGGAATGAAGGGGCTATCAACTCTATAGTTGCTCCATAGGTAAAAACAACATCAAAAAATTTATCTTCAATTTTTGGAAGGTACCTTTCTATTGATGAACATTCTATCTTGGATTTATTAACTTTTGGAAAAATTTTATTAATTTTTGATATAGCAATATCGTTAATATCAACTCCATGTACTTTCTTAAATCCATATTCTTGGAGTTGATTGATAAACCTTCCAACATTACAACATAAATCTAAAATTCTATCATTAAGATTTGAGTATTTTCTTATTTCATTGATCAAAAGTGAAGCAGAGTTATCCATGTTAATATACTTTTCATAATTATGAATCTTGTCTAAATGAGCAAATTTCCAATATCTTTTTTGATTATTATCTGGCAAAAACCAAAAGAATTTTGGAAGATAATCAAAAAAATACTTATTTTTTTTTATTGGTAAATAATTGCTAATATTAATACTTTTTGGAGTTAAAAAAGTATTAATTATTTTTTTAATAAAAATTATTAATTTATTTAATATTTTTTTCAATTTTTCTTACAATTAAGAAAGTTTCGCAAGCTTTTAAGCCTACTGAACTGCCTCTAGCTATATTATGATTGATAATTGATTTAATTGATCTTGAATGAGGATAGGCTCTCATCTCTGACTTATAACATTTTAGAGCTTTTGATTTAAAACTCAATGTTTTAGATATATCAACAAAAAAATTTGGCTTAAAAGATTTATCTCCATATTGTGCTTGAAAATCAGTGCTAGAGTTCACTTCGAAAAAAAGTATTTCTGAGACACTATCTTTGTTTTCTGGCCTAGCTGCAGTTAAAACTGCGTTTGCAGTGTATTGATGATCAATATTTAAATCATAAACAAAATGAGTAAAAATTTTATCAGGCTTAAAATTTTTTATTTCAAGTTCGATAATTTTCACAATATTTAAAATTGGAAGAGAATCAAATTTATTATCTGGAAGATTATAAATAGCTAAATCCTTAACTCCTATTATTAAATTAGCCTTTTTTGCAGCTTTCATTAATTTATTTTGTTCGCTGATAATTTTTTTTGACTCTATAGAAAATCTACTTTGAATGCCTCTGGCAAGAATAATAGTTTTAATTTTATAACCCAACTGAGCATATTTTTTAATTGTTCCTCCGCAACCAATTATCTCATCATCTGGGTGAGCAGCTATAACTAAAATTTTTTTATTTAGCTTCATTATGAATGACTTTTTTTAATTTATATTAATAATTAATGTTTAAAAGTTAATTTTATATCTTTTTTGGTTTTAATATTTCTTTTATAAATTTCTGCAGCATTTTTAAAACTATATGTTTTTTGAATAATTTTACTAAAATCGATATCTTTGCTTGTCAAAATACTTCTGATTAAATCATGAATTTTATTTCTTGACCATCTAGGAAAGTCTAAATTTGGCTCATTGGATGCTCTTGAAGATATTAGCTTTATATTATTCCAATGAAATTCCATCCCTAATTTTAAATCTTTATTTGCAGGCTTGTGCATAGATCCAACTACAACCTTCCCTCCATAAGCGCAGCATCGTATTGCTTGGTTTAAACCTTCAGATGAACCGCTAAAATCAAAAACAATATCGAGTCCTTTTTTATCGCTATTTTTTCTGCAATATACTGCTGGATCAAATATATTTGTGTTTACAATGTAATCAGCGCCCATTTTTTTAGCCAAAGACAATCTAGTATTAATTTTATCAATGGCAAAAACTCTATTTGCGCCTGAAATTTTAGACAATTTAACAGTTGTTAATCCAATAGCACCTAATCCGACTATTCCAATATCATCACCAAATTTTAATGAAGCGTCTCTAATTGCTCCAATTGAAAATTCCATTGGGTCAAAAAGTAAATAATTCAAAATATTAGATTTTTCTGGAATTTTTAAAACAATACTATTCTGATTAATTACATGAGCATCTTGAGCTCCTCCATAACATAACACCAAGTCATTTAATTTATAATTAATAACTTTCTTTCCTTTAGTCATAATTTTTCCAATAAACATATTTCCTAGTGCGGAGGTCTTATTAAAATTATTAATTTTGTGCTTTGTAAAATAATTGCCTTCTTTATCTCTTTTAAATTTTAACCAATGAGCTTTATTTTTTATAATCCAATCTTCGGTGCCATGCTTGCAAGTGCTATATTTAGTATGTACAAAAATTTCATCATCTTTAATATCTTTAAAATCACTAATTTTTTCTTCTAATAAAAAAATTTTTCCTTTTTTTGTAACTAATTTTTTTATGATCATATAATCTTAACCTTAGGATAAATTGTAAGAATTTTTACTAAAGAATCATATTTTTTAATAGATCTAATAATATCATTGCTATAATATGACGTTATTACTATCAAATCAGGCTTTAACGACAGTCCTTCAGTTGGAGAAAGAACTGGGATATTAATACCAATGAATTCTTTTCCTAATTTTGATTTATCAGAATCAATTAAAAAACTTATATTTTTTTTATCTATCTTGTATAAATAAAAAGCAGCACATGCAAATCCACCCGCACCCCAAAAACATATTTTTTTGTTAGAAAATTTTTCTAGAATATTATTAATGTTTTTTTTATTTAAAAGAAAATTTTTCTTAAATTTTTCAAATAAATTATTATTATAAAATACTATTTTTTTAAGAGGCTTATTTTTTTGAATTACTAAATATAAATTACTATTTTTATTATTAAAAAATATTAGGTTATAATTTAATTTTTTTAATAAAAAATAAATCGATTTGATAGTAAAAAGATGTATATGCTGTAAAGAAAAAACTTCGGATAAACCATATTTTAAATAATATTCACCATTAGGCACCTCTAAAAAAACCAAAGATCCTTCAGTTGAAACATCGCTTAAATCTCTTAAAAAATTTTCTGGCGATTTTAGATGCTCCAAAACATGACGCGCTATAATTACATCAAAAAATTTTTTTTTTGAAAGTAATTTTCGTTTAGAAAAAAATTCTCTATTTATTTTTAAGCCAAATTTTTTACCAATTAAAGCTCCTAAACTTGGATCGCACCCTTCAACATGCTTAAAACCATTTTTTTTTAATTTATATAAAATATATCCATCAAAACATCCTATTTCGTAAATATTTTTATTTTTACTAATTTTATATTTTTGACAAAATTTAAAAAAAAAATTTAAAAATTCATTATCTCTAGATGGCTCAAAGTTATCTTTCAGGGGTGAAGGGTAATTATAATATCTAGAATAAAGCTCATCTATTATTTTCTGATTGGGATTTTTTCTAAGAAAAATATGTGTGCATTTTTGACAAAATAAATTCTCTAAATTATCGTAATATTTATTTAATTTTTTATCCCTAGATATTTTTTTTTTTATGTAAGTGTCTATTGGAGTTGTAATATAGGGAAATTTTACAATTTTAAAAATTCTTTTGAATTTCTTTCCATTGCAACAAGGACAAATCTTCATAAGACTTTTATTCAAAATGTGCTTTTTTTAAAACAGTCTCTGCTTTTAAATTATATTTAACTCTTTTATTTTTCACTTTATTAAAAAGATTAGTAGAAATACCTGTCCCTGGTCTAGCAAATTTAACTAGATCTAGTAATAATTTCATTCCTTTCTTAATATCTGATTTTAAAACAATACTCCTTCTAATCATTTTTTTTGCATCTTTATCATTTTTAGAAAGGATACGAGAATAACTTCCAAGAATTTTTTCAACTCTTCTAATTGATAACGCCAAATCTTTCATTTCATCCGGTTCAATTGCAAAGTGGTGATCTGGGCCTGGGTACTTTTTATCTAAGGTAATATGTTTTTCTATAATTTTTGCACCATTAGCAACTGCAACAATAGAAGATAAATTATCATTAGAGTGATCTGAGTAGCCTACTACGCAATTAAATTTTTTATTAAACATTTTCATATTGTTTATATTAATTTCATTATCTGGAGGTGGATACTGAGAAACGCAGTGTAACAATCCAAACTTTTTTAAATTATTTTTTTTAAAGATTTCTAATGTTTTTTTAATTTCTGCAAATGTAGCCATACCAGTGGAAATTATTACTGGTTTATTAAGTCTCGAAATTTTTTCTAATAAAAAATTATATTGAAGATCTATGGATGCAATTTTAATTAATGGAACGCCAATATTTTTTAAAAAATAATAATCTTGAATTCTATGAACTGTTGAAAAAACAATAAGTTTTTTTTTTTTGGCGTAAACATACATTTCTTTAAACCACTCTCTAGGCATTAGTATTTTATCTCTTGCTATTTTCCACCATGGTTTAAGACCGTACAAATGCTGAAGATGAACATCTTTTGTTGTTACATTTTTCGAAAAAGCTTCTTCAGGATCATAAATTTGAAATTTTACAGCATCAAATTTTGCATCAGCACAAGCATCAATCAAAAGTTTGACTGTTTTTTTATCTCGATTATGATTTGATCCTATTTCACCTATAATAAAACAGGGATGATTACCTCCTATAGACTTTCTTCCGACTTTAAAAATTTTATTAAACAATTTTATTTTTAATCCTTTTTTTTAAATCCCCGATGCTATTTATGTTGATTATTTCGTTAAATTCAAATTTAATTTTAAACTGCTTAGATACTTCCATAATAAGATTAAGATGGTTTAAAGAATCCCATTGTGAAATATTTTTGGATGTCAATTTATCAGAAAACTTTCCTTTAAATTTTGAAAATATTTTTTTTAAAATTTTATCTAACTTAGATTCCATAATATAATCTTAAAAAAAATTAAAATATTTTTAATTTATTTCAATCACTGCTTGAGTACCATCCTGCCTAAATGCTAAGAACGTGTATTCACTTTCATCAAAAACCTCTGTTAAAGCCCTATATTCACCCACATCCCACCCCGGAAAATTATATAACTCATCAAACAATATTACTGAATTTTTTTTTAAATAAGGTTTAATATTTAATAATACAAATTTTGAAGTTTCATAAGTATCCATGTCCATATGTACAAAATTTATAATAGGTTTTTTTTCATTCAAAAATGAAGGTAATGTTTGTTGAACAAGACCTATTTGTAAATGAACATTTTTATTCAATTTAGGAACTTTTCCTTGGAGATTAAATCTTCCTTTTTCAATATTATGCCCCTTCCAATCTTCTTTTAATCCTAAAAAAGAATCAAAGCCATAAATCTTAGAATTTAGTTTTTCTGAAAAAAAATTAATTGTAGTTCCAACATAAACTCCAAATTCTATGTAAAAATTTTTTTTATCAAAATCATTATCAATGGCTTTCTGAATTGCATATTCTCTGATTTTCCAACCTTTTAAAAATAAAGAACTTTTAAAATATTTTTTAAAGTGCTCATAACATTTTTTCTCTTCTTCTTGCTCGTAGAGCCTGTATATCGAAAGATAAGATTTGGCTGGATAAATAATTTTATAATTAGGAAAACTGTGTTCTTTTAAAAAATTCAGTAACTTTTTAATACTATTTAAAAAATGTATTATAATTTTCATATTCTAAATTTAAACTAATCTTAAGTTACCTTTAAATAAACTGATTTTATATAAATTGATATTAAAACAAATTAAATCGAATACTTTTATAAACTTATCTAAATCTTTTAATTTATGTTGATAATTTATAAAAATTGAAAGATTGCATAAAATCTTATATTTAGCAAAAGTTTCAACCATATATCTGATTAAATTTTCAATATCTAAACTCTTTTTTTTTAAGAAATCTGAATCTAAATTATTTTTAAATCCAATAATAATTCTCGATGGCATTCCTTGTAGTTCTAATATATTATCCAAATTGTATTTTTGGATTATCCTATTCAAATGCTTTGTTAAATAATTACCTTTTTTGTTAACATTGTAAGATACATCATTTTTTATATAAAAATCTAAAGTAACATTAGCGGCAGCAAGACTTGCTTTTTCAGAAGCAAAGTTCATTTCATAAAAAATATGATCAAAATTTTTCATATATTTTTTTTTACCAACGAGAGTTGAAATTGGCATTCCATTACCCATTGCTTTTCCAAAACAAGAAAGATCGGGAGTAATTTTAAAAAAACTTTGTGCACCGCCCTTATGAATCCTAAAACCCGTCACAATCTCATCAAAAACAAGAATTATTTTTTTTTCCGTACAAAATCTTCTTACTTTCTTTAAAAAATCTTTATTTGCATAATATCTAGCAACTAAATCCATGACTATACATGCAACTTTGCCATTTAATTTTTTATATAATTTATAAATTGATTTAAAATCATTAAAAATAAATTTGTGAGAAAGTTTTTTTTCTGCTTCAGGAACTCCTCCTGATCTACTAGTTTGGCTGATAACCCAATCATGCCAACCATGATAGCCACCGAACAATACATGATCTTTCTTGTTTATATATCTTGATAGTTTTACAGCCTGCGTTAAAACATCTGAACCATTTTTTCCAAATCTCACCATTTCTGCGGAAGGGATTAATTTTTTTAATTTTTTTGCTACTTCAACCTCTAATTTATTTGATAAGGGTAGAGAAACACCATTGTTAATTTCTTTTACAATGGCATTATTAATAAATTTAACATTGTATCCTAATAAATTGCAACCAAGTCCATTCATAAAATCAATATACTTATTTCCATCTATATCTGTGACTGTAACTTTATTACCTTTAACCAAACAGTAAGGAGTCTTACCATTGTCGAAAAGGTTGGATTTGTTGAAGGTGCTACCACCTGGTAATATCTTTTTTGATATTTTTAAAGCTCTAATATTTTCTCTCAAATTCATAATTTAAATTTATTTTTTATATCATAAATTATTGCCTCAAATGATTTAGCAAAATATTCAAGATCTTTTACTGTATGAGTTTTACAGATAAATAAGGATCCATTATAAAGTATATTTTTTGAAATCATTTTTTTAATAATTTCAAAATTAATTATTTTACTCTTATTATGATGTATGAACTTATGATTAGTTGAAATTATTGGCCAGCAAGGCATACCTTCTATAATAAAATGATCATCCAAACTATTATTTTTTAATATATTTCTTAACAGTTTTATCAAATAATTTCCTTTTAATTCTAGATTTTTAGATAAGTTAATATCTTTATATATATCAAGAGCCTTGTTTGCTGCCGCAAGACTTATGGCCTCTCCAGCAAATGTTAAAGAATAAAATAGTTCATTCGCCTTAATCATATATTTTTTTTTTCCAACTAATGCTGAAACTGGGAAACCGTTTGCTATTCCTTTTCCAAAACATGATAAGTCTGGTGTTATGTTAAAGTATGATTGAGCTCCTCCTGGAGCTATTCTAAATCCAGTAATTATTTCATCAAAAATTAATATAATATTATTTTTAGTAGCAATCTCCCTCACTTGATCTAAATAATTTTTTTCTGGATAATATCTTGCACATAAATCCATAACTATGCAGCTTATCTCGTCTTTGTTACTTTTAATGCATTTGGACAAATTATCGATATCGTTAAATTTAAATCTTAAGGATAATTTTTTTATACTCTCTGGAATTCCTCCATTTCTACTCGTGTTTGCAAGTGACCAATCATGAATCCCATGCCAACCACATGACAACACTTTGTCCTTTTTGTTTATATATCTTGCAAGTCTCACTGCTGCTGCCAAAACATCAGATCCATTTTTTCCAAATCTCACCATTTCAGCTGATGGGATCATGTTTATTAATTTATTAGCCACTTTTATTTCAAGATCATTCATTAATGAAAAAGTTATGCCATTTTTAAGCTGCTTTAATGCGGCTCTATTTACTAAATTATTTGAATACCCCAAAATAATTGAGCCTAAAGCCATGTGGAAATCTAAATATTTGTTTCCATCAATATCCCATAAAAATGAATCTTTCCCTTTTTCAAAACCAAAAGGAGTTTCGCCTTGTTCAAAAGGGTCAAAATCATTAAAAATTTTAATTCCAGGAATAATTTTTTTATACTGTTTTAAAAATTTTTTACTTTTACTTAAATTCATTGTTAATTTTTATTTTTAATAAATTTTGATAAATCTTGTTGCAAACAAAAATTATTTAAAGGATCAGTCTGTTCTATACCACAAATCTTCTCCAAAACTTCAGAATCAGTAAAATTCTTTCTTAATTTTTGAAGATAAACAGATTCTAAATCTGATGAATGAAAAAAATTTAATGCAGCTTTAAGACCAGTTGCAGTATAAGTTGGGAATTTATTACTCCATTGAGCAATTCTTAGAGCTAAAATAATTCTATTTTCTTTTCCAAGTTTTCGCAAAGGTTCTCTGGCTACTCTAAGAATTGAGTCATATAATAATTTATTAGAAAATCTTTTAATTTCTTTTTTTTTATATTTCTCTGCAAATTTTTTTGGAATATATCCAGCATTAATTATACCTTTGGTAATCTCGGTCATAGATCCTATAACTATTTTTCTAATATCTTTGTCGTTCATTGCTTGATGGACATACTTGTATTTTTTTAAAGCCCCTAAATAGGCAAGTATGGCATGAGGAGCATTGTGAATAAAAAGTTTGGCTCTCCAATGAACTTCAATCTCATTTTTATTCAGTTGCAAAATTTTTTTTGGAAATTTATATTTATTCTTCTGCAGAACTAATACACCCTGTTCTGTCACTGTCATCAAATCATCTATTTTTAATAGTTCTTTTGAAGCGGTGTTTGAGGTGATTA
>Ga0164295_10002962_pt1 | contig 13804 bp, 6 predicted proteins | sample GEODES006metaG_FD_111798 | JGI IMG/M metagenome (GOLD analysis project Ga0164295, IMG submission 111798) | Oligotrophic lake water microbial communities from Sparkling Lake, Wisconsin, USA - GEODES006 metaG | ecosystem: Environmental > Aquatic > Freshwater > Lake | place: USA: Sparkling Lake...
ACGGTCGATCTCGAGCCGATTTCCTCTTCGGCGTAAGAGTGGCGCTCATCGGCTCGAGATCGGCCCGTTACTTCTCACCTACTTGTTCTCCGAGGGCACGTATGTCAGCATTTATGACGTGTCACCTCTAGATGGACCCCCTCCGTCATCTCCGCCTACTCCCGTCCTCCCCTGCTGGCTTCCGGAGCACATTCGATAGGCTTCCGTATGGTTGTCTGTTGTTTATGTATAGACTTGACTACCAGGGCGCGCCGGGGCGGGCGCGATCTCTCGGAAATAGTCAAGTCAAGTCAAGTCAAGTTAAGTCAAGTCTCTACGGAATTTCAATACATGTGTACATGTATCGTCGCGGTGGAGCGTCGCGCACGCCCCGCCCGCGCGTTCAGCACGGGGGACGGGCGGCCGCGATGCGGCCGCTGGGGGCGGGCGGGGGGCGCGCCGCCGCGCGATCGACTCGACCACGGCCCAGACGGCCGTCGCTCGCGTCTCGCGACTGTCGTCGCCGCATGGCGCATGCGGCTCGTCCGTCGTCCCGGTGGGACAGGGGAGGATGATGACGAAATGTGTGGGAGTTGGGGAAGTAGCGTTGTGCTCGTCATGACTAGAATATCAAACTCACATTCTTGTGGCATCAGTCCGTCCACATCCCAAATTTGTTTTGTTTCCGAACTTTTTAATTGAACGCAATGCCGCCTTCGACGATTGCGCCGCCCAAGACGGGCGGCGCCACGTCGTGCAGCGGCGAATACACCAAGCTGAGCCTCATCGGACGTGGCTCATTTGGCGCCGTGTGGCTCGTGCGGCACACGAAAAAGGGCGGAGAGAGCTTGGTGCTCAAAGAGGTGGTCACCAATGGGCTGTCGCAGTCGGAGGTGCGGTCGGCGAAGCAGGAAATCAATGTGCTCAAGCGCTTGAGCCATCCCAACATCATTGGCTACGTGACCACCTTCGAGGAGAGTGGCACGATCAACATAGTCATGGAGTTTGCTGCCGGTGGTGACCTCGCGCGGCTGATTGCCAAGCGGAGCAAGGAGAAGGGTGCGCGGTTCACAGAGACCGAGGTGCGCCGGTACGCGACACAACTCGCAAGCGCGCTCGAGTACCTCCACAGAGAGGTGTACCTGCTGCATCGCGACATCAAGCCCAAGAATGTCTTCCTCTCGGGCGTCGGCGACGTGCGGCTTGGTGACTTTGGATTGTCCAAGGTGCTCTCGAAGGTGGACGGCGTGGCGGAGATGCAGGTGGGTACGCCGCTGTACATGAGCCCGGAGCTCGCTGCGGGCAAGCCGTACGATCGCAACGCGGACGTGTGGGCCTTCGGATGCACTATATACGAGGCGATGAGCTTCGTGCCGCCGTGGAACGAGCTGACGACGCCCGAGGGCGGGCTCGAGGGCGGCATGAAGGGGCTGCTGATGCACATACGCGCGCATGAGCTAGACGTGGAGGCGCTGCGCACAAACTACTCCCTCGAGATGGTCGACGTCGTGCGCAAGCTACTTGCCAAGAAGCCCTCGGAGAGGCTCCCGCTCAAGGCGCTGCTCACGCAGTTCACAGAGGCGCCCAAGCCGCCGCCATCGTGGGGCCTCTCCGCCGAGGCGCAGGCGGCGCTCGATGCGGCCAATGCGGCGGTTGCATGCACGGGCGGCAGCTACGGCACGGGCGGCGTTTCGAGTAGCAGCGCAGGCACCGCCACCCCGCCCGAGCGTCTCGTAGATTACGAGGGCGCGGTGAAAGGGGTCGAGGCGCACGCAGCCGCAGTCTCGCTGCAGCGCTCATGGCGCAACCACTTGCCACACGCCACGCATCAGGTCACTCCTCCTCCGCCGCCGCCGAAGAAACTCAGCGGCGCCGAGGCCGCGCGACGCGCCGCCGGGGCCGGTCCCGCCACCCAGCAGCCCAAGCCGCCTGCTGCCCAGCTGCCCAAGCAGCTTTGTGCCCCGCTGCCCGCGCGTACGGGCGTGGCACCCCTGAAACTTCGAGCACCCTCGCCGCGGCCCAGCTCGCAGCAGCAGGCCAGCTCGGCGCGCTCAGTCTCAGGCGCGCGACCACCCTCGGCCAAGGCGGCTGTCGCGCCGCGCACCGCCAGCCCGACCCGAGGCAGCGGGGGTCTTCTCAAACGTTCTTCGAACGTCGGTACCCGGTGACGGGCCGGGGCCCCGGGGCGGACCGGCGCCCGCGGCCCGGCCCGGCCGGCTCGCCTGTCCGCTGACCGCTGTCGACCCTCCTGAGGGGCTTCAAAGAAGTTACTGTGTCAGACCTCTGAAAGAAAACGTAGACAACGATCCATGAATCAAAGACCTCCACACATTGTCCGCCGGTTACCGCGGCAGTGATACGACAAACTGTCCGTGTCCGCGCCATGAGGCATGATGCTGATCACCCGGCCATCACGCAGCCGACTCTCTGGGTTACGCCACACACAGTATACATGGTGCACAGTCCACATAGACCCGCCCGGCCCCTCGAAGGATTCCAGCTCGGATGTGTTCGCAAGGCAGGGCCTCCCCCGCCGTCGCTCAGCAATGGCAATTCGCGAGCCGCGCGAGTAGCGGCGGCACGCCTCAAGCCACTGGGATTGGCGCCGAGGGCGGACGGTCCCTCCTGGGCGTCGCGCGCGGCGTCTTGCGCCTGGCCGAGCCCTGCGGCCGCGCACTGCCCATCCCCGTGCCACCCGCGCCGCTCGGCGGCCGCTGCACCCCCCCGCTCGCACCCGGCGCGCTGCCCGGCCGCTGGCCATTGCGATTGCTCGGATTCTCCTTGCGCGCGGATGGTGGCCGCCTCCTCTGCGCAGAGTTGTTACTCGGGCGCGGCGTGGGCGTCTTCGGCCGGCCGTTGGAGCCTGGCCTCGGTGTGGGCGTCTTGCGCGCTTTGCTGATCCCCGGGGAGTTGACGCCTAGCCCGTCCTCGCTGTCGTAGACGCGGTCGGGATATCCAGTGTTGGCTGCAATGGTGTCCGCCATGGTCGTCGCGCGGCTGCGCGGAGGTGATGCGGCCTCCTGCGCTGCACGCGCGCCACGCTGCGAGTTATACGGACGCGTCTGCGGCTGCGGGTAGCGCGGCTGCCCGATCGCTTGACCGGCGCGCGGACGGAAGCCGTCCGAAGAGGGCCGCGAGATGCCACGGGGACCACCGGCGGCCGCAGCGACTGCGGCGGTGCGCACAGCGACGGCGCTCCGCTCCTTGTCGTCGACGGGGGCCAGAGACTCCTCGTTCTGCATCTGCTTCTTCGGCGGCGCCTGCCGCGGCGCTGTCTGCTTCTCCAACCACATCTCAAATTCCTTCTGCGCCTCCAGCCGATCCTCCTTGCGCACCTCGACGCGGCTCATCTGCAGCTCATCCTTCTGCACGAACAACACGAAGGTGGGAATGGAGAGCAGGTCGGGGTGAGCATCCACCTGCGAAGCGATCAGCGGCTCCTTCCACCCAAGGCGCTTGCGCTTCGCCATGTAAGGCCCACTCGGCCGGCCCTTGCTCTTTGACTGCTTGCTCTTTTGGGCTCAATGAGTTGCTCAATGAAGATTTTAATCGAAAGTCCCATGAAGTCCACGGAATACGGATGTGATGAGTCACGAAATTAACGGGGGTCGCCGATAAACATTATCGAGATCTCCCGTACACACTTGTGTTTCACAGCAGTTTCACACAATCAGCAGATTCATCGGCGTCCGGCTGCGCTGGTCCCTCGCTTCTGAGCCTGTTGTGGCGTCCCCCGTAGTGTCACTATGCACGTTGCTTGGAGCGCCGTGCTCCTCGCCGCGTATTGGAGCGCAGCCCCGCGCTTCGACTCGAGAAGGAAGCCAAAGATCCTCGCGCAGGAGAAACCACCCTTGTCCATGGCAACGAACATCATCATCAAGTCGGGCGGATCGCACGAAGTGCTCCAGTTCGAGCGCATGCTGCGCGTCAAGCCGTACCCCAAGGAGTGCCCGTACTCAGGCATCGAGCTCTTCCAGGCCGCGCAGAAGCTCCGGCTCCAGCCCGAGCCCAATGCACTGGTGAGCGCTGCACTCCGTCGCTTCTACAGCAAGCTGCTCGGCCGCTCGCCGGGGCTCTTCGGCACTGGCCGGCGGCCCGTGCTCGAGCACGTTTGCGATGGCGCGACACGGCTACCCGCCGGCGTGCGCCGTCAAGCAGTGCGCCTGCACGCGAGCGATGCCTCTCTCCTCGCCGGCCGCGAGGCCGCGGTCGGTGGCCGTGGGGTGCAGCATGTACCACTCTCGGCGTTGCAGCGCATCTCGGCCGAGCAGGGGTTGCAGTACGTGCTGCCCTACGCCGAAGGCTCCTTCGACGCCGTGCTCTCGCACGATGTCGTGCCTTACTCGGAGGCGCCGCTCGCACTCTTTGCGGAATTGCACCGCGTTGTGCGTCCGGGCGGTACGCTCTGCGTGACCTTCTCTGCGCCGCCGCCCAAGCAGCCCGCGAGCGACGGGAGCCCAAGCGCGAACCCGAGCCCGAGCCCGAGTGGCGGAAAAGAGAGCGCTGTTGTGAGCGCTGTCGGCAGCAGCGAGTGGGCCAAGTATGCGACGTGCGACCCGCGCTCGGCATCGCTCGCTTGGCTGCAGGCAGCCGATGGAGCCGACTTGTTGTACATGGTCGGCTCTTTCTTCTTCTACTCGGCCGAGTGGGCGGAGCTCGAGGTGTCGGAGCTGGTGCCTGCGTCGGCTGCGGCACCCGCTCCCGTGTACGCCGTCCAGGCTACCAAGCTGACCAACCGTCAGCTATTCGTCGCCAAGGCGCGCCGCGACCTCGCACGTAACGCTGCGCTCGTCGCGCGCGACGAGGCGGCCGCCAAGGCGGCGGAAGAGGCCCTCACGGACGAGGCGACGGATGTGATGCAGGCGCTGGCCGAGCAGAAGGCGGCCGTGAAGGCCGCGCGCACGATTGCCAAGGCGGCGGCCGCTGCCGCCGCCGCCGCCGCCGCCGCCGCCGACAAGGCGGACAAGGCTGTCGACGCCCAGACTGCTAGCCGGCCACGGAACGTTGAGAAGCGTCCAATAGTCGTTGCGACCGACCGCCGCGGTAGAATGCGTGATGGCGCCCCGTTGGCGCCGCCATGGGCGCCGCCGGGATTTGAGCTTGCGCCTCCGCCGCCGCCAGCCACGTCGTCGACGGCCGACCCCACGGCTGCGGCGTCAACGGCCGTTACGCGCGCTGCCGCGCCGCCGTCGCCACCTCCGCCACCGCGACCACCTCCGCCTCCCCCTCCAGCCGTGGCCCTGCAGACGCTGCAGCAGCGCGCGCGGAGTGAACGGCAGGAGGAGGCCGCGGCGGCGGCGGCGTCACTCACGCCGTCGCCTCCACCACCGCCGCCGGACAATGCCGCGCGAGTGCGCCAGCGTATCGTCGAGACCATGCGCAAAGGCATCCAGGAGAACCGAGATCGAACCGATCTGGCCGACGGCGAGCGCAAGATGCTTGAGCACATGCAGCTCTATGTGATGGAGACGCAAGCTGCCGAGTCGGAGCTGAGCGAGGCCGAGCTCATGATCTGGGCACAGATGAAGCAGGACTACCTCAAAAGGAATGCTGCGAGCAAGAATACAATTGATGCTTGATGGTGACAGGGTCATGGAGGGGCGCACGGCAGCAGGGCCACAGCTAATCAGCTATGCGCCTCGCTCACGTGAACCCAACAATGCGCACGGCTCGTTCATCTGGGCGGCGCGTGCGTTGTGCGCGTCGCGTCGCGCGTGAATGATAATGTCAGAAGTACGGTTGGGGTGAGCAGTCTTTACAGCCAAATTGGTGTCTTCATGTGAAGTCCCAGAGAACAGGCGAGCGGCCAAGTTGAAGTTCGACCGACGGGATAGATGCCGCTGCCAAGGACGCCATCCGCCCTGGTAGGCACCCTCAACCTGCAAGGGGATGTGTATAATCCCTTTGAATTCGCATCAGACAAGAGTCTTGCCGTCAGCCACAAGAAATTGCAAGATCGTGCGCTGAGTCTGTTGTGGGAGGACTTTGCGATGACCTCTGGCGACATCTTGCTCGAGCTTGCACGACGGTCAGGGCCGCTTCTGGACGCTATGCAGGTCTACTGCTCGAGCGGCGAAGATCGCACGGTGTGGTCATTCTTCATGCATCAGGAGGAGAATCTGCCAGCGCTCGCCAGTGACAGAAAGTTGCTCGAGCCGCGACTGAACTGTCTCAGCTTTGCGTGGCGGAGCTATAAGAAGGATGGCACCGGCCAATGGCAGATGCTCGACTATTGGCAGGACGAGATGGAGGCGCTGATCTCACGAGGAAGCGGCGATTCACCGTACAAACAGGACGCACGTCTCATCGTTTGGGACATGGCGTGCAACGTCGTGTGCTCGCTCGAGGCGCAGGCCTACCGCACTATGTGTACGAAGAGCTACTTACAGCCAAGCAAGTGCGCGGCGCTCGCTCGCAAGTTCGTGTGGGCTGCCCGGAATCGCGCGGGCCAGCAGCCGCTCATCCTGGGCGTGCAGCACTGGCCGCGGGCCGGCACAGCCAAGGAGATTGCGCTTCAAAAGCTTCTGCTGCCCCTGGACTACGGCGTGTGCGTTGGCGGGCTCGCGGTGTCGCCCGTCGCACTCATCTACTCGAGGACGCAGCTTGGCGAGCCGAAGCAGTATGGAATTGACGCGCTCGGCCCGACGCTGATGCAGCAGTGCCTCGATGAAGCCATCGCTCAAGGCGAGCAGCTCGATTTGGAAGGGCCTCTCGCTCAAGAGCTCTTGAGCACCACGGCGACGCGCGTGCTGCTCGTGCGCTTCCCGCGTGCGCAGACGCCGCTCTCGCGCACGCGCTTTCTCGTGATGCATGCTAGTCAGCCGAGGGACGCCCTCTCTGCCAGGTTGATCGCTCGCTTCGCGCTCGCGGTCGCAAGTCACAATGAGGCCAATTGCTTCTCCACCGTGCCCAACCCAACGGCTCCAGTGCCAAGTCCGAACGCGGACGGGGCAACTAGCTTAGTTGCCACGCAGCCGGTGGGCGGCCGCTGCCCATCGCCACTGGGCAGCGATTCCAACTTCGACCCAGTAGGTCGGCCGCTAGTGGTGCTGGCCGATTGCAGCCTGGGCAGTGTTGAGCTCGCCCAAGACCTGCGCGACGAGTTGAACAGCTATGCGTATGAGAGCCTACCGGAGCCGCACGTCGCCACCACCGCCACGCACTACTCGCTGCTGCATCTGCAGTGTCACGATGCGGCCAAGTGCATGACGGTGGCGCACGCGCCCAGTGACAAGATCCTAGCGCCGCGGGGCACCCTCAAGTACCCTCACGTCTTTCCGGATCTCGGCCACGTGCTCAACGGCCCAGGGGAAGGCAAGGGGCTGGGAGGGGAAGGGGGCACTCTCAAACGGACTGAACTTCCGATTCCTGCATGGCCATCGGACCATGCGCTCTTGACGGCGGTGTACACGCCGGTGCCTGTCATCAAGCCGGTCCTGGCGGCGCCTCCCGCAGAGAAAAATAAGTGCGCCGTGATGTAAAAAGTAACGGTCGAGCCAGACGCCACGAGCGCGTCATCGCTTAACGAAACTGGAACAACGGCTCGGCTTCAGCTAGTACAAGACGCTTAGGAATAGTACGTGTCATTTACTATTAACACTACGGCGGGTTCGTTAGTAACCATAAATCATAGTAGTTAGTACGCGTGCTCCGTGCTCGGGGGCGACGTCGCGGCGTGTGAGACAGTGAGTTCGGCACCGGTCCGCTACTGTGGAGCTCATGCGTGTCTGCATCTCCCATCTGTGAGAAGGCCGCCCCGCCAGCGCGGCACGCTCCTCAAACCTCTCGGCTCAGCCCCGTCGCTTCGAGAGGCGCCACGCATTGGGATCGTTGAAGCGATCGTAGAGCGGCTCGATGCGCTCCTGTCTCTTGCGCTTCGAGAGTTGTTTCGGATTACACTGCTGGAAGTAGCGCGGCGCGAGCTCGAGTAACCACTTGGGCTCGATCGAGATGATCTCGCGCATGTACTCCTTTGTGGTGAGCACGAGCTCGTGGTAAATGAGCCACTCGGGGTTGCGGTTGAAGAGCGATGACGATGGGTGGATGTAGACCACCTGGCCCTCGTCCATCGTCTTGTACCCTTCCTGCGGGTCCTTCTTGGCCGCATGCATAAAGAAGCCCGAGGTGATGGCCTTGCGCACCTTGGTGAAGTTGCGCCCACACGTGTTCAGCTCTAGTTTGTAACGGTCCATGATGGCGAGCAGCTGCTTGCGCACGTCCTGCGCGCGGCGCATCGTGCGCGCTTGGATGAAGTTCTCGAAGCACCACGGGTTGGAGAACTTGGCGGCGGCCCATGCCTGGTACACGGCGAGGTTGGTCAGGTGGTCGCCCTCGGGCTGGAAGAACTTGGCACGCTTCTGGTCGGCCTGCGCCTGCTTCTCCTTGGGACGATACCAAATGTTCTGCACGGAGAGCATCGCTGTCACCGTGAGCACCTCGTCTGAGCACCCGAGCTCGACAGACTGGATGAGGATCTTGGAGAGAGGCGGCTCGAGTGGGAATTCGGCCATGCGCCGTCCGAGAAGTGTCAGCAGCCCCTCCTCGTCAAGCGCGCCGAGCGCGAAGAGTGACTCCATCGCCGCGACGAGGGTCTGCACGGGCGGTGCGTCCATAAAGTCGAAATGCATCAAGTCATTGACGCCCATCGCCTTCATGGACAGGACGGTATTCCCCAGATTGGTCCGCTGGATCTCAGGCACCGACGTCGGTAGCATCTCGTTGCGGTATGCTGCCTCCGTGTACAGCCGATAGCACTTGCCCGGGCCGGTGCGCCCCGCACGGCCTGCGCGCTGGCGAGCCGACGCCTGCGAGATGGGCACCACGACGAGGGAGTCCATGCCGACCTTGGCATTGTACGACATCTGCTTGACGAAGCCCGGGTCCACGACGTAGTAGATGCCGTCGATGGTGAGCGACGCCTCCGCGATATTGGTCGCGACGATGACCTTGCGCGCGCCGGGCGGCGCGGGCTCGAAGATCTTGGTCTGCATCTCGGAAGGGAGTGCAGAGTAGACCGGTAGGACGATGAGCTCAGGCAGGTTGGGGCCGAGGGACTTCATGCGCTCGAAGAGGATCTGGCATGCGGTGTCGATCTCTTCCTGGCCCGTGAGGAAGAGCAGTACGTCGCCCGGCGGCTCGGACAGGTGGATCTGCATCACGGTGATGAGCGACGCGTCGAGGTAGTCGGTCTCGGGCGCCTTGGTGTACAAGATTTCGACGGGGAAGGTGCGCCCCGGGATGGTGAAGATTGGGCACTCAAGGAAGTAGGTGGAGTACTTCTCAGCATCAAGCGTGGCCGAGGTGCAGATGAGCTTGAGGTCCTTCCGGCGCTTGAGCAGCCCCTTGAGCAGGCCGAAGAGCACGTCCGTGTGGATGGTCCGCTCGTGTGCCTCGTCGAGCATGATGAGAGAATAGCGCGTGAGCTCCGTGTCCACGAGGCACTCGCGCAGCAGCATGCCGTCGGTCATGTACTTGATGACCGTCTCGGGCGAGGTGCAATCCTCGAAGCGGATTGAATAGCCGACTTCCTGGCCGAGCCGGCACCCAAACTCCTCGGCCACACGCTTGGCGACCGACATGGCCGCCACTCGTCGCGGCTGCGTGCATGCAATGATGCCCTTGGAGGTGAAGCCCGCCTCGGCCATGTACTGCGTCATCTGGGTCGTCTTCCCGGAGCCGGTCTCGCCGATGACGACGAGCACCTGGTTCTCCGTGACCGCATTCACCAGCTCCTGCTTGAGCGCGTAGATGGGCAGGGACGCGCGCGACTCTGCCATGCTCTTATGCTTCGTAGGGAAGCCAAAGGAGGTGGTCTTGCCCATCGTCTGCTGCTTCCACTCGGGCGCAGCCTCCTGAGTGTAGCCCAGCCCGCGAAGCTCCTGAGCAATGTGGCGCTCGCCCGGCTCGGGCAGCGGGTCCTCCCAGGGTCGGTTGAGATCCTTGGGGATCGAGTCCATGAGTGCGCGCTGCTGCGTCTCGCGTAGCTCTCGCCGCTCCTTGGCGAGTGCGGACTGCGTCATCGCCGCGCGCTGCAGCGAGCCGTCGGGATTTTTGACGATCTTGATCGGCGAGAGCGCGATGGACGCCTTTGTCTGGCCGCGCAAAAAGAGCGGCTCGGCCTCATTGAGCTCGATCTCGAGCTCCTCCTGCGTCTCCTCCATCGCGGACGCCATCATGCCGCCCGCCTCCTCATCGAACTGAGGGTAGTCTCGCACATCGAGCACACCGGAGGCGATCAGCTGCTGAGCCTCGAACTTCTCAGGCGAGGTGAGCCGCTTCGTCGCGCGACGGGGCTCGTCCGAGTCCCAGCCGGCGGGCCGCTTGCCACCCGCGCTGGCGTCACTGCCCGCAGGGCGAGTCGGGTTGGCAGAGGACACGCCGCCCGCGCCACCCGACTCGCGCAGCGCCGACGACGCGCCGGCCGACGAGCTGCCGCTCTCGCTCACGGGCGCCTGGCCGGGGAGCCGCATGTTCGGCGTCAGGTCCTCGCCCGTCCTCTGGTCCGCGTCGCGCAGTGAGAGGGTCAGCTTGGAGCCTGTCGCGGAGAGCACCTTGGCATAACAGCGCTGGCCACGCTTCACCAGGTCCTGCGGCCGGCCACCCTGCGGCCCTCCCAGGTGCGAGACGTGGCAGAGGCCCTCGGCCTTCCCGCGAATGCCTTCGAGCTGCACGAAGCAACCAAAGTCGAGCACATTGGCCACCGTGCCGCGGTACACACGCCCTGGTACAGGCCTGTCGTCCATCGGCCGCGCCTCGGGCGGCGGCGGCGCTGCCGACGACGACGGCGGTGGCGGTGGCGGTGGCGGCATCAGCTGCTTGCCATCGCCGCGATGACGGAGAGAAGCGGCGGACGGATCGGCGACGGCGGCCCCGCCGAGCGCCTCGCGCTCCAGCGCCTCGCGTCGTTCCCTCGAGTCGTTCGCGCCTGCCAGGCCAGGGAACTTGGCCGTGAGCGGGTCGGACGAGGAGGCGGCGGCTGCCTTGTGCGCGCCGAGCGCGGCGGGCACGGGTGCGGCCCGCTTCTTGGGCGTCATTTTGGCGACGAGCGCGAGCAGGCTTGTAGCGAAGGACTCGGGAAACTCTGCCCCATTTGCGGCGAGCGCCTTGAGGAAGTCGGGCAGCTGCGGATGCTTCTTGGCGAGGTCGATGATAAATTCGGCGAGGTCCTTGTCCGAGACGCCGATGTGGTTGTCCAGCTCGGAGCACACCTTGTTGACGAGCGACAGGTACTGCAGCTTGGCGATCTCGTCCATGATGGCTGCCGCTCCGCTCGCCCCTCAGGAGTCGGGACGCGCGCGCGCTTGTGGATCGCGCCGCAAACTGTGAAGGGATTCAACCAACCGGTAGGGAAGTTGTACATGTAGGAGTGTTCCTCGTGCGCGTTTTCGACCTGGCGGCTCTTGCACCAATTTTTTGGAACCTTGTGGAGACTAAGAAAGCGAAAATGATTTTTTGCATTTTCACTTTCGCTCTTCAAAGAGCTCGGCCGTGTTGGCCGCTTTCGTCAGCACCGCAGGCCCCGAGCCCGGCGCGGGAAAGCGGGAACCATTTCGCCAATGCGGGGGACGACGGACCTCGAGGCCGAGCTGGCGGCCATCGGCCAGCGCAACAACATGCGCAGCCTCGGTCTACTCGAAAGGTACGGGCCGAAGCCGGTGGAGCCCGAGTGCTCCACCTCGCTCAACGACTCTGAGCAGATGGCGAGGGACCTGGACGTCAAGGATTGGGATGCGGTCGACACGGACAACTGGCGCCCCGAAGGCGAGGACGGCGATGACTGGAAGCCCAAGGACGCACCCGTGCAGGAAGTCAAGGCCTCCGCACCGGCAGTGGCCAGGCCCGTGGGCTTGAGCACGTTGAGCAAAATGGACATCTTCGGCTCGAGCCTTGACATGTCGGGCCTTTTCACCAAGGGTGCCACGTCGGCGGCGCCCGTCAAGCAGCAGCTGGCATCGGAGACAATGACCGCCACGCTGACCGAGGCGCTCCTGAGGCAGCACACGCGCGAAATCAACGAGCAGCAGATGTTCCAGTCGAGCATCGCGCAGTGGCGCGAGGACGTGCAGAAGCACGGTGTGCTCTCGACTGCGCCGATCCAGCCGGTGATCCTGGGCGACGCGGGCCAGCGCTGGAATCTTCAACGGTGGAATCGTAAGATGGCAGGGCTACACGGCGAGGAGCAGGTTGCAGAGGACGAGGCGGAGCGTGCCGCACAGGGCCGCGTGCTCTTCCGGCCCGTGCAAGGTGCCGCCGCGCTGCCGTCCGGCCGCCCAGGGCGCGCCATTTTCGCCTCGGCGCGGCGCGCGATCTCGATCCGACGCGAGCTCTCGATGCGCTCACACGCGCACGGGCGGGTACGGCCGCAGACGGTGCGCGTTCAGGCTCCCCTCAAAATCACAACCGCGATTCCCCTGGACCCGATGGCGCAGACGCGCGCCCAAAAGGAGGAGGCTGCGAGGGAAACGGAAAAGCTCGCCCGTGAGGCGGCACGTCGCGCCGCAAGGCGCGCGGCCGCGCGCGCGGCGGCTATCAACGCTGCCAAGCAGGCCGAGGACGACGCGGCGCGCATGGTGCGCGAACAAGAGCAGGCGGCGGCGGAAGATGATGCGCAACGGGTCGCTCAGGTGGCGCGGCGCGCGGCAGTCGCGCGCGAGGCGGCGCAGGCGGCGCGGCGCAAGCGGCAGCCGATGTTCAACGTCCCTACTCCAGAGCCCGGGAAGGAGCCGACACGCACGAGCATGCTCCCCAAAAAGGTCGGCTCGAGTGGCACCTCAGAGTCGGGACGCTCGACCTCTGCGTCCTCACGCCCGGCGAGCCAGCGCACGAACACGCAGTCACCACGCACGCAGCGGAGCGCGACCCCCGCCTACTCGGAGAAGGGGTCGACCCGCTCGTCGCCCGGCGCGATCCAAGCGAGGCGGAAGCGGCCGCAGTCGGGCTCGCGCCTCGGCCAGAGCCAGAGCCAACGTGGGGCCACGACCGCCTCGCCGCTGGGCAAGGCGGGCGCTCAGAGCACAACCGGTGCCGTCGTGTCGGCTACGCCGCCCTTGGCACCGCCATCGCAGCCGTCGCAGCCGTCCACGCAGCTGACCCCGGGGATGGCAGCGGCCGCCGCTGCAGCCAAAGCCAAATCAGCCGTGTCTACAGGTGCCTCTGGCGAAAACACACCAACGGGGGGGGCGCCGTATCCGCCGCCACTCATTCTTAACGGCAGCGCTCCTGCTCAGATCCCGCTACCGCCCGTGCCGACTGCCGCGACTGGCAGCCAAAACATGCCGCCTGTACCTACTGCCGCCGCCCATGCTGTGATCAGTTCATCAGCCCCGTCGCCCGCCACCGTCTCCGCGGGCTCCAAGGCAGGGCACGGCAAGACCCCGCTGGCGGAGTCTGTCCTTCAGCCCACTCAGGCCGTCTACGTGCCCGCGCAGCGCCTGAGCATCGGCGAGGCGAACAAGGCCGGTGGGCGCAAGCCTCCGGGTGGCCTCAGCTCACCGATATTAACAAGGCCGGTGGGCGCAAGCATCCAGGCGTGACGGCAAGGAGTGACCTTAGCTCACATGCTCTGCTGAGCGCGGTGCTGCTCTGATGGCAGGGGCGTGCAACGCGAGTATGGCAGTGGATCCCCTCCCCACACGGCGGAGCCGAGAGCAGGCTCTCCGATAAACCAATCCTTGCACTTGGCAGTGCTCAATCATATTTGTCGCGATGCGGCGTCAGTTGCGTGGGATCCCAAAGGGTGAAGAGTGCGGCTGGTCACCTGCTCGCGGAGAATGCGTTGTGCGCTTGAGATGAGCTTAGGGCATGATGTGCGAACATGAGAGGTGAG
>Ga0164295_10002963_pt1 | contig 13799 bp, 14 predicted proteins | sample GEODES006metaG_FD_111798 | JGI IMG/M metagenome (GOLD analysis project Ga0164295, IMG submission 111798) | Oligotrophic lake water microbial communities from Sparkling Lake, Wisconsin, USA - GEODES006 metaG | ecosystem: Environmental > Aquatic > Freshwater > Lake | place: USA: Sparkling Lake...
GCGGCACTGAAAAAACCAGAGGTACAGCAACAAGTACAACAAGGGCAAAAACAAGTGCAACAAGGAGCTACAGTACAACAAGCTGCCAATCAAGTATTAAAACAAGCGGTCGTGCAGCAAGCAGCAGTCCAAGCCGCTCAACAGGCAACAACCTTGGCATCGACTCAAACTGTCGCAGGACAAGTAAAAGATGCATTGACCCAAGTAGCTCAAGATGCCGTACAACAAACTGTTCCTGGTTCTTCTGGAGAGGATGTCAATGGTGCTGTATCTCAAGCTGTGTTAGCGGCACTGAAAAAACCAGAGGTACAGCAACAAGTACAACAAGGGCAAAAACAAGTGCAACAAGGAGCTACAGTACAACAAGCGGTCAAGCAAGTATTACAACAACCGGTCGTACAGCAAGCAGCAGTTCAGGCTATTCAAGAAGCAACTGAAACTGCTGCCAATAAACAAATTGTAACAGATAATGTCCAAGAGAAAATGACAAATACAATTACCAATGCTTTGGTACAAGAGGTTCCAAACGCTCCAACACAAAATATGGATAGCGCAGTATCTCAAGCTGTCCTTGCAGCGTTAAGACAACCTGCAGTACAACAAGAAGTGCAAAAGGGCGCAATGCAAATTCAAAAAGGCAAGACTCATCAACAAGCAACTAAACAAGTGCTGAAACAACCGGTTGTAAAACAAGCTACAAAATCCGCTTTAGATAAGGCAAGACAGAATGTAAAATACGCTGCACTTGCTGCAATTCGTGCTAAAGAATCAGCCAAGCAAGCCAGAGAAATCGCAAATTACTTTAAATCTCGAGTTTAAACACATTTTCCAACAGGAGTGGTAAATTCAACAGGAATGGAAGAGAGCCATCCATCCACCCAATTCGATTCTTCTAATTTATAGACTCCATTTGTAAGGTTGGAAAGAGGCCATTGTACTGGAATTGTATATTGAAAGTTGTCAAGTTTGTGTTGCCCAAGTATTCGACAATCAGTGCATGAATGATAATTAGAAAAACAAGTATTTTTGAGTCTGCAAGGATTATTATTCGGCGCACCAAAGCAGGCTATACTGTTATCTGTATGACCAGAGCACGCCGAATCGTTCGTATAATATGTGCAACTTGGTACGCCACAAAGATTGGTTTTATCGGTCATAATGTACAAAAGTTGCAAAGAACATTGTGTACAATTTACATTGGGAATATAAACAGACATCTTGTAGGGTACATAACTAGATTCATCCATCATGCTTGGTTTAGAGGAATCCCAATGTGGAATATGATCGAGCAATATAATACTAACATTTTCAGAACGATCTAGTAGTGCAATTCGAAAAGGACTTCCTTTATGACTGATTGACTCTTCCCATACGACAGACATCCACCCTGGTTTTAGTGTGGTAACACCATTCATTCCCCAATATTTCGCACCTGAAAATGGTCCACAAGGTCCATTTTTATTTCCAGTGTTGGCAAAAGGAATATGATTTTGATGATCATCGTGCAAATCACGCGCGGCAGGACATTTCCAACGAGCGTGTCCTACAGTGTTTGAAAGAGATGTCAATAAAACAAATAAAGTAACAAGTTGCATTTTGATTTGCGTTTTCAACAAAATTAAAATCAAAATCATTTTTTTAATAATAAATGAAAAATTATAATTCAATTTACAAGTTGGGAAAGTTAGATGACATGCTGAAATTTATGCACGATTGTAATCCTACTTTACCAATTAATGATTATACGATCGGATTAGCACGACAAGAAATGCGAAAACATCTTGGAATACCATCTTGTGTTGAACGATGCAAAAAACATCCCCACGATTATCAAACAGAAATAGTAGAATTTATGATGAAAAATCGCGGTTTAATTGTTTATCATAAAGTTGGTTCTGGGAAAACTTTAACGGCAATTTTGGTATCTCAATGCTTTCTTGACCGTAACCCTTATTACAATGTAATTGTGATTACACCAGCCGGACTTTTAGATAATTTTAAAAAAGAAATGGAAACATCGTATGGTTATATAAAAAACAGTATCAAATATCAATATTATTCTTATCAAGGGTTTTGCAATGCTTATAAACAAGGAAAAGTTGATTGCCGTCGTGCATTATTTATTATTGATGAAGGTCATAATTTACGCACTCCTTACCATAAATCGAAAACAAATGGTAAAGAAACTGGAGTAATGAATGGTATTATTACTGATGCAACCAGATTAGCTTCCAAGGTACTAATCTTGACTGGAACTCCGCTATACAATTCTAGTAATGATATAATTCAGCTATATAATATGATTAAAAGTCCATTATCCCCAAAGCAAACTCCAAGTACATTTAGTTATGATTTGCTAAAATGCAAAATTTCGTTTTACGATACAGGAAAAAGTCCAGACTTTCCAAAACGAAAAAATCATTTTATTCCCATTGAAATGACTCCGGAATATTTGCAAAAATATGAAAAACTTGTCGAGGACACAAAAGTAGGAATGCAACAAAGAGGAGCTCTTAGCTTAAAATTATATGGAGAAAATAATCTTCAAATCTTTTTTAATGCGATTCGCAGAGGAGTTAATAATTTGGAAGATGAAAATTCGCCAAAAATACAATGGGTCGTTCAAAAAATATTAAACCCTGCGACACCCGGTCCAATTATTGTATTTTCACATTGGTTGGATGCAGGAAATAAAATTGTCGCTTCGGAGCTTAAAAAACACAGTGTTCCTTATGCATATATTCGCGGAGAAGTACCAGTCAAAGAAAGATCAGATATTGTTAAAAATTATAATCTTGGAAAAATACGAGTTTTACTTATCTCCAAAGCAGGTGGTGAAGGACTTGATTTGAAAAATACTCGTACTATTATTTTATTGGAACCTTCTTGGAATGAAGCATCTATTGAACAAGTCGTAGGCAGAGGAGTAAGATATAAAAGTCATATATCGTTGCCTCCAGCAGAGCGAAAAGTAGATGTATTTTATTTGGATCATATAAAACCAACCGACAAGGATCATTTCACTGAACTTGGTAAGTGGTTGAAAGACAAAGACATTCCGCTTAGCGATAAATCACAAAGACCAAATTGTATGGATCCAGAAGCGATATCGGCTGATTTGTATCTTCGATCCTATATGAAAAAGAAGGACCAGGATATAAAGAAATATAATAGCATTTTGGAACAAATGGCCATTGAAAATAATGATTGTTCGAAATCGTCTTCAAAAATACAGCTTGTAGGAACCATTAAAAAAGAAATAACACAGTTATTAGAAGCTCGTGCATGGAAAGATTCATATAGTAAACTAACCTTTGAAGATTTGAAGAAATATTCAAAAGAATCCAAAATTGGTTTGCAAGTATTGTTAAATGACTTGAAGAATGAAGGCAAAATAATTGAACAGCTATCAAAAGCAGCACGATTAAGAAATATGAATCCCAAATTAAATTTGAAAAAAGTTTTGAAACAATTGAAAGCTAAAACTGCTGCGAAAACTGTTGAACAACCACAGCTCACAAAAAGTCCGACTGCATCATCCCCAGATTTTTCACCTCCTTCTTATCACGACGGCGCGCCAGATTTCATGTAATTTTTTTTTTTATAAATAAATGAATGTTTTTATTAAAAATTACTTGAATAGTAAATCTTCGATACTACCATCATCAGTAACAAAAGAAGATATAATAGATTATCTTTACAATTCTTCCGATACCAGATTTTTGCAAAAGTACGATTTGGATTTTAAAAAAGCAACCAAAAAACAATTAATCTGTATCCTTAATGCATTGCGTAATAAAAATCCATTAAAATGTATGATTGACATCTCTCGTCCTTGTGGTGAAAATTTCACCGGGTATAGCAAGTTACCACAATACTCATTAAAACAACTTGAGGGTTTATGGCAATCACAATGTAAAAGTCTTGAGCAATTTAAACATCAACGACCAAAAACAGTGAAAGACTATTGCTCTCTTTTGCGAAATCGATATGATAAATATTTACTATCACCAGTAGATGATGTTCCACCAGCGATTAAAAAAATTATTGCAAAGGTTAGTAAAGATACAAGTTTACCAGGTGTATACCCTGCAACAATTTCCATCAAGCTGTTGTATCTTGTAAGATATGATAATAGTGAATTATTTAGATTATTGTATAATAATGGATTCGAAATTTTTAAACAAAACTTTTCCCTAGATAAATTTAAACAAAAAATTTCAATCAATAAAAATTTGCATAATTTTACACCGGAATGCTTTGCTTGGTTACAAACACAAAATGATTTCTTGTTGAATTTACCATGGAACGACAAAATCCGCATTGTAAGTTATACCTATGGAGGTGATAAAATATGCAATAGTTATATGTTACGTAGTCTTAATGCTAAAACTATCATGGATAAATTTGATAGATATGAGCGACAGCGCATATTTCCGTTGGCTTATGAAATTTATACAGACTTATTAACTTATGCATCTTATGCTGATTGGATGGATTCTTTGATTTACGAGATTTACACGAATCAAACATTAAGCAAAATTTTTGAATTTACATTCGATGCGTTAAAATCTGTAGAATCTTATAATTTCAGAGCGTACACGATGATCTATAAGTTTATGGAACAAAACGCGAATATGATAAAACCACAAGCATGGAATAAATGGGTTGAAAGCTTAATACAGGGAATAACCCAAATTATTAATAAAGCGCCATCAACACCAAAAGATAGTTTTTATGTGTATCGAGGAGTAAAGGAGAAATCATTTGTTAAATTGGATAAAAAAAATGTGTTTACAAATAATCTATTCATGTCAACAAGCTTATCCATAGATATGGCGTATCAATTTTCAAACAGATATTCATGTTGTATTTTTGAAATGCAAGTATTGCAAAATACAAAATGTTTATTTATATCACCATTATCCTATTTTACGGAAGAATTGGAAATTTTATTTGCTCCTGGACGACATTTACTTAAAATTGGTAAAGACCATTCCGATAATATAATGTCGATTACTAATTTTACCATATTGAATTAATCCATAATTTGGTTATACATTTCTACTTGGGAACGTTTTACACGATTGTGCATAGTATCGGGTTTTTTTGGCTCTTTAACTAGTTGAGTTGGAGGTAATTGTCCAACATTGCGTTTATCGAGTGTCCAATTGTCGGTTCGTTGCCAGTTTTGGTCTCCTGCTGGCTCAAACCATTGATCATAATGAGGAGGATATCCACCTACGGTTCCTTTTTGACAGCAAGAGCACGAACGAGGGCCAGTACGATTGAGTGAAACTTGTTCAATCAAACATTTTTTTCGTTGAGGACTGACTTCAAAATAAAATTTTTCAGTACTGGACTTGTAAAAATTCAAAAATACGGAAATAATAAATAGAGTACTAATCATGAAGATGACAAAATCTGGGGTAAAACAAGTAGAGAAAATATACCCGAAAAAGATGATGGCATATATTACGGCGATTACAGTGGATGTGATTTGAATGGCGTTCATTTATTTAAAAATATTTAAAAAAAATTGATTGATTTTGATCTAAAGCAATGATTCCTTAAATGAAATGGCTTTAAACTACGATAATATCAAAATCTCTACCAAGACGATCATTGGTACTTCCAATTTGGGAATAAATATTCAAAAAGTTTTTACCAATATGCCTTTAGATGAAGGTCCGCAAACAAAACAAGTAAGCATCCGAACCATATATTATGGAGTAGAGCGACGAGGAATGGTTTGCTGTGAAAAAAAGAAGAAGAAGAAATCTTTTCGAAATGCAATTAACATTATCGCAGAATTGGATAATCAAAAATTTATTAATTTCAAGTTATCTAAAAATGGGAAATTTCAAATGACGGGATGCAAGTCTGAACAACACGCAATCACAATTGTTAGTCATTTCATTCAACATTTGATTGAACACTGTAGAGATTGTGTCACGATTGCCAAAAATAATTCGATTCTGGTTTTTTTTCAAACCGTAATGACAAACATTGATTTTTCAATTGGATTTAAAATTAATCGACAAAAACTAGATGAGCAGATGAATAAAGACACCAGTTATCATAGTTTGTTGGAAACATCGTGTGGATATACAGGAGTTAATATCAAATTTCCCCTTGATATGAAATGGTGGGAATTAGAAGTCCCTGTATTGTATTGCGCGCAAATGATTGAAAATCAGCCTTTAGAATGGAAAAATACTAGAGAATCTCTTTGTCAAATGATGGAAATCACCTCTGATAAAAAGACAAAGAAAAAGTATAATACATTTTTAGTATTTCATAGTGGTAATATTATTATGAGTGGAATGATGAGAGAAACAATGAAGAAGGATTTTGATATTTTTGTCAACTTGTTGAAAATTTGGAGACCTGTCATTGAAGAAAAGATTTTAGAATAATCCCCCAAAAAATGATTTTATAATCACCGGTGGAACATTTATACAAGAGTTATGAGTTGTTCAATTTGCTTGAATAATGAGTTAGAATTAGATTACATTACTCCGTGTAATCACAGGTTTCATCGAAAATGCATCAATGTGTGGTTTGAATCACTCGAACATCGAGATAAAACATGTCCTCAATGTCGACATGTTATTGAAACACCTACGATTATTATTATCGAAACAGAGAATTCTCAACCTATTGGACCACCTGTTCAAAATCGTAGGTGTATATGCATTGCAGCGCTTGTGTTGGATATTTTTTTTTTATATTTTTATCATCAATACAAAAATAATGATCCTTCCAGTCATCAGTTATTATTAATGTTTATTGTTGGTAATATCTTTGTTGGATGTTTATTTCGATTTCGAATTTTGCAATGTTAAATATAAATTAATTCAGAATTTAATGTTTGATTTTGAAAATGAAAGGATACTTGACCTATATGTCGATCTCTTAGATTTGATAAATATGGGTCTGATTTGATTTTAAGTTGAATATTAAAGGATTTAATGGATAAACTAGAGTTTTTTTCATCTTGCGAGGTATTTTTATAATCAATATATAAATAATCCAAATTATGTATTGGATTTTTTATAAATCGAATAAACAGTGGTTTATGATGTAATTGACCTGGAATAGGGTGATATACTGAAACATTCGTATTCAAAGTAAATTTTTGTATCAGGAAATTTCGCTGGATTACTTTTACTTGTACATTTTGAATTAAATAAGCGAACCATTTCCATTTCATTATGTTATTTCAATGACGATAAAATTTATTTTATTCAGTTTTATATTTTTCATGATAAAAATATAATAGTTACCCAAAGCTTTTATGAAATCTAGTAAAATAAAATTACCCTTGCACCTTGTCAAAAATATTGCTCCCTCAGGTTTTGGAAAAATTGATCTAGTTAAAGACGGATTAAATCAGTTATATATACGAAAGCCAAACAAAACTGCCGAACCGGTATCTCATATTTACAAAATATCCAAAGTCGTGGAAAAATTTGACAAGAAAGATTATTATGTCAAGGCCGTTTATAAACACTCTGATAATTCTTATTTATTATTGGAATATCTAAAAGATTACGATTCATTGGACAAAGTCTTGCGGAAAAATGAATATATATCTGAATCTATCAAAAAATTGTGGATTGAAAATATTAGTCTAGCGATTCAGATATTACATGATCATAACATTGTACATAGAGACATAAAACCCGGAAATATAATGGTTCGAAAGGACGGATGTATTAAATTAATTGACTTTGGTAGTGCTTGTGATGAAAAAACAACTGCTTCAACACCGCTTGTAAGTACTAGAAAGTACTTAAAATCATCCATTAAATTAGGCAAAATTTACAGTATTGAAGAAGGAAAACGAATCGATAAATTTGCCTTGTCGATTGTTATTTTAAGAATAAATTGTATACCAATCTCGCCTACAGAAAAAAAAATACAAGATTGTTTGCAATTTTGTTTATTAAAGTAATGTAAAAATTGTTTTCAAGATTATTTTAGTGTCTCAAAATTAAGCATGAATGAAATAAATTTAATGATGAATTCCATGATGCATTCCATGATGCATTCCATGATGAGAGAGGATAGGTATGTCGCTCAACTACAAGCTTATACGAATGTCTTGTTAGATTATGCAAAAGAAGAAGCGTTCAAATATTTGTTTATTAATTTTGTCAAGGAATCGATTAGTTTTGAGGAAATGTCTAGTTTTTTGGAAAATCTAATTCGTAAAGATATACCGAAAATTAATGTTACTGTCGACAAAGATAAATGTACGCGATGGAAGCAATGGACACATCTTTATAAATTGATAGTTAGGTTTTATGTTTATCAATTTCATAATTTGTTTTTGTTGCACGATTTTCATCCAAAAGCTCTTGATGCAGAGGAATTCATTGTACAAGAATTACAAAATTTGGAAATACCCAACGAAATTTTGGAAAAGAATGAAACAGCAATGTTGATTGCAAATAGCAAAGACATGTTTCAACAAAATGCTAAAAAAGGCGTATCATGGGCAGAATTTGTTTGTAAAAATTGAGTATAAAGTTTTTAAATTTTGAGATTGTACTTGATTTTTAAAATTTAAACTAATAATTGACTTTTTAAAATAAACAGGTTATCATGAATTTTTTGGATCGACTTTTTTCAGTCCAATTGCACGAAAATCAAACGATTGGAGGCTATATTGTCTTGAATTATCTAAAAACCAAAGATAAGCTTTCACTCTATGCCGTCAACAAAAAATACCAAGAAAAATTGGCCGAAAGATGCCCCATCTGCCACAGGCGGTTAAATCCACAAAAAAAGAGAGATTTTCAAATCAATTTAAAACACATTGCGTGCGACCTAACTTTGCCTCCTGCACCTTGTGGTAATACGAGATGTAACACAAAAATATTTGGATATGTTTCGCATCGACCGAAATATCGATTTAGAATGTTTTATAAGCGATTTGATATAAAACGGAAAAATGCAATTGATTTAGCGCTGGAAGAAGCCGAAGAGGAGTACAAGTTTCATATGAAGGATTATAGCATAGCATTTAAAAATGGAAATATGTATTATACTGGGTCATGGGGAATTTAATAAAAATTTTTATTAAATTTATAATATATATATATATATGCGATGATTGTTTTAGGGAAAGGTGCCCAAGGAATTATTTATAAAAATAATAATATAGTGATTAAAAAAACTAAATATGAATGTAATCAAAATATTAAACAAGAGTATCTTTTCATAGTAGAAATTAATCGTTGTTTAATTGAACATCCGAATATCATAAAGGTATACAATTTTTATGATGATTCTTATTCAATGGAATACTTGGAAGGATACAAGGAATTAAATTTAAATTATATAAATTCACTCACACAAGAACAAAAAACTTCTATATTTAATCAATTATACCAAACTTTAAATGATCTCCATAATATAAATTATGTTCACGGAGATTTGAGAATGTCGGAAAATGTAATGTACAATTCAAATTTAGACAGGATTAAATTAATTGATTTTGGATATTCTAAAAATTTGAATGGAACAGATACAAAAACTGCTTTGGATTTAATAAGAATTGATTATGCACATCTTTGGGATTTGCGAGCAAAATTAGCAATTCATGATTGAACAAATCATTTTTTCAAAAATTGATTTAAGCAATTAAATCCTTTTATTACAAAAACAAAAACAAGTTAATGTCTGAAGAAAAGAAAAAGGATCATATTAGTATTGTGATCGTGGGTGAAGTCGATGCGGGCAAGTCAAGTCTGTGTGGAAACTTACTATTCTCGCTTGGAGGTATTCCAGAGCGTGAAATGGAAAAACTTAAACAAACAGCCAAAGAAATGGGTAAAGAATCTTTCGGTTTTGCCTTTTATATGGACAACAACAAAGAAGAGAGAGAGCGTGGTATTACAATTCAGTGTAATACCAAGGAATTCTTTACTGATAATAAACATTATACCATTATTGATGCTCCTGGGCACAGAGATTTTATTAAAAATATGATTGGAGGTGCTTCCCAGGCTGATGTCGCTCTTTTGCTTGTTCCAGCCAACAAGGGTGCTTTTGAGACTGCGATTCAAAAGGCTGATCACGCAACTGGACAACAACAAGGTCAGACGAGACAGCACGCTCGTCTACTTTTTCTTTTGGGTATTGAACAGATTATTATTGGTATCAACAAGATGGATGATCCTTCCGTCAATTTTTCTGAGGAGCGTTATCTTGAAATTAAAGAAGAGATGACCAAGATGTTGGTAAGTATTGGTTTCAAGCCAAAGAAACTCCCATTCCTTGCCATTGCTGGATTTAAGGGGGACAATATCCTAACACCTAGTGTCAATATGCCTTGGTACAAGGGTTTTGAATGCAACATTAACCCGAAAGAAACTGTCAAGGGTCATACTCTTCTTGACGCCCTGGATAAGCTTGTCCAACCTCCTAAAAGAAATCCCGAGGCTAAACTTCGTATGTCTGTTTCTGGTATTTACGCCATCAAGGGTATTGGAACTGTCGTCGCTGGTCGTATTGAGACAGGCACTCTTAGACCTAACGATATTGTAGGTTTTGTGCCATCAAATATTGGTGGATGCAAGGTGTTCTCCATTGAAATGCACCACAAATCATATTCTCAAGCCGTCCCTGGAGACAATATTGGTATCAACTTGAAGGGTCTAAGTAAAGATTTGTTGCCCAAGACGGGTGATGTAATGTACATTGAAAAGGAGAATGTTCTCAAGCCAGTAAGTACCTTCCGCGCCATGGTCTTTGTTCAGGAACATCCTGGTCAACTTAAAAAGGGATATACTCCAATTGTTCACATTCGTACAGGCAAGACTGCTTGTAAGATTACAGAGATTCATTGGAAAATGTCTAAAAAGACAGCCAATGCCAAGGTAGAAAACCCAGAGTTTATTGAAGCTTATGAACAAGCCGAGGTGACTTTCCAACCGATGCTTCCATTTTATTGTGAGAGCTATGAATCTTCTCAGGGTCTTGGACGTGTTGCGATTATGGAGTCCAACAGTTTAGTAATGTTGGGTAAAGTTATTTCGGTAGAGTACAAGGCTTAATATATTTTTGCCAAACTTTTATTTGTTAACAACAAATAAAATTACATATATTCAACAAACTCTTCGGTAGTAGAATAATGCTGACGAATCGTTTTATCTAACCAATAGATGAATTTATGGTGCATTAACGATGCTTTATAGTTGACTACTAGATCTTTAAAACTGTCTTGTGGAGCATTTTTCAAGAATTTCCGAAGACGACGAATAGTAGCAGGATATATTAAAAGATCATAATCGCTTTTGCTGTATTTCTGAGGAGGATCTTGCAATACAACAGTTAGTTTTTTAACATTTTGAATTAAAAAATGGTGATATAAATGTTGACAAGCTTTTTTGGAAAATCTGTCACGCACTACAAGAGGAACTACCATACGGAAGGATATTTCATGTGGAGTTATTTTAAAATAATCCTGGACCATTTTATTCGAGTGACGGTTTACCAATCGGAGATTTAATATTTGATTTAAATTTTCAATGTAGCTTAAAATCGGGAGCCATAAGTCATCAGATAATGAATTTAACATTTTATTATTGTAAATGATTTTTTAAATCCAATAAATCGTCGATACATTGATTAATTGACTTTATAGAATTAGATTTATGATAATCTGTTTTTGAAAGAGTCAACAATTTCTTGGACATCCACTCTAGTTTACCGCTATATAATTCTTGGTGGAAATGTTCTTCTTTGGAAAATGTTGGTAATTTGCTCGAATCGATTAAATCATTGGCATCCATGTATGAATTTATCAATGTAATTCTTTTTCCACTCAATACTCTTGTAACATGGTGTTTTATTTCACTTCCTTTCAAGAATATTGCATCACCTGCACTGCAAAATGGAACACAATGGATTTTATCATTTAATTCATACTCCAAATTTCCTCCTTGAAATTTTGTGGGATCAGTCAATAAAACAATTAAAACATAGGGTACAGAATCATAATGCCACTGGTCTACATCTTTTTGATTGACAAGACCAATATTGACATGACCAACATTCGATGCCAAATAATGAGGAATAAGTTGTATACCAGTTAATTTAGACAAGTATTCCAAGACAAGAGAATGATAACACAAGTCACGAATAAATGTGGAATAATAAACCAAGCCTCTTAAAAAATTTGGAATTCGTTCATTACTTTGAATATGTACTTTATTTTTTTCAATGATTTGATGCAAAATTTCCAAGGCATTGGATGTCAAAAAACAAAACGGTTTTAAATTCTCGATCGAATCGATGGATATAATGTGATTTTTAAAATAAAAGTTGTAGTCCGCTTGTATAACTGGTAAATTAAACATTTTACAATTTAGATTTATTAAAAATTGAATTCTGTTTTAAATAAATACAAGATTGATAAAAAATAATGAATGCTGATTCCGTTTTTTATCAATTAGATAGTGAAATACAAAATGATATGCTTAGCAAGGTTCCATCCGATATTAGTGACCCAAATGTGCTATATGAAACCTTTATTCAATATTTAACTTCTCGTTCCCATATTCACAAAAATTATGATTATTTGGCGTACCAATTATCGATTGAGCAGCATCATTCCAAAACTTGTCCATCTTTTGTTGACACGATGCACAAGCTGCAAAATAATAAAGATTTGAATGGAAAAGTCAAACCATTGCTAGACGGCGAGTTTTATCAATTTATTTGTGATAATGCATCCGAAATTGAAAAGGTATTTGAAGAGGTTCAAGCCAATTCGACAGAATTTCCAATGACATTTTTTGGATGGAAGACTTTGTATCGCGCCTATTTACTTCAAACCCACAAAGGTGTGATGGAAAGGCTAGATCATTTATGGTTTCGTATTGCGCTTTTTCTTCATACTAAGGATTGGGAACGCGTCAAGAAAAGCTTTGTCATGTTGCGTTCAGGAGAGGCGATTCATGCGACTCCAACTTTGTATCATGCGGGGATGGTAAATGCGCAGATGTCATCGTGCTTTGATGAAAATACCATAGTAAATACACTACGAGGACCACTTCCAATTAAAGAAGTCAAAATTGGCGATGAAGTAGTGACGCACAATGGAAACCTAAAAAAGGTAGTTCAATGCCACAAAAATTTGCTAGCGCATCGTAAGATGTACAATGTACATATTAGTAAAACCAACAATTTTCTAGTGACGGAAGATCACAAGCTGTTTGTGTTTAACACTGTTGACAAGACAAAAGATTGGAAGGCCGTTAATGAGTTGACCAGGGAAGATTATGTAATGATTCCCAAATACGATGGTTCGTCGGAACAGACTTTTATTCATGTCAAGAATGTAATTGATTCATTTGATTTTCCAGGGTATACTAATAGTTTAGATGTCAAAGAAAATGAGAACGGAACCAAGTTATACTTGCAGACTACATCTACACATGATAATTCCAAAAATTCAAAACCATCCGAATGTAAACTTAAATCAACTGCAATTTATTCTAAAATCCCTGTCAATGAAAAGTACATGAAATTTGTTGGTATTTGGCTAGGAGATGGACATATTTTGTGTAAAAACAAAACGGTTATTCGAGGAATTGGCATCACGATTCATAAAGATAACCAAAAGTTGATTGATTTTTGCAAAGACGCCAAGGATATTTTCGGTATTGATAATATAACTATACATGACATGGACAAACAAAATAGTATCCAAGTATTGTTTAATTGTCCTATTTTGGGTATATTGTTTTATCAATTATACGGAAAAGGTTTTAACAATAAGC
>Ga0164295_10002965_pt1 | contig 13799 bp, 5 predicted proteins | sample GEODES006metaG_FD_111798 | JGI IMG/M metagenome (GOLD analysis project Ga0164295, IMG submission 111798) | Oligotrophic lake water microbial communities from Sparkling Lake, Wisconsin, USA - GEODES006 metaG | ecosystem: Environmental > Aquatic > Freshwater > Lake | place: USA: Sparkling Lake...
ATCATTAAATTCAAAATCTGATTTCATTCTATTTATTGCATTACATACTAGTATTGTATTGTTTTTTGTATATCCAACTTTACTGTCAATTCGTTCTATGGAAACTGTATTAAATTTTCCAGATTCAAGAACCATTTCAATTCCAGAATATGGGCAAATCTTTAATTGCTTATCCCACATATCTACAACATCTGAAATTTCAAGCTCAAATTCATTTCCTCTTTTTACTGAAGCTTTTCTAGCATTTTGTAGAAAAATCTTTGCCTTTCCTTCTATTGTTGAATTTACTTTTGCTCTAGATTTATTATTACCTATTGTACAGCATCCTTTACACCAACTATGATGACCGTCGGGAGTTTGATTATGCTTAAAAAAATAAGTTAAATCAAAATCTTTTTTACAGCAAAAGCATTTCTTCATCTTAACATCCTTTTTTCATTGGCATCATACCTTTCTTCATTGGAGGCATAGGTTTCTTTGAATCTTTTTTTATTGGCATTGATTTCTTAGCTTTCATGGGATTAATTTATTTATATAGTGGATAGATATTAGCAATTCTTCTTAGATGTCATTCCCTTTGTTGTCTTAGGCGCACCTCCTTTTTGTGAAGCAATAGAATCGTATGCATGACTAGATGATACGGATTTCTTAGGTTTGTTTTTTTTAGTTACCATGAGTTTAATTATTTAAAAGTTAAACGATATATAGTTTGGTCTACTAGACCATTAATTTCATCTAAGATGTTTGTTAAAGCAGAATTGCTTATAACCAACATTCTTGCGCCGCCTGATATATAAGCCTTAAAGTCTTCCAAGAAAGTTATAGGAGCGCCAGTTGTGTAAGGCTTAACTTCCATATCGCAGCCCAACATAATTCTTCCATAACAACCTTGATACGATTCTATAAATTTATCCATTAAATCGTTGAATGACTCGTAGAATTCTCCTAGGGCTTCATGTTCTGAAAAAATTTCCGTTTGCCAATGAAATACCTTAGCTTGCGCAGATGCCTCTAACATTTCGCATAACAACTCCTCTTGAGGATTATCTGTACCCTCCATCTCTGAAGCGTTTTGTGAGTAGTCATTCATTAATGTACCAAAGGCTTGCGCTCTTTTAGCCTTTTGTTGTACTTCCATTAAATTTGCCATAAGTTTAACTTATTATTTTCTCAAAGATACAATTATTTTTTCTTTTTCATATGCTTAAACATTTCCACCTGTTTTTCGCGTTTGATGATACCTGCCTTAGTCTTAGCAGTTCCTAAATTACGTCCTGTTGTTTTGGAGACTAACTGATAGCCTCCTTTGATTTACTTTATCATTTTATCTTTCTGTTAGTACACCTTTATTAGCGTAGATTTGTTTATAATACATCATAGTCGTAGGGGTTGCTATTCCCATCAATTTTAAATCTTTCATCACATCCTCATTTTCTATTACATTGAAGTTAGGGAATGAGGCATACAATACTTTAGCCCTAGCCTCATCAGTTGTTGCACCGAAAGCAATAGCTCCGTATCTAAATTTATTACTAGGAATAGATAAATAATTTTGCTCTGTTAATGCTTTATAATAATTAGCGGCAAATTTCTTATCTCCAATGCTATTAATAGATGTAATATAATCTAATGCATTATTCATAGAAACTTTATCTTCTGCCATCTTTTGAATGTCAAATTTAATCTCCTGACGATATGAACCAACTTCTTTGTTTTCTTTGTCTATTATCTCTTGAATATTAAGATACTTTCCATTATTTTTCTTATCAGTAGTTCCTGTAGCCCTGCTAATCAAATCAGAAACAGGTTGAATAGCGAAATCCCCTATAGTTTGTTTTGAATATTTAGATTTTTCCTTATCTGATAATCCTCCAAATTTTTCTGGTATCAAATTAACAAATTTATCCATCATTGAATAAGCAAGACCAATTGCAATGTCTGTATGAGGATTTGTAATTATGTCTTCTACAGCTTTTTGGGTTCTAATCGGAGATAAATCTACGCCTATAGCATCCATTACTTTTCCCATAATTTTGTAAATACCTAAAACTTTTTCATCAAATCTTCCCTCATCTTTAGTCTTAACTACTTCATATGTAATGTTACGATTAGTCCACAAGTTTTTATTATTAGAATACTCATATATAGCCTTAAAGGTTGGCGGCATCATGGTCATTACTTTAGGCATCATCATTGCTAAATCTTCAGATAATGTTTTAGCTAATGCACCACTTAATTTTTCAGGTTTATTTACAATATGTTTGTAATAAATACCTTCTCCCATATTCTGAAATAAATTCCAAAACATTTTAACTCCAGAAGGAACAGGAATCTCAGAATAAGAATGAGTTCCATCTGAATTCTTAAATGGAGAAAATACCAATAATTTACTAGATTTAGCTTGTTGTAAATCATCGTTATCCCATTCGTCGCCTGCTACCATCATATTATATAATGTAAGAGCCATAACTCCTAATCCTGTTTGAATAATCTTATTTGTAAACTTGACAGGATTTTTTGCTATATAATCTGCTGTAATTCTTGCTCCTTGAAATGCTACATTAAAATATGGAATAATACCATCTACATACTTAGTCAACAAACCTCCCCTATGAAAATCCATTGCACCCCTAGCTTCATATGCTGCTCTTGCATTTATTTTTTCTTGTTGAATAGCATCAGGTTTTGCTCCATTGTTTTCTTCTTCAAACTTAGCTATCCCTCTTTCCTTGACTGCTTTGTATGCAGTTAATTTAGACGCCATCTCAGAAATATTTCCAAGATAAGATAACCCATTTTCAACTTTTCCAAGAACTACATTTTGAGATGTCCCTTCTTGGCTTTGAGTCATCATTAATCCACCTGCTTGAGCATATTCTAATACTAATTTTTGAATCTCTGAATCATTTGCAATTAATGATTTAGCAGTAGATAAAGTACCTGATATAGCTTTTGTATATTGACCTGCTACACCTATTCCTGCACCATTATATATGTCGTTGAAATGTACTTGAGAAAGTAAGTCAATAGGAATATTGGTAATAAAAAATCCTACGTTTAATCCTGTTGCCATTTGACGCAACACCTGCGCACCTGAAGCATTAGCCAATAATTTATAAGCCTTATGGTTGGCATTCCATTTTTCTACATCCAAGAATTCCTTAGCTAATTCTGAGTCTAATTGGAATCCTTGATTGATACCATCTACCTTGAAAATCATATTTGTAAAGCCAGCAGAAGCACCTTTGTAAGCTAGTGAACCATCTTTATTAGTTACAATAGAACCGTCTTTTCTGCGCTCATAATTAAGCTCTTTAAAGAATGGCAAATTCTTGCCTGCCGCCTCTTGGAAAAACGTCTGTAATGCCTTATTTGTCATTACCTTATTCTCTGTAGCTACCATTGCGGAATGCAATAGTTTCATAGAGTTAGTCTCTAGGTAATCTAAGCTACCCTGTTGAATCCCCTTAATTTCATCTTGATTTAAAGAGACCCCTCTTGTTGTATAAATATTAGCATCTGTATTACCAAAGACATGATTAAAGAATTTACGCGGACTATAGTTATAGTCTTTATACATATCATACTCTTCTTTAGTAATTAAACCATTATCAAATTTGTATTTAAGTAGGTCTGTAAATGCATTAAAGTATTGATTAGACTTATCATACATTTTATTGTATGTGTCTTCGCCTAATGATTGTTTATAACTATTCAATGTTTGCTCCGCTGACTCTTTATTTGTTGGAACAGAGTTCCCATTTGAATCTAAATGCTCAGGATGGTCAGGTCTTTTCTTTTCCTTAACTTTTTCGTGAAGAGCCTTTATTTCTTCGTCTAATTTTTGAAGTTCTTCTTTAGTTTCAGCAATCTTTTTTAGTCCAACAAGGTCTCTAATTTTCTTGTTGAGTTGGTCTCTTTGATTATCAAAGTTAGAATCAATGGCTATTACACGACGCAAGAAAATAAAATCGTCTAATCTATCTATTTCCTCTTTGGTCATGCCATCATATATAGCTTTATATATTCCTTGGAACTTATAATTTGCTAGTGGAGTTGCACCTGCCTTGTTAACTAAAGCATACATAGTAAACTCCATCTCAGCATTTTTAAGAGCCTTGCGGATATTAACTTGTCTGTCTAATAACCATTTCTGTAGGTCGCTAGGGAACTTTTTGATATCAAACTTCCTTTTCTGCTCAAACGCTTTCTTAGATGCGGCTGTAGCGTTAGGAATCTTTTGTTCTTTTAACCCATTTTCTCTACCTCGCTCGCCCACTCTGGAAACTCCGCTGACACCTCTGCCTGCACCTCTGGATTCAGCGGTTTGCTGTACCCCGCTAATGACAGGTAATTCTCCAATGTAATCGGAATCTGAGCCTTCTTTAGAGAGCTGATTAATATATTGCCCCCAGTCTGTTTCTGATAAGTCTTTTCCATTTTCTTTTATTTTTTGTTGAACTTCTTCTATTGTTGTTTTACCAGATTTATATGTTTGCCATATACCTCTTGATTCAGTTTTATTTGTGTCAGTTTTTTCTTCTGAAGGGAAAATAGACCTAGCTCCTTCCCAAGTAATGGATTGCATTTCTCTTGCAAGAACTCCTCTTTGTTTCGCAGCTTCTCTATATGAGTCAGCAAAAAAAGCATAGGTCCCTTCATCAAATTTAACTTCTTTACTTTTAGAACCTAATGGCAATAAATAAGATGCCGCAATAGCATGAGTATCAATTGTTACTTCATTATCAGTTTGTGGTGTAGCAATGTTATTGTAAAAGTTGCGAACTTTAAATGCCTTACCAAGTTTATCTGATATATTTTGTTCGCTTCCATCTTCAATAATAGATACCGCTTTAGCTATAGTATCATATCCAGAAAAAGAAGAGGTTTCGTTTACCTTAGAGACAATAATTCCCGTAGGTATTCTTAACGGAGCTTTTCTGTCTGCAAAGTTATCAAAAGAATATCTAATCATTGCTGATTTGTCATATTCATTTAATTCTGAAAATTTCTTTCCAATAGACTTTTGTAATGTAGGCAGATATGCAACCTGAGCAACATATGGTTCTCCATCGTCTTTAATAGATTTCTTTTTATAATAATCATAAGTTTCTTGCGTAAATAAAGAATCCTGATTCTTAGAATAAAAATCAATAACATAATGAGCCAAATGAACATTATCAAACCAAGGTTTTTGCGGAGATTGTGTAGCAATTACGGCTGAGGCTTGCTCTAATGATAAATTATATTTTTCAGAAAATTTCTGAGCAATAATGTTAGCACCATCATACCATAATTTAGATATATCTCTTATGTTGCTAGGAATATTATCATATATAAATAATAGATTAGATATTACATTATCCTTAGCTTCCTTGTAAATCTTATCAGCCCAAGCCATTTTCTCTTGCTTAGAAACTCCTTTCGGAAGATTTTTTGTTTTTTTGCTTACTAAATGGCTACCAAATAATGTCTCTGCTCTATTAATATACATTATAGGTTTTACTTGTTTTAGAGCATTGATACTTGCTTCTCCTGAATATAATGTAGCCTCCTTCTTATTTACTTTTCCAATAAGAATCATGGAAGGCTGTTTGAACCCAGAGACTGTTTTATCTTCAGTATTTTTTGCAATCTCTTCCGATTTTGCAACTTTTTGTTGACGAAGTCTAGGAGGCAATTCATCGTCTCTCATTGAGAATTCATCAGGCATTAAACCAAGTTTCTGAGGTGCAAATTGCATCATCTCATATACTTTGTTAACTAGCTTGTTGGCATCCTCAATTCTTCCTTCCGCTCTTAATTTCCTAGCAATATCACGAAGCTGAAACGCTTTGTCATTTATACCTGAAAAATTAACATAAGAGTTCTGCCCTCTTGTCTCAGAGGTCATAGCTTTTCTAGCTAATGGAGTGTACATTCTTGAGTGTTCATCCCAAGCATTCTCTTCTCCAATTGCACCTAAACTATTTCCTCTTACTGCGTGTCCAAAGAAATCATGAACAAATCTAAATAAGTCATTAGCTAATAATGTTTTGCCATTAATATCTTTGAATTCAGTACGTTTCAATCTAGGGTCATTATTAGCCATTTCTTCCGTTACAGGAGTATCACCAAACTCAGACAACGTAGAAAGTAACTTAAAATGTTTATTGTTTCTTAAATCGTCAATAAACTCTTGAGCATTTTTATATGGTTCTGTATCGTTTATTTCTACCTCGTATCCATTAGAAATAATCTCCTTATATTGTTCAATAGTTTCATCAATCATCGCATCGTAAGAAGCTTTTACTTCTGGAATGTTATAATCGTCAGGCATCGCCATATAAGCATCTGAGATTGCCTTAGCGCGTTCTTTGTCTACTGAAGTTATTCTTTTGCCCTCCTCGTACTTCAATCCTTTCTTATCCATATATTCAGTTGCAATTCTTTTTGCATCTGCTAATGGCTCGTTGAATAATCTATTACCTGCTACAGGAGTTTTAGTTACATCTGCTTTTTGCGCTCTTAATACAACTGAAGGAGTTACTTGTGCCGCTGTCCTTACCGACTTGTTATCTTTAATTAATGCGTCAATTCTAGCTCTATTAATCTTTTGTCCTGATTGAATAGAACGAGCTAAATCTTCAAAAAATTTCATATCTGACTGAGCAGACGTTTCGTTCTTAAATAAGTTATCAGCAAAATTTGCTAATGACTTACTCTTATATTTATCAGCAATCTTTTTAATGAAATCTTTAATAGCAAGTTTGATTTTATGAATATGTCCAGTTTTAAACTTAACCGTACCCTTGGTAATCATGGCTGCTAATTCAGCTAAGAACTCTTCTGCTTGTATATCCCCACCCTCTTCTTCATAACGTCCTGCAAACTCTTGTAATTTAGCACGTTGTGGCTCAGGAATAAACGGCAATATTCTATTAATCATTTCGGTAAACTCAGCAGGATTTTCCTTAGCCAACTTAGCTAATACTGCATGAGTTATTTCGTGAGGAATAGTACCCCCCGTAAGAGTATTGACAATATTTCCGCTTGCATCTTTAGCTCCTTTGTTAATATGGATATTTCCTGTAGATGGATTATATAAACCACCCGCACCAAGCGCAGCTTTAATTGCATCTTCTCTAGAAACTCCATCGTTAACCAATCCTTCTATCATAGAGTCTTCGTTATCATAAATAACCATCTTGGAATCTGGGGATACTGACTTTAATGCCTTATATGCATTAGATACAATATTTTTAACTTGTGCGCCTAATGTATTTAAGATAGGATTGTCTGTCCTTTGTTCAATATTACTATCTATTTCTACCGCTTGTCTTGGAGTTAATTTGCCAACAATAGTAGGAGTAGGAGCAACTTGTTCAACAGCCGTAACTAATGGAGCAGCTTTTCTTCCTGTTAATTTTGTTTCTTGTAATATCTTAGTCCCTACAGGAGTTTCTGAAAACACTTTCTCAAATACCGCATCAGATACCGTACCAAGTTTATCCTGTTTTGCTTTAATAGCAATATCAAGACCTAATACAGGGTCGTTAACTTCAAATGTTGTATTGTTTCTATTGTCTTTTAATACAATACCTGACACATTCCCATTTTCATCAAATTTGCTTTCCACAAATTCTGTAAAGTTAGTATCTATTACTAATGGTTTCTTAGCTATAAATTCTTGGGCATTACGAATTTGAGATTTCTTATTAAATGCAGTCTTAGGCTTTAAAATAATCTTGCCTGTAGGAGTTACTTCTGCAATAGTATTTGTTATTGTTCCATCTTCTGAGGTAACTGAGACTGGGATTCCTGCCCATCTATTGTTTGAGACATCTTTTGCGCCTCCTTGTCTTTCAACCCTTCCAACTTCTCTAGTACCTTTAGTTGTTGCTCTTTGGGTAATCTCTGTAGTAGTAGTCTTTGTTGCAAGTTCATAAGTATCTAATTTTTGTATTTGTTGTTCAATGGGCGCAAGAATAATATTTTTTTGGTCAAGAGTTAATGTATCGTCTTTATGTATTCTGTCAGCAATAGTATATAATTCATCTGCTGATTTATTTAATTCATTTTCATCTATCTGTTGATTGTTATTCAAACGGTCTTGAATAGGAGCAAGACTATTATCTACTTCTCCAAATATATTATTTGTGTCAATAAATTGATTAGCAATTTCTTGGTCCTTTTCTGATTGAGTTTTCTTTGCTTCAGCCGCAGCTTTAGCTCCGCTTGCATCGTACTCGTCAAATATAGCTTGTCTCTTATTTTCTAGGTCTTCAATTCTTAAATCAAAATCAGCAATTAAATCTTCGTTTTTTGCTTTTGACTTGGCTAACTCAAAATCTTCAATTCTGTTAGTTAGGTTTAACGCTTCAACTCTTTGGTCTACAGGAAGATTGGCGATTAATTTGTAGTCGTCATTTGCTAAACCAAAATTATATTTCTTAATATCTTCTATTTTAGAAGCCGCCATCTCTCTTGCTTCGGTAGGAAGAGTTTCGTCATTTGCTACTTCTTGCAATTTAGATACTTGACGTTCTTGTTCTGGGGTTAATTTTTGTTTAGACGCAATAGCTCCAATAGAACTAATTCCTCCACCCATAAATCCTCCAATTAACATTGAGTCATAGAAGTCGTCTTTTGCTTTTTCGTATCCTTTAGCGTCTAGTTTACCTGAATCTATAGTATCAATAACAAATCCAGCCGCACTTGAAATTCCTTCTTCTAGCGACTCTTGTCCCATCCCTTTTAATCCTTCTTTAACCACTCCCCCCCAAGTTCTAACAATAGCATCTTTTGCTTCTTTTTTGCCTTCAGCCTTTATTAGATTTTTAATTGCAGACGTAGCCCCATCGTATGTAACATCTACGATTGCTGCTCCTGTTTTACGAAGTGTTTTTAAATCAGTATCAAATATCATTTCTGTCAAACCCTCAATAATACCTTTTAATCCTGATTGAGCAACATCTATTCCAGATACATTTTTATCCTTGTCGTATTCCTCTTGAATAGCTTGAGTGGTAGCAAGTGATGCAGAAGCCAAGAATTGATTTGTTTTAGATTCTCCTGCTAATACCGTACTAATTAACTGAGGAAGTTGAGTTACAGAAACAATTCCAAGTTTTAAAAATCCTTGACCAACATCTTTACGCAATAATTCATTTGTAGGGACATCTAGATTTTCTTCTTTCAATCCCATTTTCATTGCAGCCTCATTTAACTTAGGTGCAGTTTTCTCATTAAATTCATTTGCTTTTTGTAGAAGCCATTCAGAAGGAGCTTCTAATGTATCTATTAATGGCTTGATTTCTTTTTGTCCACGAATATCGTCCTCTCCTACTGCACCTTTTATAGCTCCTGTAAGAACTTTAGTCAAGAATGTTGCCCCTCCTGATATTGTGGATGCAGCCATTTTTTGTAATCCTAAGTCAAATGTATCAGATAAACCTCCCCAGAATCCACCCTCGTCCTTCTTCGTATCCATAAAAGGACTCTTTCCAGATAATGCCATACCTTTTTGGCTTGGATTTTTTTTTTCAGGAAATAGATTTAGTGCTTCTTCATCTGTAGGTATAATAAATTCAGGTTTAGATGAAAAAGATTGAATTTCAGTATCTGTTGGTATAACAAATTGACGTTTCCCCATTATTATATATTATTAAGTCTTTTGAATGCAGCAATGAAAGAGGCATCAGATGCCTTACTATTACTTGGTTTTAACTTTAATATTTCACTATCTGGCATCGGAGGATTTCCTTGAGGTTGTGTAGCGACAGGCTTATATGCATCTGCACTTGGGAAATATTGTAATGCATTAGCCAATATAGCTTTTTTGCCTGTCTTATTACCCATCAATGCATTCTGCAAATTAGTGTAAGTTTGACTTTGTGAAAAATCATCTGATAACTTAATTTCTTGTGCAGTTGAACCTTCAAATCCACTTCTTATTTGCTCGTTAAGGTCTTTTGACGCATTAGGTACATAGTATTTTAGATACTTTCTTCCATCTGCTTTTGTAAATATTTCAGCTCCTCCAACTTTCATTGTAGTTCCGTCGGGCTTAACTAAGTCAAATGCAACGCTTCCTCCTAAATTTAACCTTGGTCCATTGTCATCAAACTGAATACCTAATTTCTTATAATCAGTTTGCGTCTGAGGTTTTTGATACATCTTTAATTGCTCTCCAGCTAATGCAGCCTGAGTGTTTGTAAGATTAGTAGAAGCCGCCATTTGCCCTAATTGAGCAGCAAGTTTCTGAGGTGCAGTAGCTGCTTCAAATTCAGCAGATGTAGCTCTAGCTTGTTCCATACGCAAATCATCTTTAGATTTAACTTGAGTAGACTGAACAGTCATTGGAATTCTATCAATAGAAGCTTTTACAATTTCCTTATCTGTTAAATTTACACCTGCAATTCCTGCTTGCTTTTTCATTAATGCTAATGCATCTGGATTAGTAGCTTGAAGCCTAGCTAACTCTTGGTCAGCATAATCCATTGTAACAGTTTGCCCATTAACCACCATTGTTTTAGGGGCAGGAGGTATTTTATTACCTTGAGCATCTAATGTCCATCCAGCAGGAAGTTCTCCTTGAACTCGCATTAATGCTCCCGTCTTAGGGTCTTTAATGTCTTGAGAAATCTTTTGATACGGATTAGCATTAAGATATCCTTTACCAAATATTTTGAATGAATCTAAATTATTAGAATATGTATCTGCTAACGCTCGCTGCAAATCTTGTGGATTCTTAACTAAATTCTCATCACCCATCTTAGCTGACAAGTCTTTATAGAACTTCTCAAAGCTAACCATATTATCTTTGTTAGCGATACCTAATTGTAGCATACGCTCGTATTCCTTAGCCCCTAAATCGTATCCTTGTTTAAGGTCTGCAATATCGGATACCTTTTGACGAATCTCTCCTAATTTAGAATAATCTAATTTGCCATTTGCTAAGATAGCTGAACTTGCCTCCTTTAATAGATTATTAGATTTTTCAGTTACATTTTTTTGCCCAAAGATGTTTAAGTTCTTTTTAAGAGCCTCAATATTTTGAAATGCATTTTCAGCCAAAGTATAATCTCTTTGTTGCTGAGCAATGACTTGAGTAAATATATTCCCAACATCCATCTTTGCCTGTTGGAAACCTTGCTTAATACCTTGTGAAGGGTCGTATATATATGCCATTTTTTGTTATCCTCCGTAATTGCCTAATAAAGAGCGTTGAACTGCATTATAATTTAAATCTAAAGGAGTTCTTCCTATTCCTTGTTGAGTAATATTTGGTAATGGAGAAAGAATTCCTAACGAACCAGTAGCTCCCATTTTATTTGCCCCAATCACATTTGAAATATTGCCCATCCTTTGTTGAATATTACCTGCTTGATAAGCACTTTGATTCCCTTGAGGATACATCATTTTCAACATATCCATATTAGCTTTTTGAGCTTGCATCCCCATTATCCCTTGACCAACTCCTGACGCAATACCGCCAATTCCTGACCATATAGCTGACTTAGCATTCTGTACTGCCGCAGCCGCTGCTTGTTGTTGTTCAAATAAAGATTGGTCTAATGATAGACCTCCTTGAAATTGTTCTTGAGATAATCCTAATAATTGTTGTTGTTTACCTGATTCAGATTGAAATTGTAGTCCCGCTTGTTGTGCTTGTGCCGCCGCAGTCTGACCTAAAGATTGTAGATAATTTTGCTGAGCTTGTTGTTGCATCTGCTGACGTTGTTGTTGAGAATTAACGTCAATGTTCTGCATCTGCGCACCTTCTTGTTGTTGCCCCATTAAAGCAGCAGTCAATAAATCAGAAGACGAACCTCCTGAACGCTGAGCAGCAGCCAATGTATTAGCTGTAGATTGCATTGCTTGTTGTCTTGCAATGTCTTCTCCTGCAACACGACCTCCTCCTGCCATCTGTTTGCCTAATTGTGCGGCTTGTTCTGCTTTAGTGTATTTAGAGATATCGGCTTGGTATGTAGACAACCCTTTAGCTTGGTTGATTAAATCACCATACCCCTTGGTAAAATTAGCTTTCTGTTGTTGTCCAAATTGAGTCTGGCGGTCAAATTGTCTTTTAGCCTCCTCGCTTTGTCCTATTGCTCCCACAACATTTGCTAATGCTCCAACACCTTGTAATATAGCACCTACCATAATATTATTATTTATATCAAAGTTAACAAATTTTACTTATATATATCAATGTTTTAGCTATGTCCTGAAATAGGAGCAATCTCTACATCAATTGAATTAATTCTCATATTCTGAGTTTTATCTTTCATCACAATCTGAAACGCATTCTGATACCCAACCATATAGTTTCCATTTATAATAGGATTAGTTACACTAGGCGTATTAGAATCTCTCATAACATGAGCATACAATCTATTGTCCTCTAATAAGAAGTTGGATTCCACAATAGAAGTTGATTGACCATTCTCATTAGTAATTCCAATCGTCATCAAACTTGATTTAACGTAATTAGATTGTGTGTAATCAGTCACGTTCATCGAATGCCATACAGCTACGTTTAGAGGATTTATAGGCAGTCTACTGTTAACAACAAATGTTATATTGCTATTTACCGCAGAAGCTCCTAAAAATGAATTGTAATCGGTCTTATTGTTGCTCTCTAATGAACGATAAGTTACCCCGCTCTTAAATGCTATCATCCTATCTCCAAAACTCTCACAGAAGTCAGGAACGAAGTCGTATGCGGCAATCCATCGTTTAAGATTATCCGAGTATCCCATTGATTGAGTATTAGAACCAACAGATACAAAACACATATTATGAAATGCATCATAACAGAATGTAGCCACTCCAGATTGATTTCTAAAAAAAGACCTCATATAAGTGTCGCTTGGAAGCTCTAATCCATCAGGAGTATATTTAACTACCTTCTTATTAAAATCATCCCACCACCATATAGTACCCTTGTAATTCATTACTGATTTCTTATCAAGCATACCAAGGTTATTCCCAAAGTTTCTAATAGTTCCAATCATATTGGCTGTTAATGCTCTAAGTGAGGAGTTGTTCCCTTGAGATAATTCCTGCTCGCCTAACATAATATATGCGGATTCTTTTTGACAAAGAACTAACATCATAGAACCATTACCTTGAAGCCTTGTAGCTCTTTGTAATGACACAATATCTCCATTCTCAATAGCTACATCATTGCTGTCTAAAGAGAAGAATGAATTAACATTGTTAACTTTTGTTCCCTGCACATAATTGCCTCCGTAACGAATTGTGTTTGCTCTTCTTGATGCAGGAATATTTGATGAAGCTAATAAAGGTTTGCCTGAAGAAGTATTCCAATATGGGTTAGCCGTAGCATTAGATACCGAACGAATAAGGTACTTAGTCTTTGTAGCAGATACAGGAGCATTATAATTAAATGATGTGATTGTATTCACAGGAGTTCTATCTCCATTCCAATTAAACACAACACTATTAGTTTGTCCTGTTTTCTTAGCAATAGTTACCGTTGATTGGTCTACATTTCCATCGGCATTAAATTGTAATGTTAGTACCACATAGAATGCATCATTAGGATTGATATCATTTTTTATATCATTTTTGAAATCAATAACTTGAGTCGAAGTTAAATCAACTACAGTTCCCGTTGTTGCCAAAAGGACAGAACGATAGCCACCTAAAAGATTGAATTCGTTCCCAAATTTCTCAGGTGTCTTATCATATAAGAATGTGGTATTATTGAATGGATTGCGATATACTTGTGCAGTTATTGCATAGTTAATACTTCCTGCAAGCCCAGTAGATAAACTAAGTAATGATAA
>Ga0164295_10002966_pt1 | contig 13797 bp, 9 predicted proteins | sample GEODES006metaG_FD_111798 | JGI IMG/M metagenome (GOLD analysis project Ga0164295, IMG submission 111798) | Oligotrophic lake water microbial communities from Sparkling Lake, Wisconsin, USA - GEODES006 metaG | ecosystem: Environmental > Aquatic > Freshwater > Lake | place: USA: Sparkling Lake...
ACGGGTGACGGAGCCCGTCCTTCCGCGCACCCTTGGCCGCTACTGGGGTTCCCACGGGTTCTTCGGGAATCACGTCGGATTCGGCTTCCGAACCATTACAGACTGCAAGTGGGCAGCACAGGACTGGAACAACTTGCATTTCACCCGGGAAATCAGCAGGTCGTTTCCAAGTGCGACGCGAAATGCGACGCGATTTCGGCTGATCGCATCGAGTTACTCGCCCACGCGGTAGTGCTCGTGGTGGGCATGAGGATTCCGGAGGCAGCGCGGGAGGCAGTGCTGGCGCGGGTGACTGCCGAGCTTGCGAATACCTCAGAACAGCGACCACCGAAGTCCGAGAGGGCAGGGGAGAGCACCGGGCGCTGACGTGGGGCCTCACCCCGCCTCCCGGATGGCGTCCTGATACGCCCGCCAGACCCGCGAGTAGGCGCAGCCCCAAGCCTTGTCGTGGCTCGCGCGGTCGAACTCCGCGGGGTCGATGCCGGGCGCGCGAGCCAGCCGGTCGAGCGAGTAGTTCCATGCCAGCGCGTACGCCCATTCGTGGCAGAGCACCTCGACGGCCTGCGGCTCGCCCAGATTCCGGTTGAGATGGACCACGAACCGCTTTTCCCGTCGAAGGCACTGGCCCAGAACAGTTTCGGGGAGCCAAGAGGCCCGAACGACGACGGGGAGGGCTGGAGGGCATTCAAGACGAAGGCCCGCCAAAACCGTCTGAAACTCGCGCCAGCCAGGGCGGTTTGCGAAGGAGTGGGCAGGCGTGGAGAACAGACTGCCGGCCCCCATCAGGGCTCCGCGGTGGCAGCAGAGGACGCGCGCGGAATCACGACAACTGGAAATCATCCGTGCAGTGTAGCGCCGACGAAGCCCGCGCGCTACCTTTGAGCATATGGACACACCGCAACCACAACCCACCAATACCGAAGCCAACATCCGGAAGGCTGCTGAGGCCAGCCAGTCGGGTAGCGCGGCCCCAGTGGCACAGACGGCGTGATTGCGCGTGGGCGAAGGGTGGTTGGGAGATCGTTTTTCAGCCATCCATGAAGCCTCGATCTGGTGGGTACATATTTGGCGGGCGCAGCATTTCGCAACGCACGCGGTCTTGACCGTGTCTCAGCGCAGATTCGGGTGCGTGAGAGGAGAAACCATGCCTGACCGGGCACCACAATGCGCTAGACTTGGGGCTGGCTCGACGCGGAAACCACCACGAAAGTTCATGGTTTTCGACGTCCGCCAACTCGTAAAACGCCAGAAAGTACGGGTTCTCGCCGCGGACTTTGTTGCCCGGCGTCATCAATCGCATCAAGGAGGATGCCATGTCGAAAACAAGCTCATTCAACGATCCAGCGGGCCGGGAACTTCTGGCCATGCTCAGCGACGCACGACGGAACAAATTCGGCGACCCCAAATACCACTCCGGCCGACCGAAGAAACAATTCGCGTCGCCGTATCTGGAGTTCCTCGACAAGCTGGAAAAGGCCGCCCGGAAGATGCCGCAAATCTACGAGTTTGGCCCCGGGCACGCTGACGGGATCAGGCATGCCGATTTGGATGCAGGCGTGAGGGTCCTGAACGAGCTGATCTTCGAGTGCCAGCGCAGCCTTGAGGGAATCGAGCACGCGAAGCTGGACTTGGATGCGCGGGGGTGGGCGAAGGGGCAGGGGTTGAGGGAGTGAGGGGTGTGAGATGATCGCGTGTTTCTGGTTCCTCCGCCCGTCTCTCCCGCCCGTGGTCCGCCGACCGACTGGGGAGAGCCCGTGCAGGTGCACGACGACCGGGCGATTTTTCAGGCGTCACCCGACGAGTTGCCCGCCATCGACATCCACAGCACCTGACCGCTGCCACGTGCCAGGTCACGACAAAGCCGCCGGACTCGGAGAGACTCCGCGCCGACACGAAAAAAACACCACTTCGGAGGGGAAGGCAGACGACCCCGGGAACCGCTTACCGGGCCGGGGCAGGCTCGGGAGGCGGGAGCAACCCGCTCACGAACCGCTCATCCTTCGGGCAACGCTTGTGGCAGTGCCATTGACCGGGCTATTTCTTCACCCTGCCGCGGAAGGACTTCGGATGACCACGAATCCGCGGCTCATGCCTGAGTCGGAGTCCACTGTCTTCATGGCGTTCCACAATCGGCTCGCCGGAACCCACACGGGCGGATAGGCGTACCGCGAGACATCCAGTATCAGGAAGCGATCGGTACGTGCGTCGTAGGCGGCCACCGGCGAGAAATGTCCTTGGGCGTCCTGCCCGACCTCCTGCCGCTGATAATTGACCACCAGAAACGCCCCCGGGCTGCTCAAGGCTCGAATCGCCGACCTCCGGAAGGCCTGCAGTGTCGTGGCATCCGCGTGAGTCACCCGACTGGAGACCGGAAAACAGCCGATGAAAGTCCCGTACGTGGCCAGTGTCATGCCCCGCACCTTCACGTCGTCCACGTCAATCGCCCGCTTCACGTCGTCGTTGAACAGGTTTTTCTGGTCGAAGTAGGGGTAGTCCGGGTCATCGGTGGAAACGGGTCGGCTGATGCCGCTGGCGTTGAGCACCATCGCGGTGGTGGCCACGCTGCAAAAGGTCGGCGTGATCTGTGTTGTGTAATGACTGACGAGAGGCAGGAATCCCCGCTTGGCGCTACTCCGCGCGAGCAGGCGGGCGCCGAGGTCGGTGTCCAGTGGAATCGGATTGCCCGTCTGGGCCAACGCTGCAGTGATCACCGGATTCCCTCCGATCGGGTTCGTATTGGAACCGCTCAGACCCCGCGTCGCTGCGGCAATCGTGAACGTGAACACGGTGGCATCAGAGACGTTTCGGGCGCGATCACGTTGCCGGACGAGGACTTCGTTGGGCCCCTTCACGGCGACGAACGACGTCCTCCAGGACCGTCCGTCGTTTGTGGAATACTCGACCGTGGCGCCCGGTTCGACTCCCGTCACACGGAGCCGGCCATCGGTTGTGATTCGGTCGTCGGGCTCCCCGGAGTCGACGCGGAGGGCGACGGCCGGGGCCGCGACGACGCGGTCGAGGGTGAAGCGGACGGGGGCGCTGGGACGCGAAGCGTTCCCGGCGTCGTCGACAGCCCGAAGGCGAACCACGGTCGGCCCGTCGGCTGGTGCGTAGACGGCGGACCAGATCCCGCCGTTGATGGAGTACTCAATCCGGGCATCCGTCTCCGCGCGTCCGACACGCAGCACGGGGTCATTGGTAAAACCGCCCGGTCCGGAGCGACGCAGGGCCACGAGCGGTCGGGGTGGTGCGATGGAGTCGAAGCGAATCTTCACGCTTTGGTTTGCAGAGGGCATTCCGTCGGTGGAGATCTGCCGGAACACCGCCGTGTTCGCTCCCTGCCGTAGACCGATCAGGGGGGCCACGCCGGCCGCGCTGACGTTGATCTGCGTCCACGGCCCGTCGTTGACCCGCACCTGCGTCGTGGCACCGGTGAACAGGTTGCCGAGCGTGACCCGCGGCTGGTTGATCGTCACCTGGCTCGCCACCGGGACGGGGGCGAGGATCTGCGGGCGGTCGTCGATTGCCGTCGGGTTCCGCATCCAGTCGACGATCTGCTGGCCGCTGACGATCCGCACCTCCGGCTTGGAGCGGGCGTAGTCGAGGAAGTCGGTGATGGTCTGCCGCATCTCGGCGACGGTGACGTGCGGCGCGTTCGCGGAGATCCAGTTCTCGAGGTAATACTGCGAGTGCGTGCCGAAGCAGAACGGCGCCCGGTTGCCGGCAAGCCGGATATCGAGGTTGTACTTGAGCAGGCCGAGCACCTCCGCGCCGGTGAGGCCGGGGCCCTTCCTACCTCCCTGGCCGTCACTGCTCAGGAAGACGTTCCAGTCGAACCCGGTGACGTGGACGTCGGTGGGGCGTATGGATGACCAGCCGGCCCGGATCTTCGCGCCGATGTCCACGAGCCCGTACGCCCTCTCCTCGACTCCGTCGGGGATCCGCAGCGCGTAGGCCGGCACCTCCCAGAGCCCGGGCGTGTTCGGAACCTGGAAGGAGTTGGGGTTGTCGGGATTCGCCTTCCAGCCGGTGGCGTGGTCCACCGAGCCGGTGTCGAGCGTGTAGGGGAACGGGAACTGTCTGGCGTCGTTGGAAATCGCCTCGATGGAGCAGTCGTAGGTGAATCCGAGCTGTGACAACGCAGGGAAGAGGTTCTTGCCGTACTCAAGGAACGGCGAACGGTAGCCGGTGACCTCGGACAGATCCTGACCACCCGGGTCCTGCAACGCTGCGTTGCAATCCACGATGAACTTCGTCCAGTCAGCCACCGTGGCCTGGTTGCTCAAGAATTGCACCATGCCGTCCCATCCGCCCTTGTCGGCTAGCACCTGGGCGTGATGGTCGAACGTGTGGTTGCCCACCTCGTGCCCGGCCGGAGCGATCGTCTTGAAGGCGGTGACGAGTTCGGCCGGAGTTGCCCCGAGGTCGAGGCCCGAGCCTTCGCTTTGGCCGGGGGGAACGTCGGCGGCCGTTGGTGCCGCCGGGCCAAACCCGACGCTGTTCATATAAAACGATGTGAGGATGGGGTTGCCATGGGCGTCAGTGCGGTCGCCGAAGGCCTTGACAACCCAGTCGATGCCCGCCGGATCGGTGTTATCGTCCCAGCCGAGCGAGACGAACTGCGGCGTGCGGATCGTGTCGATCGGGGATTGATAGGCGCGGGCCACATTGTCGAGCGTGACGGCAAACATCTGCCGCAGTTCGAGCTGCTCAACGCGGAGTGCGTGACTGGGTTTCATCGGACGACGCATCGTCAAGACTCCTCATGTTCTCGGTGTTCTGTCGTTTCAGTGATCCGGTGATGCCAAGGCCACCCAGTCACTTGCCCAAGCGACCCCTGTGTGAATCCGTCACTCGCTGCGCAAACCACTCTCGCCGCTCCGTGGAGAGTGCCCTGGCGAGTGGCTTCATGATGCGGTCACCAGACGCCCTTTGATCTTGGCAGCCGGGTCGGCGATCACGTCATTGGTATTGGTTCTCAGCATGCCCGCAAACTCGGCAACCCGGTTCCCGAAGGGATCCGTCGCGAAGTACCGGCTAAAGGCGGCAAACTTCGAATACGGCGTGCCGGCTGGCGCCTTGTTGTCAAAGGTCGACTGCTCGCGGTTGTCGATCGACCATGTTGGCGTTCCCGACACACGTCGCGCGTCGATCGTGTCTGTCTCGAAGAGCCCAAGGAACGGTCGGTGTCCGCTGCCCACGAGCGGCGCGGCAGCGAGAACGTAGGTCTTCGCTCCCTTGTTGGCCAGCAAGCCGATGGCTGCCGTGGGTCCGCTGCCGAGTTTCACCGTCTCCACCGAGTCGTTGGCGACGATGAACACGTTGCCCGTCGCGGCCGAGGCGTCGATCACGCCCTTTCCGACGGGGGGCGGCTGGAGCATGAAGTTGGCGGCCCAGGCTTCGGCCGTCGGCGCGCGGCCGAGCACGTCGACATTCGCGACCTCCGCGCGGGCCGAGGCGAAGTACGGCGAACTGGCGTCGTAAAAGCTGGTTGACATGTTGGCAAGCACGTTGGCGGGATCGCCGCCGGCGGCCGGCACAAAGTAGAGAAACAACGCCTTGTCGGCCGGCACGGCCGGGTCGTTTACCTTGGCCATCCGCGGTCCGTTGTCCCACCAGTAGTAGAACGAGGCGTCCAGCACCTCCTGCGGCGTCGACATTCCGTATCCGGAGATGTCGATCTTCTGGCCAGCCGCTACGCTCCCCCCACTGTTTTTGCCGTAGCCAGACGGTGTGATCACCACGCCGCTCGATCCAGGTACTCCGTAAAGGTAGAACGGCCCGGCTCCCGAAAGGGTGAGCGTCTTACCGTCATCGAGCCCCGTGTACATGTAACGGCCCGGCTGCGTGATCTGGGTCGTGCCGGTCACCGTCTGGCCTGGGCCGAGCCGCGCGTACCCAAGGCCGGCTCTCACGTTTCGGTCCTTCACGCCCCAGGCCGCCTTGTCTGTCCAGTCGATGTCTTTGGCCACCTGCGAAACCACGGCGCCGTAGTGGAAAATCGAGGGATAACTCTCGTTGTAATTCAGCGGCGTCTTGTCGACCGTGAAAATTGCGTCGTTGGCCGGCGTGCCGGCCGGGGTCACCCGCGTGAAGGTGACATTCTTGCTGTCGTCCTCGGGGTCGATCACCCACGTGCCTTTCCCGGTCTTGGCCGCTTCTGCGAAGGCTTTGATAACGTTGAACATCTCGACCTCGCCCCGCACGTACGCGCCGGCCACCACGAACCCGCCGTTCATGCGGCACAAGAAGTCGTTGTCCTTGACAACGCCGAAGGCGGCGGTCGAGGCGGTGATCTTGAGCGAGGCCCCAAACATCTTTTGGGCCTCGGCGAAGACGTCCTTGTATTCCACGTGGTTTTGATACTTCTGGTAGACCCCGTACATGAAACTGCGAGCAATCTGATACTGCAGCTTTTCCGCCAGATCCATGACAGGTTGCGGCGCCGTCCGGAAGTCCTGCACGCCTTTGCCGGTGTCGCTCCACGTGCGGCCCGCCAGGTAGAGGGAGAGTTGCTCGCGCTGGAAGTTGTCGATGTGCTGGCCGACGAGCGGGTTCCCCAGGGGGTTCCAGGCATCGGAGTTGGCGAATGCCAAGGCATCGTTGCGGAGGAAGACGGCGGCGGCGGCCGCCGGCATCCTCGTGATCAGGCCGGCAGCATCGACTTCGATTCCGAAGAACTCGGAGAGCGTCGCCTTGCTCCAAGCGATGCGGGTATTGATCTCCAGGCCGTCGGTCTTCCGCGAGGCTGCTCTCCCCTGCCAGTCGCCAAACTTCTCCATCCACGGGTTGCTGATATCCTGAACGCCGGGGTTGGCCAGATCGACCTGGAAGGCTCCCGGCGTGTTGCGTTCGTCGCCGGGGTAGGCCGCGAGGCCGTTGGTACCCGACTTCTCACCTTTGTCGTCGTTCGTGGCATTGGGATTCGGATACTTGTTCTTCACCAACTGATTGATGATCCGGCCCGGGTTTATCGGGTCGGAGAACGTCTCGACCGCCCGCATCTGGTTGGCCAACCGCGTTACCGCCGCCGTGGATGACGGAGTTGACGTGGCCATTTGGGCCGTGGCGCCGAGTACGAGCGTGGTCAGCACCCTAGGCTGTCCGCGAACCGATCCGCCGATCTGCAGGGCAAGCGTCTCCTGCGGTTGCGCCAGCTTCGTGGGCAGGGTTGGCACGACGAGAATTGCGGATGATGATCCCGCTGCGAACCGCACCCGCATCTTCTCCAGCGGGATCTTCCGATAGTCGGAGCCGGCATCGGCCGTGCCACCGATCACTCTCACCGGCAACGAGAGCGCGCGGCTCGTGTCACCCGTGCGGAAGACCGTGATGTCCGCCGTGGGGATACTGCCGTTCTCGACACGGGCTTCTAAGGACGCTGTCGCGGTGAGCTTCGCGCCGAGTCCCGGTCCCGTCATGGCCCGCGGTATCGGCAGGGGGGACTTCAGATACTGCTGGGCCTTTGCCGCCCAGAAGTAGCCGTCAAGCGCGGGGCCCTGATAACCGCCTCCCTGCGTGCTGTTGGCGAGCCCCGGTCCGAACATGATCGACTCGATTCCGGCGTCGCGGGCCGCCGCCATGTGGCTGCCCCATATGGTCGTGCCGTCGCCATCCTTGGTCACCAGCGGATCCTTCGCCAGATTCTGCTGGAAATAGCTGACTGCTCCGGACGGGTCGACGCGCCCCGCAGAAAGCCCGCTGAAGGCGTCGCCGAAGAAGTAGCTGACCGCCGAGTCCTCCCACTGCTTGTCGATATTGGCAAGTTCGGCAGCCTTCGCTTCGCCGACGAGAAAGTCGGATCCGTTGACATGCCCCACCGGGAGTTGCCAGAGCCGAACTGGGCGGTTGTTGAGGGAATCGTGGAGCGTCTTGGCAAAGAGCAGGTAGTTGTTCCAGTGGTCGGCGTTCCAAAGGAACGTCGCCTTGGAGGGGTTCGTGTAGCCGTCACCGTTCTGCGGATAGTCGGCCCCAGTCGCCCCGCCGTCGGTGCCGTACTTGTCCAGCGCGATGAAGTCCATCGTCTTGCCGTTGTCGCCACTGAGAATGCCCGCCTTCACGAACCAGTCTGCCGTCGTCGCGGCCGCCTTCTGCACCTCCTTGCGGCCATCGTCCCAGCCCAGCCTGTCGGCGTCGGTGATCTTCGCCACACTGCCCCCGCTAGGGAGCGCGTAGGCCCAGAGGTTAAACTTCCACCCGTACTCGAGGTTCACCGACTGCGTGACCCCGTTGACCACCTGGGTCGAGAGCCCGCGGACGCCGCGGTTGATCGCCTCGACGAACCCCGGCAGCGTGTTCGGCAGCCGGTTGCCCGCCCCCGGATCGGGCAGGAAGCCTGCGTCGTAGGCCGCGTCCGTCATCGCGGCGATCGTCGACGGGTCGCGATACGTGTCGCTCGAGCTGTCGTAGGCCGACTGCATCATGTACGCCAGCAGGTCCGGCTCCAGAATCAACGACACCGTCGTGCCGCCGGCGAACTGCCGGATCGTGTCCATCGTGAACTTCAGGTCCTTGAAGTACTCCACCAGGAACGCCCGGTTTTGCAGGTTCGCCAACGCGATGTCCTTGCTCTCGTTTGGCGTCATGATGTTGTAGTAGACGATCTGCGGCACCGCACCGAACTTTGCGGTCTCACGCAGCGCCTGGATCAGCTTCTTGCCGTCCAGGTCGCCGCTGCTCTTTCGCCACGCGCTGGGATTCGTTTCGAGCGGCGACGTCGGGGTGACCGGCGCGACCGGCCGCATCAATGGCCCGTCGTTGAGGTAGACGTACTGCGTGTCGAAGGCCTTGAAGCCCGTCGGATCGGATGCCGCAGATCCCCGGAAGAAGTTCTGCGCGTCGGCTGTGTTGGTGTTCACGGCGCCGACCGCCAGCCACTCCGGCTTGGCGGGAACCTGTCCGCCCGAATCCTTCACCATGATGCCGAGATACCGCGGCGCAACCACCGCTCCACCCGGATTCGTGTTTGTGATCCTCAGCGACACCATTCCCCCCTTGCCGGCGAGCGCGGCGGTGTCGATCGTGAGGGTCCACTCATTGCCGCCTGGCTGGCGCGACACCCTTGCCGCCACCACGCCCGGCCGGTTTGTCTCCACCTTGAGCGAGGCCGGCAGCAGTGCCAGGTCGGGCGTGTAGCCGCTCGCCCGCACGCCAACTTCGCCGAGCCGCAGCGTCACCTTCCGGCCCGCGTCGACCACCAGCGCCGCCACCTGCTCCCCCACCGCGCCGCGGACCAGGCCAACGCCAGCCGGCGGCTTTGTTCCGTAGTCAAGATCGAGCAGCGCCACCGTGCCCGTCATGGTCTCGCCCACACCGTCGGCCGACGCCCCGCGAAACCGCCCGTACATCGGCTGGCTCGTCGAAGATGCCCTGCCTCGGTTCATCTGGATCTCGTACAGGTTGCCAGCCGTGAGGCCGCGCAGCCCGTAGCTCGTCGGGAGGAAGACTGGATTTTTCGCAACTTCCCACGATTGGTCACCCGCCTCGAAGGGGACCGCGGGAATCTCGGTCTTCCATGTGTCCGTGTCCAACCCCTCGTAGTACCGCGTGTTCACCGCTATCGGCACCCCGTTCTCCAGCACGTTCCACGTGTCGCCCTCGCGCGGCGACTCCGCGAAGGTGAACGATAGCGCATCCGACCGGTTGATCGGCCCGGAGTAGCTGATCTTCAGGGCCGTCGGTGCCGCCGGCGCCACGGCGGCATTGAGCGCCGCTACCACAGTCAAAGGCGTGGGCACGTCCGTGTCGACTGGGGGAGCAAGCAGATCGACCGCCATCAACGTACGCTGCTCGAGCGACTCCATACCGGAAAGTCTGGCCGACAGACGGACAGACTGGCGCGACGCGTTACGGCGGGAGGTACGGCGGCGGGAAGAGCGGTTGCGGTGCATGGCGATCATTCCAGGGGTTGAGGCTTCCGGCGGAACGCCCTCCGGGGGGGTCGATAGCCCAACTAAGGACCCTCACACGCTATTCCGATCATTCACCGATTGCAAGCAATGGGATATCCCCCGTGAATAGGTACGGCGGGATGGGCGTTCGCCGCAACGACCCGGCCGCAGTCCACTGGCGTCCGTGGTCCGCAGAAGCGGTTTTTCGCCGCTGCAGGGCCCATCGCTGCGGGCCCGACCTGTGACGGTGCCAGTCCGATCTTTCCCAACATCAGCACCCATGCCGACCCAGTTCAGCATTGGTGTCGACCTACATCGGCATACGTGCGGAACCGGTACATTCTCTTCTATATCTCCTTTAGAGATCTCTTCTTATAGATAGAGGGGTACCCTCCAGCCCACCTGCCAGTACCCCGACGACCCCTGATAGCAAAAAAAAGAGCGGCCCGGTTTCCCGAAGCCGCTCTTTCTCGAACCCACCAGCCACTACCCACCCCACTCCCGACACGCTGCCCGATAGCCACACGAAGCGCAATTCATCGTGCTCGGCGCTGGATAGAAGTTCCCAGCCGAAATAGCCCGCCAGACCCGCTCCATGCCCGCGAGAGTGCGCTTCACGGCGGCAGGCTCGACCTCGCGAACGTGCTCCTCGATGACCGGTTCCTTGGTCTTCGTCAAAACCAAGAACCGGGTCGCGATCTTCTTCCCCGAGCTGATCTCCAAGGCCAGATGCGAGTACAGCAGGAGTTGCTCCCCTGAATCCTCGACCTGCTCCGGGCTCCATTTGCCGCGGCTGGTTTTGATATCCGTGACGACCAGCGAATCCGAGTCTTCCGTGAGCAGGTCGACCCTCCCGTACAAATCCGGCACACCCTCAACCAGCATGCCGCGAATCTCCTCCTCGACCCCCAACACCCGCCCCTGAACGCTCGCCGCTGGGCTGTTCAAGAACGCCGTGAGCATCTTGCCGGCCAGAGCATCCAGCGAGGCCCGGGTTTCTGTGCTGCCGAACTGGATCGCGTCTGGTTCGTGCGGTAGCCATGCGGACCTGTAGGCGAACATGAGCCGCTCAACGTCGGGTTGTTCTTCACCGGACAGGATCGCTTGGAAGTGCTGCTCGACGGCCGTGTGGATGCCGGTGCCGAACACGAGCGCACTGGAAACAGATTCCTCGGGCAGGCCGTCGATGTACCGGAACTTGTATTTCAATGGGCAGGTTCGGAACGTCGAGATGGCCGACCAACTCACGTAGTCCCGGCCGGTGAGCTTCGTCGCGATCTCGTTGGCCGGGTTGGTGCTGCGCGGCTCCATCACCGGCAGCAGTTCAGTTCCTGCGATCATCGGGCACCTCCAGTCGTCGCGTAGGACCCGATGCCGTTCGTTCCCGGACTGGTTCCCTCGTCGCTCTTCAGTTCATCGATGAGGTTGCTTGCCTGCCGGATACCCAGTTCGTCCGCCGTGGTGAGCCCGAAGCGTTCCCGGAGCATTCCCACGAGGTCGATCTTCCTTCGAGCGGCGATGGCCCGAATGGCTTTGACCTGTGAAGCCGTGGCGGGACGGGGGCTGGGCTGGTTCGTGAACCGGGCCGCCGGGATGCGTGTGACCGTTGCGCCGTTGATCGTTGGAGTAGTGCGCACCTCGACGACCTCCTGCGGCTGCGCGTTGGTCTGACTGGCGTCGCTCCCGTTGCCGTGCGTCAGTCGGGCGATCTGGTCTTCGACGGCCTGCTCACACGACTGGTAGGCCCGTTGGACGACGATCTGGAAGCCTGCGGTGTCCATGAGCAGGCTGGAGTCGAGTTCGGCCTCAATGGTGCAGGAGGCCGAGGCGCTGGAGAAGCCGGGCAGGCCGACCTTCTTCGAGACGCCTGCGTGAAGTTTCAACATTGGGATAGTTCTCTCTTGGGTTGGGGAATGGGTCGTGTAGACGGCGGCGCAGAATTCATCACCGCCGTGAGACCGCCGCGATTCAGATATCAAGGACGAAAAAGCGACGGGCGTGGGTGCAGGAAGGCTTGGGCACCTCCACCACACTCCACGCCCGTCACTTATGGGATCGCGGTTCTCGTAAGGTCAGATCAGCAGCAGGTCACGCCGCTCGGGCCACCTGCTTCTTCGTGCTGGCCTTGGCCTTCTTCCGGGCCTTCAGCGTGCTCGTGAAAAACGGCTCACGGCAGCCGAAGCCGAGTGCGTCCCAGTCGACCGTCCCACTTTCCGGGAGGTCGACCAGCATCACGTCGAGCAGGCACTCCGGCTCTGGATTGGAACCAGAGTCCTCGGGGCCGGTCAGCACGAAGCCACGGCGGCGGATTTCGTGCTGGGTCTCACCGGTGACATGGGCCACGGCGTCGATCAGTTCGAGGTCACTCATGACAGAGTATCTCCATGGAAAGGGGGGAAACGGGACAGGGAAAACGCCCGGCAGCCAGAGGGGCCGACGGGGAGACGAGAGGGCCGGCCGAACGGGCAGGCCGGGGGCGGGAGGGGTGGAGCAGAACCCCAACTCTCCCATCGCCCTACGTGCCGCCATCCAGCTTTAATTGCCGGGTAGCGATAGGGCAGGCGGATACCGAAGTTGATCGATCTGCGGGCGGCAGCGAGACTTACTGGTCATTCAGCGTGGAGCCTGCGAAGCGTGATCCAGCGGTCGACTGGCCTTACGCGGTTCGGAGCCACGCAAGTCACCCGCATTCACCCTCGTGTGCCGGAGGCCAAACTGTGAAATTCTTGTTTGCCGCAGTGTGCGTGGTTGTCGGCTGGTCCGGTGTGTGCCTGTCCCAGTCACCTCCGGAGAGGGGCCTTTATGAGAAGCTCACGCAGGGCGACGTCGAGGCACTTGAAACGATTCTGAAAACGCCGGATGAATACTCCGCCGTCATCTTGTTCCTCGGTGCGGGCGTTGCATTTGCGGAGAAAAAACTCGAAGACAGTGGGTTCCTCTTTTATGCAGGTCAACTCCGGGCCCGCTTCGACCAAAAGTGCTTTGCAGCCAAGGAAACGGGAGCCGATAGTCCCTTTGTGCTGTACGCCGCACTTTCGCACGACCTCGGCAGCGTCATCAATCCAGCGGTGATGGCCGAACCCGAAACGTTCTCGAAGGTCATCGAGCGAGTCGGGAAATGGAATCCAAAGGCCCCGCAGGAATACAACCCTGGCTACGAATTCAAGGAAAGACTGGCCGAGAAGGACGCTGAGGAAGCAGCCAGACAAAACCGTACCGAATTCCTGAGCCGCATGGGCGATCTCTCCAAACTCCTGAACGACGCCGAGTATTTTGAGGCATTTCAAGTCTTGCAGGCGTACAACCTGGCCCCGGATGATAAACGTCCTACAGATCTGGAAAACGAGAAGGCCATGGGCACGATGAGACAAATCGAGAAGGACAAGGGACTGAAAGGTGTTTTCAGCGAGTAGGGTTGTTGCTGGCGAACCAATTGCCCGGGCAGACGATGGGGCGAGAGGTCACTTTGAGTCTCGACCCTCGTCCGCTACTGCCGATGCTGATCGCAGTCATTACGCCATCAACGCCCCCAGCCACTCCCTCTCCGCCCCCAACGCCTCCGTTCTGTTCTTGAACGGCCCCAAGACAGGCCCATCAACAGGCCCCATGTCCGCCCACCAGAAACCGTCCCTATCTGGCTCAACGTGGCTCGCCCGGGTGATTTGCAACTTCCCGATCTCACGCAGGTCCAGTGCCTCGTCGTAGATACATCGAACGTCACCCCCAGCATCGACGACCAACTCCATCTCAGTGGTCATACGGCACCTCCCACATTCCCACGCCTGAGAATATTCCTGCGGGGCCGATCCACGAGCATTTCTCCGACGCTGGCCTGAATCTGCTCGAAGTCCCGGGCCACCATCTGCCGGAGCCTGACTGAATCCCTGAGTTGCTGCGGCTCGATCCC
>Ga0164295_10002967_pt1 | contig 13795 bp, 18 predicted proteins | sample GEODES006metaG_FD_111798 | JGI IMG/M metagenome (GOLD analysis project Ga0164295, IMG submission 111798) | Oligotrophic lake water microbial communities from Sparkling Lake, Wisconsin, USA - GEODES006 metaG | ecosystem: Environmental > Aquatic > Freshwater > Lake | place: USA: Sparkling Lake...
AACAGTGCACAGGGTGAGTGACTCTGCGACGATCAGGTTGTCACAGCATCGATGGATTCTACTGTATAGCAAGAAGGGATGCCATTGTTACCTGAATTCCTTCAGAGCTTTTCCACTCTTCAGACCATGTATCCGAGCAGTCTGGTCGAAGGAGGTAGTGAGTATCTGGGTGCCGTCGCGATAGAAGCACAGCGAGGTGATCCCCTGTGGATGGGCCTGAGGGAAGCTGCGGACACATACACCGGACGACAGCTTGTACACGTGCACCTGACCGTTACGGGTACCTACCGCTAGCAGCTCACCATCCTTGCTGGTCGCAGAGCACAAGATACAATCACTGGTGTCGCTTAAGGTCATGAGTTGTCCATTGTTCTGGTACTCCAAGTTGACGTTAAGTCTCAGTGTCTCCACGTCGAAGGAGGCGATGATGCCATCCAGGCTACCCGCCAACATGTGGAGGCCGTCACGAGAGAACGACAACGTCTCTGTTGCATGCGTGCGTAGATGATGCCATTCAAGATCATCGACATACTGAGATCGTAATGAATGCAACTAACCTACTTTAGAGCCCTTGACGGACTGCAGGTCACCCATAGTCCGTTTCGGGACTTTATCCTCGACATCTGATGGTAAGAGATGAATCAATCCCATGACGCATACATCCAGCGTGTATCGAAAGTGATGACTAACGATTGTGATGAGCTCACCTTTCTTATTCAGCTTGCGGGCATTGCGGAACAGATCGAAGGGTACACCAAGGGGCAGCATGTCTTGCGACTGCTGGTACTTGAGCGCTTGTCCGAACAGGGCCAACAGGCGAGAGGGCTGTACCACAGTCACCTCGCATACCAGCATCTCCGCGATCTCTTGCCGTCGCAGCTCTTTTGTGGTACCCTGTAGTGTATCGAGCGGTGGTGACATCCTCAAGAGCATCAGTCAGTCAGCCAGTCGGTGGGATAAATACAGTAGGTCAGGTCACCATCTCATATGCATCGGATTCAGAGAAGACCGTCCTCTTACACAGCTCTTCGAGCTTCAAGTACCGTCCAGTGTTGGTAGACTTCAAGGATACAAGCGGCACAGAGGTCCTCACGATGTGCTTGGCCAAGTCCTTCTCTCCCACCTCCAGCAGCTCGAAGACCACTTGTTCGTAGAGGACAGTCAGCTTCTCGATGGGCAAGCTGAGTGAAGAGGTCTGCTTCAGCACTAGGTCCCATCTGCCATTCAGAATATCCGACTTGAAAGTCTCGAGGTTATCGATAGTGTTCAGTGTGATTCCTATAGAAAACAATCGATCGACCGACTGATGAGCGTTACTACGTACAGTGAAGTTACCTCACTGATAAAGTTACCCTACACTAAGTTATGTGCTGCTGTACCTCATTCAGACTGCAGCACCTTCATAGCTTCAGTGAGGTTCTGTTCCTTTAAGAACTGCAGGATGCTACGGATGACATCCCTTGACTCGATCTCCATGGTGACCGGGACAGCATTGCTTGTGACAGCTTGGGGTGAAACATCATCCACTACTTTGCTGTTAGCACTACTGTTACTATTACTAGTAGCTAAAGCTACATGAGTGCTGGTTACATCCGCAATAGCCATTCTGCTGCTACTACCACTCATTGTGACCTTAACTTAATTAAGTCCCACAACCACCACAGCTGATTCTGACCGTTACAATACAGCTTACAATTTAACTTTTTACATTACAGCTTACAGTTAACAGGATTGATTGATTGTTTGTTGAATCTCAAGTATTCGATAGATTCCATATGTTTATCGGCAAGTCTCACAAGAATAGCGAGGCCCGGTTTAGTCATATCGAGAGCAAACTCGACAGTTTCGTCGAGCTGAAGGCTGTTGTGGATGGCTTTGTCGCATCGCAAGAGGAGCTCCGAAGACGGTGTGCTAATAATGAAAGTGAGTTGAAGACTTTGCGAGACGGTCTAGAGGGACTGCGAAATGACAACCAAGCACTGAGAGCCGAGAACGAAGCATTGAGAGATGAGAATTTGTCGTTGAGAGAAGAGCAATCGTCTCTGAGAGGAGCATTCGCAGAGGTGAGATCGGAGGCGACCCACTGGTCACTAGCCATCGAGCACTGCCGATCTCTGGGCTGTCGGATTGACGAGTGTGAGTCTAAAGTGGTAAAGATGGAGAAGGAAGTAGAGACGAGTAATGAGACAATTGCATCTATGGCGGACAACTCTAATAGATGCCAGACTACTGCTGAAACGACGATGACAAGTGCATCGTCTTTGCTCAACGAAAAGATACAGATGGCTATTGAGCATATCGATAGAGTGGAAGCTCAATTGGACGAGAAGATCGCACAGCAGGGGGAGACGTTCAATCAAACTATGCTAGCTAGATGGGAGAGTCTTAGCCTGCAACTCATCGAGAGTAACACAAGCAAAGATATCGACTTCAGCTCACAAGTGAAACATAACCATTCAGAAGAAGAAGAAGCAGAAGCTGCGACACAATCGGAGGGTCTGAAGAATGAGTTAAGTGCACATCTGCTGCAGTTGCATGATCACAATGCCAAGATAGATCGTCTGATCGACAATGATGCGATTGTGCAAGGGACGATATCGGATGTGAATGCGAGCATCAGCAAGCTGTTCAAATATGTCTCGAAGAACTGCATCACCCACACTGAGAGGAGCAAGCTCGTTGAGAGCATCGACAAGATCCGAGAGTCCATATCCAATCACTCTGCATCGGAGCTGGATAGAGACAAGCTCGTGTGCATTCGGATCAACAACATCCACGCAGCCATCGAGAGGCTCTACAAACACTGCGAGCGCCTGGAGAGACATCTGGAGTCGAAGCTGAATGACATCGACGTCAACTTCACCAAGCACGACAAGCTCTTCATGACTCTTCTGCAATGACAGCAGCTACCAGCTACAGTATAAGGCAGCACCGACCAATGAATGGCCAACGAATTCTTCAGCGCTTCGGTATTTGCGACAACAAGTACACCAGTTCGCTGAAGTTCTTCCGCTCATATTCGCTGAAGTCGTATCCACCGGCCTGATGCATCTTCCTGAGGTCTGCATTCGACCGCACTGCCTTCAGGCTGCGTGTTGACGACACCAGCTTAGGCTCTTCCCGAGAGGCTAAGAATGCAGCGACGGGGTTCACTGCGCTGCTGGGCAATGTCGATGGGGTTACTTGTGGTGGGTCCGCAGCATTGGAGGATTCGTCGGCCATCAATGCTGGCAGCGAAGACTGGGTCATAGTGGGATCACCTTCACCCAGCCTGATCGCATTGATCTGCCGTTTCGCTTCCTTCTTCACCAACAACTCCTTGCGATAGTTATCTCCGAAAGCAATGTCCGACTTCAGGATCGATTCCTGGCTGCGCTTGATATCCGATGACTCCTCCTTCCATTGCTGTGCCTTGAGCTTTTCGTTAGCAATGATTTCATTCCTGTACTGACTCTTATACTGCTCCACCTGCCTGTTTGTCTTCTCCACATCGATGTAGTTAACCAGGTTGTAGATGATGTCCTCTACCATCTCCTCGTAATTCTTGAACTCGTCGATCGAACTGAAGTCGGCCTCCCTCTTGTTGAAGATGGCTGACAGCTTTCTCCTGATACTGTAATCCCTCTCAACTTCTGTTTCATCCATGGTCTTAATCGTCAGCTAGGACAAGAAGGAGCAGGTATTGAATTGTAAGCTTACAGCATCGCGGTCATGGAAGCACAACTGATTGGCAGTAGTCAAAAAGCCGCCCATCCACATCATGGTTACCTTATCCTGCGACACCATGGATTTGCACTTCGGGCACTCGAACTGTCTCTTAGAGTAAAGCTCTCTGTCAATGCAGCTGGAACAGAACTTGTGACCACACCTAGCCGAATTGTTGATCTTGAATGTGAGGTGAGGCACATCCCGCTGCCTCTCCCCACACCTTGCACATGAGTCCATGTCCAGCTGAGTGATGTCATCCTCTTGATTAGTCATGCTACAGTACTGTAAATCACACACACACTGCTGACTTAAACTTAAAGTGGATTGAGATGCTCCGGGAATATGTACGTCCGTAAGTTGATGGTGAATAAAGTTACCTACTGAGTGTTGTGGGATGGCTGACTTGACTGCATTCGCGCACAAGTCCTTCAATCCCACGGCGTGGATCAACAGCGCTATCAAGGATGTCAGCATCAGTGATAACTCTGCTGCTTCGGGTACAACTGTTACTGTATCGGGGATGACGAACAGCTTGGAGTCCTATATTACATCCCTGTCAACCAAGCTGCACATCATGTCCCAGGACTATACGGACCAGCTAGAGACGGCCATGGTGGAGTCTATGTCCATCATGCCGAGGCTCATATCGGAGATCGCCAAGACTGAAGAGCAGTTGCGATCCATTGAGCAGGAGATGAAGAACCTCACCATACAACTGAACTCCTTCGACCAGAGGAATGTCGTTGGAGTTGAGGACCTGTCCAGATTGGACACCTTGAAGTGCAACATGGAGAAATGCAAGGCTACTCTCGAAGAGCATGCTCGGTGGAGTCAGCTGGTGAGGGAGGCGAAGACCTTGCTGGAGGGCGGGGGACGGCTCTCCGACTCAGCGGATCGCATCGAGACTATGTTCAAGTCGCTGGATATACTGAAGAATCTGCCTGGCAATGAGGAGCGGGAGGAGACCTGCGAGGCCTTCAGCAGCTCCCTGCTCAGCGCTCTGCGACCAGTGGTGACCAAAGAGGTCTACGGACTCGACGTGTCTCCTCTGCAGGAGTACCTCTATGTCTTCAGGAAGCTGGGCAGGTATATTATGCATATCTATATGAGCATCTGCATGCATGATCTGAGGTCCCACTGCTCTATGCGTGTGATATTTATTTACGAAGGGACTCTGAATTTGAGGAGTTGTATGTACGCGCTCGACCTGACTACTTGAAGCTGGTGTGGAAAGAATATTCCGAGCAGCAACAGGACCGCAGTGCGGGGGACTTCGTCAAGTGGCTGTCTGGCTACCTCAGCAAGGTCACCAAGCTGCTCGCCGAGGAAAGCAGGAACACTACCACGCTGTTCGGCGTCGACAAAGCATCCCAAGTGATGAACAGTCTGCTGGTGGAAGCATTGGCATCCTTCCATCAATTCATCGGTAAGAGGCTGGAGCTGCTGGGCAATGTACCCGCGGTAACCGTCAATACCTACAACCTATTGGGGGAGTTCGCGAAGCATGTTGTGCACATACTGAAGGCTGCTAAGTCGGAGAGCAACCACATCAGAGCCCTGAAGGCAATCTTCGGGGGCTGCATCGAGTATGCCCCCCTGTACATCAGAAGCGAGGATACCAGCCTGCAGCAGCGGTTGAAGCAGAGCCTGGATGCAGTGGTCTTCGCCATGCGCGACTCTAGCGGGTCCCTCGACGATGAGCTGTTCGGGGATAGTAACATGGAGGTCGGCAGTGCTGCAGACGTGTACTCACTGTACTGCGAGAAGTTGCTGCACTTGTGCGATGTCTACTACTCGTTCTTCGAGGAGGCTCTGTTCAGAGCATCGGTCTACAATGGAGGCATCCACATCAAGTCTGTAGTGAGATCCCTGGTGGCTACCATGAATGTATTGATTAGACAGCTCATTCTGAAGATTGATGACCTTAGTGTCGCCAGCGGATTCCAGAGGGATGCATTAGAGCAGCTCGATGGGACAGATGGTGCACTAGCGAGTGATGCCATCTTGTTATCAACAGAGACCAATGGCAATGCGGAGAAGCTGGCTCAGAAGCTGGACCTCAACGACCTGGATAGTAGGGTGCTCATCGCCACTGCTCTCAAGGCATTGCAGGCAGTAGGTAGGTTCCAGAAGCAGTACCTCCGAGTAGAGGCGCTGACCAGGGAGACCTTATTAACCCTCCAGCAGTCGCTGCTGACTCCTCCAAAACCCATCTCCGCGACGATAGAGTCCTTCAGTCCGCTTCAACAACCCTCTCTGGGTGAACTGTACTCAGTGCATGTATTGCATGGAGACGATAATGCTCTGTTGGAACTGAAAGCCTTCCTCAGCACATCCCGAGCGACTTCCTCTCTGCAGCAGCTGTCTTTTTCCTCTGTCCAGCCTTCACTCCTGAAGCTGCGATCAGTCACTGCGTCGCTATTATTCCGACTGTGCTTAGAGGCGCCGGAGAAGATGCTGGCTTCGCTGTCTAGCGAGGATGTGTGGCAATCCCCAGTGAACGAGGAGATGTCGGGTAGCGTTGCTTCCGAAGATGTTGCTCTGGAGCGGATCTGTGAACACATGCTCCCTCAGTCGGTGATTAGTCAGGTGGGCGAGCACATGTTGTCACTAGTGCAGGAGCTGGAGTCCTTTGCATCCAGTGACGCACTACCCGATCTGCTGAAGCTACATGGAGAGTCACGTCTCCTACCCAGTACCTCCAAGGGATGGCGAAAGTTAAAGGAACTACTGAATATCAACGATGTAAGTCACGACTTGTCTGATCTGTTCTATATGATCTATCTGTTTTACGACTTCGAACTCATCGCTTTGTCTGCTATCACTTATCTCACATCACTTATCTATCACTTACTCAAGGAGCATTTGGAGAGTATCTGCAGTCGATCGAAATGCATGTCCTTCGTTGCGACGATTGAGACCACTCTCCTGGGTTCCTCTGAATATGCAGGCATGTATGATGACAATGATGCGGACACTGCAGATGATGCGAGTAGCAGCAGTGCAGACGAGGGCGGGGCCTCAGTGGGGGATGACCCCAGTCACATCCTCAAATTCGTCAATGAGTGGCTGGGATCAATCTTCGATGCCATCGTCGGGCTGCTACTGGCTGAAATCTCCGATATAGAGGTGCTCTCTCTCGTAGGTAGCGCTCAATTACTGACGGACCTCGAGTACCTTAGGTAGGTAGGTACAACACTACACTTCCTTTAGATATCATTGCGTGCGTATACATACATGCATGGTGGTGAGGATAGTAATAAATGGTGGTTAAAATAGTGATGAATTATGATAGTTAGTTGACTGTTCCTCATCGCTGACTGTTCATCCATCATATATATGCTCTTTACTGTTCCTCATCGCTGACTGTTCATCCATCATATATATGCTCTTTACTGTTCCTCATCGCTGACTTTTCATCCATCATATATATGCTCACAGCAATGTCTCCAATGCCATGGGACTGCATGCTCATCCGCTGCTATCCCACGTGCGGCTGCTGTTGCTGCAGGACCCCAACACTCTATACAAAGCTATAGAAGCCCTGCCCATTGCTGCATCGAGGGGTCCAGTGGGGCACTTGCTGAAGTTCGACAACGCCCTCATACAGGCGATAGCGAAGGGCAACAACTACTTACAGTCATCATCATCATCATCGTCGTAGTAGTACTATATTAAGTTAACACGAGTAGCAGTAGATAGCCGCTGTGACAAATAAACAAGCAAGCAAAGCAAAGCAGTAGTTGCAGTAGGTGTAATGGTTAAAGTAGATGTTGCTGCAGCGATACGTGATTCACTTCTGCATTCTATCCATGCGCAGCGACATGAAGGCTTCTATCTCACTCGCAGTCAAGTGCGTGAAGTTGTCGTTGAACAGAGCACTACTACTACTACTACTACTACCCACATCGGACGTGAGCACCAGCATAATCTCCCTCAGTCTGGAGAAGCGCGCTCTCACGGGTACTGCCGAGTAGCGTGAGAAGAGAGTGGTTAGCGACCTGATGATCTCTTCCAGCTTAAGAGCTCCCGCGAAGCGAAACGTACACTACTCAATCAAATGTATCATGATCATTACTGTTACAACTGATGATGATGATGATGATGATGATGGTAAGATGAAAAGGGGGATAGATAGTGATGAGGCTTCTCCCTCGGTACCTGATTGATGAAATGCTCCAATCGATCGCAGCAGGCATCGGTCAGCATGCCCACAATCATGTCTCTACTACCCTCACTGCTGATGTTGAAGGTGCATATGTTGATGATAGTCTCCAGCGGTAGACACAGTATGCGAGGCAGTAGGTTCAACGCAGGCTGATTGTCGAAGGTCGCATCGGATTCATCGAACCGCACGCCTCCCAGTGGAGCCTGTCTACCCAGCGTGGCAGAGAACACCTCCTTCATCAGCTGCTGGGCCACTGATACCAGCTTCTCCGCGTACTGCCGAAGAGTCTGCTCAGTGGACAGACACAGTCAGACATACAGTCATACATACATTCATACATTCACACAACTCGATGATTATTGGGACGCAGAGTAGAGTAGAGATAGAGACTTCGGGACAACAAATATTGATGTTATGCATAGAGCTTGCTTGGGTGTCTTACATTTGAAAACAAGTGTTTCGTGGCCTCGAAGTCTTCCGTACACAGCTTGAGTTTATCCAGCTCGGTAGAGGTAGACACGTGAGAGAAGACGACTTGGGGAGTCTTCGCCGACTTGTTGGTGGCACTGGACTTCGACTTGTCGATGCTGCTGCTGGTGCTATTGTCGAGAGAGGAGTTGTTGGAGCTGTTGGCGAACACGACCCCTCCTGCCTCCGAGATGTCTTTGTTCAGTCTGTCGGTGTAGCGTACGCACAGCTCGATCACATTGAAGGCCTCGGTCATCGATGCCACGCCCCAAGGGTCGCCTTTCGAGTAATGACTACTGACTACACTGAATCCTCCTTCCTCATGCAGTCGGATGCCTTCACCTGAGGCATCGCTTGTCTGCACAGAAGAAGAAGAAGCGCCGAGCAGGAAGGCATTCTTGAACCCCCTCGATGGACCCGCACTACTAGACGGGTCATCGCTACTCGCAGTACTGGCAATGATGCTCTTCTTGAACTTATTGATGTGTTCATGCATGATGGCTGTTATCTGCGTGGTGGCTGAAGTAAGCATGCTATTCGCCTGGGTCAATAGGTCCGTCGATAGCAGATCCGATATGGTATGCAGCACGGCACAGGCGGCGTGTATGTTGTTGGTGGCGATAGAGCGCAGGCCACACTTCTGTAGCATGAAGAAGCACTCGTCCAGGTGGATGCTCTCTGATAGGTCGGCTGCTGTCGTGACCCGGGGAAGGGCCTTAGATACCCCCAGTCGCATCAGCCAAGTCTCGCCCTCCATGTAGTACTTGTTGATCAGCTCGTCCACCATCTTATCGAACTCAGTGGGGCCAGTGAACACTGCCACTACGTCTATGCTAGACGAGTCGCCCATCCCGTCGGGTCGAACGCGATTCTTTGCCTCTGCTCCTGTGCAGATCTGCTTCAAGAACTTCGCGTATCGACAGCAGTACTGTATGAGAAGGGCAAGTTCATCCATGATGCAGTGCACCTCGGCTGGGGAGACCTGCTTCGCGGTGGTGGATGCAGTAGCATTGGTTGTCTTCAGAGAGTTGATGATGTCTCGTAGGTTGCGATACTTCATGTAACGCTTCAGCACTGAGCCGGCCTCAGACTCGCTCTTCTTGTGCAGTCTACGTATAAAGAAGACATCACCGAGGGAGTTCTCCATGCCCTGAATGACCATAGGCAGGTACTGCTGGATGATAATGTACGAGGAGTTGAACACGCTGGAGAGTGACTTGGCGTATGCTGTGGCGGGGTCCGTGGCACCATCCACTGAAGCAGCATCGGCTGAGACTGCTATGAAGACCGTCTTTTCGATAAAGGCCAGGAAGTTATCCCTCGCCTCCGACTCCAGACCCAGTGTCTGCAGAAGCGGACACAGAGACATCACGGACTTGATGTTCGAGTCCTCGATCGCCTTCTGGAACTCCACTTGCACCATCCGCTTGATCTCCATCTCCTTCGACTTGATGATTTCGTAGTCATCGGATGACTTCGCAGCGACTGGGTCTATGTCCTTCACCTGTCGTAGGTAGCTTACGGCGGAGGAGAGGTTATTCTCTTCTATGGCAGCGATGATACGGGTCTTGCACTCCTTCAGATTGATGATGTCTTCGGTGCATGCCAATGCTTGCTGCGATCGGATCTGCATGACATCAAGTCTCCTGACGATGCTACTTAGACGCTCCGACAGCTGCCTGCAGTCATCGATCTGAGATATCAGTTTCTTCGAGTCCTGCTGCATGGCCTCGAAGGACGGACCGAACTTCTCTATCCTCAGAATATTCGAGGATATGTCCAGACTGTCGAAGCTGATCTTGCTGGACTTTACACCACCACTGTGAGCAGAAGTCTTGTTGCTTGAAGCGTGCTTCGTAACGGGTACCGTACTGCTACTGCTACTGCTACTGCTAAAGTTACTTCCATGAGTGTACCGTTGACCACCGACAATTGAGCTGAAATATTCGTGCAGCTCGCTATCGATTCTACTCTCCTCGTCAGCAAGCCGCAGTATCTCATCCTCCAGACCTCTCCTCTTCGACAACAAATCTTCCATTGAGTTGATAACTGGTGATCAAAGTAAAGTTTGCATTTATTCAGTTGGAAGTCGTAAGTTGACTCGAGCGTACCTAAGTACGTAACGGTCAACTGACGTCATTTACAGGAAAACATTGTTATCAAATTTTGATGGACAATAGTCAGCAGATATATCCAGAAACAAGCTCAAGTTTACCACCACAACTAGAACCAGTAACTATGGAGAAGGGTGATTCCGGCGCTATCACTGAGTCAATCGAGAAACCGTCGTTCGTCGAGGATGACCCCCAGCTGGCCTTACAGGGATCGACATTGATGGACATGTCGGATCTGCAGAATCAGGAGTTCGCGAAGATCAAATGGTTGCATTTCTCTGCATTTCTGTTTTTTTTTTATCCAGACGATCATCTACTCATCTTTATCAGTCGATGCTCAAGCAAACCCGTCCATTGGTGTTCCAGGAGAGTGCGAGGGTACAGGGTGTAAATCAACACTCCAGTACCTCGGCGAAACCAACCCTATATGGATCATCCCCTTATTCTGTGCATTAGCCTGCTTCGATCATCTGGTCTGCTTTGGTCTCTGCTATAAGTATTCCGAACTGACCAAGTACTGGATATTCGATGTGGGATCGAACCCGCTACGATGGTTGGAGTACTCCGTGTCAGCTTCATTCATGGCTGTGGCTATCTCAATTCTATGCGGTATAACCGACGTCCATCTGTGGATGTGCATCTTCATCATGCATGGCGTCGGCATGCTTCTCGGTATCATTATCGAAATACTACCCAAGAAGGAGGATGTCACTGACTCGTTCAACAAGAGGTTCCAGACTATAAGGGAGATAGCATATTGGCTTGCTTTTGTGTCGATATTCTCTCCCTGGTTGATCATGTGCTGCTACTTCTTCCGAGCAATAGATGACTCAGTGCCCAAGTTCGTGTATGCTGCCTTCCTAGGCACTCTGGTCCTGTTCTTGACCTTCGGAATCAACTCTTATCTACATAACATCCTTAACTTGTATAGCTTCACTACCGCGGAGATCGTTTACATTTCCCTTAGTTTCACCGCAAAGACATTTCTAGCAGGCGACGTGTTCGGGGGTCTCAGAGCGTCCGGTAACTAATGAGTATGTTAGTACAGCATGCACGTATGAACTACAAGTAATTAAGTGTACTGATTAAGTACATGTGCCCAGTATATGTCACTGGATGTAAAGTTAAGCTTCTTGACTAAGTTTACTCAGTCATGTAGAAGTTAAGTAAGTTTACGGGAATTAATCACCCCATACTGACGGAGTCTTCAAGGAAGCAAAAAAGCTCGAAATATATGGACATAATCCAAAAACGACGAATGTGATAAAATTGCTGAAATCCTCACTCTCCTACCCTTCTTTATACTACTGGTCCTCTATCGCAAGACCCTCCCTTCCTGACCACCAGTCGGTCCAGTGTCAACGTCCCACGCTTACTGTACTGTAAATACGCACCCACGGGCGGGCATTTTCTCCCCAACCCTGCTAATTCTGCTGCTGATTTACATTTGTTTCTGTTTCCAATGACAATTCTGGACCGTTTGGATCATTGGGCGAAGGAAGTGCTGGGTATGGACGGAGATGCAGCTCTGGTAGTTGCTGTGGAGCAGTTCTACCAGAAGACTGTTGTCCATGAGCAATTGAAGATGTACTTTGTGGATGCGAATATGGACGCTTTGAAGAGGCATCAGGTGATGCGATTTGATATGCAATGATACTGCAGATGATGATGATGATACTGGTCATCCCAACTGATTGATGACGGTGCTTTCTGCAATACTACTACCTAACCTCAGCTGCAGTTCATGTCCAACGTCTTCTCCGGAGGGATCAAGAAGTACAGCGGTAAATCCATGGCGTTGGCTCACGAGAGGGTGTTTCGCATGGGTGCGGGGGTGAAAGAGTTCGATATTGTTGCAGGTCTGTTAGTCCAGACGTTGGAGGAGTTAAGCGTACCCTCCGATATAGTGCACGACATCACAGTGGTGGTGCTCCCTCTGCGACAGGTATTCAGCGACGGCTATGACATGGCTCATGCTAAGCTTGACGAGACGCCAAGTTCGACCTGATCGTCTCAGACATCACTTCTCACTACTGTATCTGTCATTGCATCAACCGCTTACCTTATGATGGAAGTCACTTACACGACTACATACATGTTTTGAGGAGTGTTTACTTGCTTGGTGTGGTGATGCATTCATCATTCGTGCTTACTTAATAATAGTTATTATCAAAACCATCGCAGCAAAGAAATGCTTGTATTATTCGAGGCAGCATCCCGTGTTCCTTCAAGATCAAATAATCGTCATCAGTTTCGAAGATTCAGAGTATACATACGTGCGAATCATCCGTAGATCTCAATTGAATCTCTGCGCACTGCAGTCTTCTACTTGCCTAGGCCTCCTTCACTCATCCTTTGCTCTCTGCTCGAGATGGAGCACCGGTTGGGTGTCCTTTGCCATGCACCAGGGCAGCAGCAGCCCTGAACATCAATCTAAGGAACTCGTTGAAGTCCATCCAGCTTAGCACCTTATCTGCGAACCACTTGTATTCATGCTCCTCGAATAATGCAGTGAACTTACCATCCACTGCATTTAGGGAATAGATTCAGGCCACAATAATACTATAATCAGAATGCTAACAGCTTCTATTATCACATACCTGCATCGCGGAAACAAGCATAGACCGCGCTGTTCGACACTTGGTGCCTCTTCGAGAATTCATCGAACAAGTCGTCGATCCGTCTCTGGTACTGTTCGAACATGAGGTTGTAGCTGTGTGGAAGATCATCCATGTGCCTCATCAACTCATCGACATCGCTAGACATGACACAACCATTTACATCGTCTTTGGAACTACCCCTATGATATTTACTATCCGCATCGAGTTTATTGTTGGTTTTACCATTACTGGTAACTTTAAGCTTCATGCTGTCCAAAGCAGTGACGAATGCATGGATGTGATTAGAGATAAAGTCGTCAACCTCATCACGGAAGAAGGATGAGTCCGTGAAGCGCACCAGGTCATGCAGCACGTCATCACAAGCGATTACCTCCACTTCCTGCTCTTTCGACATTACCTTACTATACAGTACAGTACAGTACAGTACAGTACAGTACAGTTGCTGGGGCACGAAACGGTTAATTAGTTGATGGGAATATGAGTTCCATCATGGATGGAGGCCGGCACACGCGGTCAGCCGAGTCCATTCAGCCACAGGGCTCGTCGCTGTTTGGTCGGTCGATGGGTCTCCATGGGACTGGGACCAGGAAGCTCATCGACAAGGCATCTATCCTTTGGAAGGACTTCCTCAACTCTGTTAGAAGGAGGAAGCTGTTGATGGAGAAGCTACGGGAGTCTGCTCTGGAGACTGCTGTATCCGAGAGCATTCTGAAGAA